>OGGL01000358.1_pt1 | contig 14851 bp, 6 predicted proteins | sample 1571221 | NCBI WGS metagenome assembly OGGL01 (sample SAMEA2582062, study PRJEB24529) | metagenome | biome: Human gut stool | place: China | collected 2011
AAGCATATCAAGGTGGAACCGGCACGTTGGTACACACATTGTGACCGTTTGGGTATCATCGTATGGCAGGATATGCCGAGCGGTGACCGTAATCCGGAATGGCAGAACCGCCGCTATTTCGACGGAACAGAACTGAAACGCTCCACCGAATCCGAAGCCTATTATCACAAGGAATGGAAGGAAATAATGGATTGTCTCTACTCTTATCCGTGTATCGGTACATGGGTACCGTTCAACGAAGCCTGGGGGCAGTTCAAGACGGTAGAGATAGCCGAATGGACGAAACAGTATGACCCGACCCGCCTGGTGAATCCGGCAAGTGGCGGTAACCATTATACTTGCGGTGACATGCTCGACCTCCACAACTATCCCCAACCGGAAATGTATTTGTATGATGCACAGCGCGCCACGGTTTTGGGTGAGTATGGCGGCATTGGCCTTGTCTTGAAAGATCATCTTTGGGAACCGAACCGCAACTGGGGATATGTTCAGTTCAACTCTTCCAAAGAAGTGACTGATGAGTACGTGAAATATGCCGATATGCTGTATCAGATGATAAAAAGAGGTTTCTCGGCAGCCGTCTATACACAGACCACGGATGTGGAGGTGGAAGTGAACGGTCTGATGACTTACGACCGCAAGGTGATAAAGCTGGATGAGAAACGCGTGAAAGAGATAAATACACGTATCTGCAATTCACTTAAGAAATAGGGGCATTTACAATTTACCATTTACAAAGTACAATTTGGCTGCGCTGTCATCTGCATAGTTAAATTGTACTTTGTAAATGGTAAATTGTGCATTAAAAATGTTGTTATGAAACGATTGATTATAAAGCTTTTCCTTAGTCTGTGCCTATGGGCGGTATTGCCGGTCTGTGCGCAGGATGCTGTTCATTACTATTTCAGAACGATGGATATCCGGAACGGTCTTTCGCAGAACACCGTGTATCAGATTTTGCAGGATAGGAAAGGCTTTATGTGGTTCGGAACCAAGGACGGTCTGAACCGGTATGACGGGTTGTCTTTCCGTGTCTACAAGAAAGAGAACTCCGGTTTAGGCAAGAATTTCATAACCGCGCTCTACGAGGACCGCCGGGGCAATATCTGGATTGGTACCGATGGGGGAGTCTTTATTTACGACCCGGTACTGGATTCCTTTACCGCTTTCGATGAGGCCAGTGATAATGGCAGTATCATCAGGGATTTCGTCACCATGATTGGAAGTGACGAGGACGACAATATCTGGATATCGGTAGAAAACCAGGGGTTGTTCTGCTATAAACCGGATGAAGGGAGGCTGCTGAACCATCTGCACGATTCGGGACTGCCCAATGTAACCCGCTTTTGGCTGAATGGGAATACGTGTTGGCTGGCCTTGTATGCGGATAATCTTTACTATACGAAAGCTGACTTTGAAACTCCTCTGCAGCCTTTCAAGGATGCGGAAGGAAATGAGATTTTCAAGAATGATATTATCAACTGGCAGGTCAGCGGACCCCATAATTGTGTGTATATCGCTTCGCTGAACGGGTTGACAGAGATAAACCAGACTACCGGCAAGACGCGGAAGCTGCTGAACACCTATGTGAGGGCTTTGCAGTTCAAATCTGACAACGAGCTGTGGGTGGGCGCAGAGTCCGGCTTGTATATTTACAATCTGACGAATGACAAGATTACCCATTTGACCGTTCCCGACCAGGATGATTCGTATGCATTGTCGGACAATGCCATTTATTCGCTCTGCTGCGACAAGGAGAACGGCATGTGGATAGGGTCTTATTTCGGTGGAGTGAACTATTGCCCTTATCAGTGGACTTATTTCGAGAAGTTCTATCCGAGAGACAATCTCAGGCATTTCGGCCGTCGTGTACGGGAAATCTGTGAAAGTAATGATGGCACCTTGTGGATAGGTACCGAAGACAAAGGCTTGTTCAATTACAATCCGGAAAACGGAAAGATAGAGCCTTTTGAGCATCCGGCCATTTATCAGAATGTCCACGGCCTTTGCCTGGACGGGGATGATTTGTGGGTAGGTACGTTCTCCGGTGGTCTGAACCGGGTGAATCTTCGGACCAGGCAGGTGAAACATTATGCCAAGGGTGAGAGTGAGAATTCCATGGTCGCCAATGACGCCTTTACCATTTGCAGGACCACTACGGGAGACGTGTGGATAGGCACCACGTCCGGTCTGTTGAAGTACAATCGCTCTACAGATGACTTTACCCGGATTCCTCAGCTGAAGAATATGTTTACTTATAACATTCTGGAGGACTTCAACGGAAATCTGTGGTTTGCTACTTTTTCTAATGGAGTGTTCTGCTACAATGTAAGAAGCCAGCAGTGGAGGAATTATCTGTCTAATGAGAATGATTCGACCTCTCTTCCCTACAATAAGGTAATCAGTATCTACGAAGACAGCAGGAAGCGTCTGTGGTTCATGACGCTGGGTGAGGGCTTCTGCCGCTACAATCCGGAAACGGACAATTTTACCCGTTATGACATGTCGAAAGGATTTCCGAGCAATACCATCTACAAGATGGTCGAGGACAAGCGGGGCAACTTGTGGATTACTTCCAATCATGGTCTGGTCTGCTTCAATCCCGATACGGAGAGCAAGCATGTCTATACCACGGCCAACGGGCTGCTGAGCAACCAGTTTAATTTCCAGTCCGGCTACATCGACAAGAAAGGACGCATCTATTTAGGAAGCATCAACGGATTCATAGCCTTTGACCCGGAAACCTTTGTGGAGAACACTTTCCTCCCTCCCGTGGTGATTACAGACTTCTTTCTGTTCAATAAACGGCTTTCGGTGGACAGTCCGGATTCTCCTTTGGAGAAGAGCATCACCTATGCGGATGAAATAGAACTGGATGCCGACCAGAACTCCTTTTCTTTCCAGGTTGCGGCTTTAAGTTATCAAGCACCCGAAATGAACAGTCTTGAATATAAGTTGGAAGGTTTTGACCGCGACTGGTATACGGTAGGACGGAATTCCATCATCAACTATTCAAACCTTCCTTATGGAAGCTATACGTTGCGTATAAAAGGTTCCAACAGCGATGGCAAGTGGAACGCTACGGAACGTGTGCTCGACATCCATATCCGTCCTCCTTTCTATCTCTCCACCTGGGCATATGCCGGTTATACGGTATTGGCGTTATGCTCACTGGCTGCTGTAATCATCTATTTCAGAAAACAGACCCGGCAGAAGCATCAGCAGGCTATGGACAAGTTTGAGCGGGAAAAGGAGCGGGAGTTGTATACTGCGAAGATAGACTTCTTCACGAATGTGGCGCATGAGATACGTACACCGCTTACACTGATAAAGAGTCCGCTCGAGAATGTATTGGTTTCCCAGTCTGTCTCGGACGACATCAGGGATGATTTGGAGACCATGGAACTGAACACCAACCGGCTGCTCGATTTGGTGAACCAGTTGCTGGACTTCCGGAAGACGGAGACGCAAGGCTTCCAATTGAATTTTGTGGAATGCGACGTGTCTGAGCTCTTGCAGAAGACGTATAAGCGCTTCAAGCCTCTGGCACGCGAAAAAGGGCTGGCATTGAGCATAGAGACTCCCGAAAGCTTGTATGCTTCGGTTGATAGGGAAGGGCTTACCAAGATTATCAGCAATCTGCTGACCAATGCGATAAAGTATTCGGAGACCTATATACGCATCAGGCTATATTCGGAAGGTGAAAGACTGCTGCTTTCTGTATGCAATGACGGCCTTGTCATTCCGGTAGAGATGCGCGAGGAGATTTTCAAGCCGTTCATCCAGTATAAAACCGGTACCTTGCGCTCTGTACCCGGCACCGGTATCGGGCTTGCACTTGCCCGTTCATTGGCCGAACTCCATGAGGGTACGTTGTGCATGGAAGATTCGATGGAGAACAACTGTTTCCTGCTGTCACTTCCGCTGAAGCACGAGCAGACGGTGGCTATGGGGCATAAAGAACCGGTAACGGGCGGGGAATCCTCTGAGGAAAGTGGTGCAGGTACTGCCTTGGAACAGCACCGGTATACTCTTTTGGTGGTGGAAGACAGTCTGGAAATGCAGGCATTTGTTGTGAAACAGCTCTCTTCGGAATATCGTGTGCTGACTGCCGTGAATGGGGTGGAAGCTTTGAAGGTGTTGAAGGAACATACTGTAAATCTTGTCATTTCAGACATTATGATGCCCGAGATGAATGGATTGGAGCTGTGCGAGCATCTGAAGTCCGAGCTTGACTATAGCCATATACCGATTATCCTGCTTACGGCGAAGACGACCCTTCAAGCCAAGATAGAGGGAATGAAGCTGGGGGCTGACGTATATATAGAAAAGCCTTTCTCTGTGGAATATCTGAAAGTGTGTGTAGCCAATCTGCTGAACAACCGTGAGAAGCTACGGGCTTCTTTCGTCAATTCTCCTTTTGTGCAGACGGGCAGTATGGCAATGACAAAGGCAGATGAATCTTTCCTTAAGACATTGAAGGAAGTGGTAGTTGCCAATATGCAGAATCCGGATTTCTGTCTGGATGATATGGCAAGCCTGCTGAACATGAGCCGTTCGAGCCTGAACCGGAAGATAAAGGGCATATTGGATATGACCCCGAATGACTACATCCGCCTGGAGCGGTTGAAGAAAGCGGCGCAGCTTTTAAAGGAAGGAGAGTGCAAAATCAATGAGGTTTGCTACATGACCGGCTTCAATACTCCTTCCTATTTTACCAAGTGCTTCCAAAAACAATTTGGTATTCTGCCCAAAGACTTCGTGAAATGATAGCATGGAATGCTTGCTAAATATAACAATCCAATCAAATGCCCCTGAGGTGTCTCTCAGGGGCATTTGATTGGATTTATAATTGCATAGATTGAAGCGATATTTGCATTAATTTTAGCTTTATGCGGATATATTTGCATCCGAAAGCCAACAATTTATAATACTATGACCCCTATGCCTATGACGTAACAAATCCTAATCAATGTTCTATGATTGGCAGAAGTGACTAATCACTTTCTGCGGTGTATTTAAAAAGCGGGCGTTAGTTTCCGCATAGTTTTAAAATCTAATTCTATAAAAAATGATCAAGAAAATCTTATTCTTATTCTTTGTTGTGTTTGCAGCTACCGCTTATTCACAAGATGTGACCATAACGGGAACGGTGACGGATGCAAATAGTGAGCCTTTGGTGGGCGTGAATGTATTGGTGAAGGGTACTACCACGGGTGCCATTACCGATATTGACGGTAATTTCTCAGTGAGTGGAAAAAAAGGAAGTACACTCGTTTTCTCTTATATCGGTATGCTTACGCAGGAAGTTGTCTATAAGGGAACTGCCTTGCGCGTGGTGATGAAAGATGATTCGAAAGCACTGGAAGAAGTGGTTGTCATCGGTTATCAGACCGTGAAGAAGTCCGACTTGACTGGAGCGGTTGCCGTTGTTGATACCAAGGAAATGAAGAAAAGCGCTGCAGGAACACTGGTCAGCCAGATGCAGGGTTTGGCAACCGGTATTAACGTACGCAGTAGCGGTAGGGCGGGCGAAGATGCCTCTATTGAAATTCGCGGTGTCGGTTCTTTGAGTAATAACTCTCCGTTGTGGGTAATTGATGGTATGATTACAGATCCGGGAGTTGACTTCAACCCTGCAGATGCAGAATCCATCCAGATTCTGAAGGACGCTTCTGCTGCTGCCATCTACGGTTCGCGTGCTGCCAATGGTGTGATTATCGTTACTCCCATGAAGGTGAATGTAAGCGTAAAGGAAACATTGGAATGGAGCCCGAAATTTGATTTGATGAATGCGGCAGAATATATCAAGTATAATGATATTGCCTATAATGAAGCTATCAAAGATGGCATTGCTACTGTAAACAGCACTCAGAAACACTCACAGTATGATACCAACTGGCAGGATGAAGTGTTGAAGACCGCATTGGTGCAGGACTACAACGTATCACTCTCCGGTGGCGGTGACTCCGGTAGTTATTTTGTATCAGCCGGCTACTATAACAATGACGGCGTTTCTTATGGAAATACTTTCGACCGTTATAGCTTCCGTGTCAATACACAAGGTAAAAAGGGCTGGTTCTCTTTTGGTGAAAACTTGGCTTATTCACTCACAAACACAGACCCGAACCAGACCAATACCTACAATGACTTTTTGCGTATGATGCCTACTATTCCTATCTATGATGAGAATAATCCGGGTGGATATGGCTATGGTGATGCTGCCAAATACAATACTTTTGGTGTGAACCCGATTGCCCGTGAAGATTTGGAATACCGTCATTTCCGCCAGAATCGTTTGAATGGTTCTTTATGGTTGGAATTCAAGCCATTCGAATTCCTTTCCTATAAATTCAATGGTGGTATTGACCTTTACTTTTATGAGAATTCATGGTTCCGTGGAGAAGGTAACTGGACTCAGAATCAGGAACACCGTGATCCGGAAAGCCAGAAGGCACGTGACAACACCTACAACATGTTGATTGAGCACACGTTGAACTTCAATAAGGATTTTGGTAAGCATCATGTGGATGCCGTGGTCGGTACTACTTACCAGCACCATGAGTGGGAAGGTTTGTGGGCTTCCCGTCTGAACTTTCCGATGACGGGTAACGGCGATTACTTTACAGTTTTGAATGCAGGACAGAGCAATCAGCAGAATTCAAACAGCATCAGCGAGAATGCGATGATTTCTTATTTGGGACGTGCAAACTACGTTTATGATGATAAATACTATCTGACTGCCACTTTCCGTCGTGACGGTACTTCTCGCTTGGCTAAGGAAAACCGCTGGGGCAATTTCCCCTCATTCTCCGGTGCCTGGAGAATTTCAAAGGAGGAATTCTTTGATGTGCCTTGGATTAATGACTTGAAAATTAGAGGTAACTGGGGTCGTCTTGGTAATTCTTCCATTGGTGATTGGGATTATATCGGAACTATCAACCAGAGTATTGTAACTGTATTCGGTGGTGCTATTGTTCCGGGTTCTACTCAGGTGAAACTGGTGAATGCAGGTCTTGTTTGGGAAACAAAAGAAACGGTGAATGTAGGTTTTGATGCCAGTTTCCTGAACCAACGCCTGACTGTCAGTGCGGAATATTATAATTCAAAAACCAGTGACGTATTGGCTGAGACTCCGATTGCCATTTCTACCGGTAATCAAGGAGGCTCTCCGTGGAAAAATGCTGCCAGCTTGCGCAACAAGGGCTTCGAGTTTACATTTGGTTGGAAAGACCAGATTTCAGGCTTTAAGTACAGCGCTTTACTGAATGTGACTACGATGGATAACGAAGTTCTGAGCTTGGGACGGGATGGGTCGGAAAGAAACTTTATTGATTCCGGTCAAGCCAGAACAGAGCCGGGAAGGTCGTTGGCCGAATTCTATCTGAGAAAAACAGACGGCATCTTCCGGACACAAGAGGAAATAGACAATTATGTGACGAAAGGTAACCATGTACCGGGACCTAATGAAGATAAAGTACCTGCCGGTACACCGATCATGATTGAAGGGAAACGTCCGCAATTGGGAGACGTTAAGTATCTTGATTTAAATGATGACGGTCAAATTACTGATATTGACCGTGATTATTGTGGTAGTCCATGGGCCAAGATGCAAATGTCGTTGGTATTGAATGCAGAGTGGAAGAACTTCGATTTCAGTATGATGTGGAACGGTCAATTTGGCAATAAGATATACAACGTATCCCGTTGGCAAGGACGTCTGTTTGCAGACAACTCCAACTATATCCGCTTTGAGAAGGGCGAAGAGCCTTATCAGGTGAATCCTAACTCCAATACCCCACGTATCATTTACGGTGACTTCCGCAACTCGCGTGATGCCGACCGTTTCCTGGAGAATGGTTCTTACTTCCGTATGAAGAATATCTCTATCGGTTATAATTTCAAGCAGAAGTGGCTGACCAACTTGGGCGTTGAGAAACTCCGTCTGTTTGCTACCGGTAGCAACTTGATTACTATTACCGGATATTCCGGTCTGGATCCTGACTTCAAGGGTGCGAATTCCGTTTGGAACAGTGGTACGGACAGCTTTGCTTATCCCAATACCCGTTCGGTGATGTTTGGATTGGATTTGACCTTTTAACTTATAAATCAGTTTGTAAATTATGAAAAAGATATATAATGGATTAATGCTCGCAGGTGCCTTGACATTGTGCACTGGATGCAGTTCTAGTTTATTGGATATTGATAATCCCAATGAAGTGACCAACGATACTTATTGGAATAAGCCGGAAGATGCTACAGCTGGTGTAAATGCCTGCTACAGTTTTCTTTATAAGGAAGGTACTTGGATGCGTTGGCTCTCTTTTCGCTACGATTTGACCTCGGACGAGGGATGGAGTTCTTCTCCTTGGATTGAATTGGGTGACTGGACACGTTTTCTTTACAACAATTATAATTTTTACGAAGGCAACAATATACATTGGGAACATTTCTACGTAGGTATTTTCCGTTGCAACCAAGTGTTGAGTCATGTGCCTAATATTGAAATGGACGAGACTACAAAGAACCAGGTATTGGCACAAGCTTCTTTCTTACGTGCAATGTGGTATTTTCAGGTAAATCTGTTGTGGGACAAAGGAACGATGCCTTTGGAACCTAAAGATGCCAATTATATTCCGGAAGACGCTTCCGAGCAGGAAATATGGGATCAAGTGGAGAAAGACTTGCTGTTTGCTATGGATTATCTTCCTGAATCTTGGGATGCTGCCAATTTGGGACGTGCCACCAAAGGCGCTGCCAAAGCATTGTTGGGCAAGGCCTATATGCAACAACATAAGTATGACAAGGCGAAGGAACAATTGCAATGGCTGATTGATAAAGAGGGCTCTTTGTACGATCTTATCGCCAATCGTGAAGATAATTTCACTGACTTGGATGAGAACAACAAGGAAGGTATCTTTGAAATTCAGTTCGATGACCAAAACAAGGGTGGTACGGGTAATGATGCCAGTATGGCATTCGGTTTCCAGCGTACTCAGTTCTATGCTCCGAGTGGTATAGGTTGGGGAGATGGTAAGGCACGTCGCTGGTTGGTAGATGAGTTCTTGAAAGAGAAACGTATTGACGGAAAGAATGACTTGCGTTTGTATGGTAGTATTCTGTACCGTGGATTCTCACAAGACTTCCCCGATCAACCGAAGAAATATTATGGATTTGAAAATGCCGATTGGAATGACGGTTGGGGAACTGACCCGGAAGACTGCTACATACGTAAATACAATACTGCTTACTATCGTGATGCAGAAGATTACTTTGCCCGTAACAACTATCGTATCATGCGTTATGCAGATATCTTGATGAACTACGCAGAATGTCTTGTTGAAACGGGTACTAATCCTGCCGATGCTGCTGTTTATGTGGATAAGGTAAGAGAACGTGCCGGTCTGGCCAAGTTGAAAGACAGTCAGTGGAAAGACTGCCTGAGTTCTAAAGATGCCTTTATCAAGCGCCTGCAGATGGAACGTACTTTGGAACTCTGTTTCGAAGGTTGGCGTTGGGCTGACTTGAAGCGTTGGGGATTACTTGATTCTCAGGCTGGAATTGATGAGCTGAAAGCCCGTGACAAGGACTTCAATAACTTCATCGTCGGTAAGCACAGACGTTTGCCCATTCCGAGAGATGAAGTGATGAACAGCACGGTAGGTGGTGTTGCACATCTTACTCAGAATCCTAACTATTAATAACTAAAGAAGGCTATGCCCGGAAGCCTGTTCCCATTCAGGATGCTTCCGGCATAGCCTTTTCTTTCTTAAATCTTATACCATATGCTTGTCTGTAAAAAACTACTATTACCATTCGCTTTTGCCTGTTGCGGCGCTTTGTTTGCGCAGAACATCCAGAATCCGGTACTTCCGGGAGTGGCGGATGCCGGCGTAATGAAATACAACGGCAAATACTATATTGGCGGGGTCCGTACAAACGGGGATTTCTATGTGTCCGATGACCTGGTTCATTGGGGGAAACCTATCCATGTCGTATCCATGGACAATGACTGGACCAGAGGCAGCGGAGCCGGAAATGACCAGATTCATGCCAATGACATGTTCTATCTGAACGGAGATTTTCATTTGTACTGGTCGGTCAATTATTGGGGGAAGGACAAGCATGCCGTTCACATTGTACATGCGCAGAGCAAAGATGCCCTGGGCGCTTACACAGAGCCGAACAAGAAGACATGGATGGATAACCGTATCGACCCCAAAGTTTTCAGAGATGATGACGGGCAACTATACATGTATATGGTACGCTTTACCGATGGGAATACCATCTGGGGACGTAAAATGAAGAACCCGGCAGAATTTGCCGGCGAACCGGTGTGCCAGTTCGCCTCATTGCCGGACACATGGGAAACGATGGATAACAGAGTGGCGGAGGGACCGTGGGTCATGAAGTATAGAGACCGCTACTATATGATGTACAATGCCAACCACACCTCTACAGAGTGGGGCAATTATCAGTTGGGAGTTGCCGAGGCAGACTCTCCTTTAGGTTTTCAAAATGGTAATAAATATAGCTATCCGGTTGTAGGCTGCAATCAGACGCAACTGGAGGAGAAGCAGGTGGATTTATTGCGGTATGGCCGCACGTATGAGCCGTTGTTTGCTTATACGGAGGACAAGCCGGAGGGCGACTGGACAAAGGCGACCTACGATGACTCCGGCTGGGCGAGGGGGGAGACCGGCTTTTCGTCCCGTGAAGTGAAAGGTTCCACCACCCGGCATCTGGGCACCTTGTGGAATACGCCCTCCTTATGGTTGCGAAAGACTTTCTCTGCCGGTAGCGAAACCGGCAACCTGGCATTGCGTGTCGCTCACGACGGAGATACCCGGATTTATCTGAACGGAACACTTGTCTACGAGAAGCAGGGGCGTGATTATTGTATCGTGAACCTGGACAAGAAGCTGCGTGCTGCTTTGAAGGAAGGCACGAATCTGCTTGCCGTAGAAACAAACAAGGGACGTTCGCAATTCTTCGACGTTTCTCTGTTCGATATGAAAGACGGCATTGCCGACGATATTCTGATGACTCCCGGTCAGCCCAATATTTTGAGAGGCCCCAACGGATTTGAATGGTGGCTGATTTATATGGCAAACAAGAACGATGAGCATCGGGGGCAATATATCAACCGTGTCCAGTTCTTCGACAAGACGTTGTTTGTGGATGGTATCACCGGCCCTCGCACGGCAGGTTATCATCCCGAACCTTCGATGCCTACCTTTGCGGGTAAAGGCGAGACAGCTTCGTTCGGTGTGTTGCAACAAGTACAGCCGGCCGTGGCTTACTTGTTCGAGACGGGAGTCAAGACCGAGGGTGGAGCCGGCATCGTTGCCTGGTGGAAGGATGCGGATAACTGTGCCTATGTCGGTCTGGATGCCGAGAACCGGAGCTGGTACCTGCGTACACTTGTCGGCGGTAAGGAAAATAAGGAATCCTATGCCCTGCCTGAAGATTTCCGTTGGGGTGTGTACCATCATCTGCGCATTGAGCGTAACGGTGGCTGTCTGAAGATTTGGCTGGATGAGATTCCCGCACCGGGGAGACATGTCTTTGCAGAGGCTCTTCCGGTAGAAGAAGCGGGTGTTCCCGGAGTATTTGACGAGACAAAGTCTGCCTTGTTCGAAGGGGCTACCTATACCATCGGCTTCGATGATGTGCATTTCCAGCTTTCGGGGAATGAGGAGTTGTTGAAGGGCGATTTCTTGAACGATTATGAATTCAGCTTCCAGTTGTCCGGCTTGTCCGGACAAGACAAGGCAGGAAGCTATCCGGTTTATGTGGATAAGGATAACTATGTGAAGGCTCAGTTCGATGGCATCACCCGTATGCTTGAGGTGACAGCCGTGAAGAAAGGGAAAACTGCCTGGAAGAAGGAATTCCCGTTGGGATGCCTGCAAACGCTCTATCCGGATGTGAAGTATACCGACTTCATTGAGAAAGGTTATCGTTTTGCCGCACCTGCATGGTTGGATACACTTTACCTGAATCGTCACGAAGCAGGCAATAAATCCGAATTTGTGGATGACATGTTCGGCAAGTTCGACATAGAATACCTGAATGGCGGCGAATGGCATCCGATAGAAAACAAAGATAGGGGGATAGCAGAACATCCTGCATATAATTATTGTACCTTTACTCCGGTAAAGGCAGAAGGCATCCGCTTCATCAACAAGGAGGCGGAGGATTTGGAACGCCATATCTATAAGATAGGTGTACATGAATTGTGGAAGGAATCCTATAATTTTCGTGCCGTGCGTCGTGCAGACAAGCTGTATCTGTTTGTCGACGGCAGGGAGCTGGGAGCTTTGGATATACGCTACCCTGCATCCCGCATCGGATTCTGTTCGGAGGGCGGCTCTCCGGTTTATAGTGGTACGTTGTATTATCATGTAGGGCAGAGGCGCGATTAGACGCGATCGTGGGATGTGCCGTTCCGTATATATGTAATGAAAGATGTATATAGAAGCCGGTGTTTGTATTTCCTTGTGAATCAGTGTGATGGACTGGGGTGATTCAGTATACGACTGAATGTATTTCAGTATACGATTGAATAGGATTCAGTATACGACTGAATAGGGTTCAATATACGGGTGTAACGGAACATCTTCTTGAAAGTAAATATTTATCATCATAACAATTGTTTAAGAAAGAATCATGAAAAAGAATTTTATATGTATGTATCTGTTTCTGTTGGCCACGCTGGCTTCCTGCCAGTCCTGCTCTTCAGACTATAAGGATGTGGACGATATTGTTGTCGAAGGAGTTGAAACGCCGGTGCTTTTGGGCGACCCGTTCATCATGTTGCACGATGGCACTTACTATGCCTATGGCACCCATGCGGATGAAGGCATCGAAGTCTATACCTCCGATGATTTGAAGACTTGGAAGTATAAGGGCATGGCGCTCCAGAAGAAGGATGTCTGGGCCGACCGCTGGTTCTGGGCACCGGAGGTCTACGAAGTGAACGGGAAGTTCTATATGTATTACTCGGCAGACGAGCATATCTGTGTGGCAACAGCAGACTCACCTGCAGGACCATTTACCCAAAGTAAGAAGGAACCGATGATTGCCGATGAGAAATGCATTGACAACTCTCTGTTTATTGATGATGACGGCACGCCTTATCTCTTCTTCGACCGTTTCAACGACGGGCTCAACATCTGGGTGGCCGAATTGGAGAAAGACCTCATGACTATCAAGAAGGAGACCATGCACCCTTGCATCCACGTCTCTCAGGCATGGGAGGAGGTATGGCCCCGTGTGAATGAAGGCCCGTTTGTCATCAAGCGTAATGGGCTCTACTATATGACCTATTCTGCCAATAGCTATGAAAGTCCTTTCTACGGCATAGGTTGCGCCACAGCTACCGATTTGATGGGTACTTGGACCAAATACGAGGAGAATCCTTTGCTGCAGAAACCCGGAGAACTGGTTGGGGTGGGGCACAGTGCCACCTTCACAGACAAGGCAGGCAAGCTTCGTATAGTTTTCCATGCCCATAAGGACAAGAGTAGTATCCACCCACGTGCCATGTACATCAGTGACGTTTCTTTCGAGAAAGTGGACGGTGTGGACCGTATGAGAATCAGCAAGGACTATATGACGCCCAAAATAGTAAAATAAGAGATGGATATGAAGAAGAATTATATATTGCTACTGTTGCTTTGTCTTTGCTTTGCAGGCTGCAAGGAGAAGACGGTTGTAGAATCAGACTATCTGCCGATTGCCGACCCTTACGTAATGCTTTACGAAGGCAAGTATTATGCTTACGGCACTGGAGGTACGGTAGAAGGAGAAGGCTTTGCCTGCTTCTCTTCCGATGACTTGAAAAACTGGACGCGTGAAGGCCAGGCGTTGTCGGCAGCAGATTCCTACGGTACGTGGGGATTCTGGGCGCCGGAGGTCTACTACATCGAATCGAAAAAGAAGTTTTATCTGTTCTACTCCACCGAGGAGCATATCTGCGTGGCAACGGCAGATGTTCCCCAAGGTCCGTTCCGTCAGGAAGTGAAGCAGCCGATATGGGATGAGAAGAGTATCGATACCTCTCTATTCATTGATGATGACGGTACGCCTTACCTTTATTTCGTGCGTTTTACAGATGGCAACGTCATCTGGGTGGCAGAGATGAACGATGACCTAACCGGGATCAAGCAGGAGACGCTGACAGAGTGCATTAAGGTGGGAGAGCCTTGGGAACTTTCGCAGGACAAGCCTGCTAAGGTGGCCGAAGGTCCTTCAATTTTGAAGAAAGAGGGTGTCTACTACCTGGTTTATTCAGCCAATCACTTTGAAAGCAAGAACTACGGAGTGGGTTACGCGACTTCGAACAGCCCGATGGGACCGTGGAAGAAATACGAGGGAAATCCGATTCTGCAACATGCCGACGGCTTGATGGGTACCGGTCATGGAGCACCCTTCTGCTGTAAGGACGGTAGCTGGAAATACATTTTCCATGCACATTGGGATTCCACGAAAGTACAGCCGCGCACTTCGTATATCAAGGATTTTGCCATTTCCGACCAGGGAACGGTTTCTATCGGTGGCTCTCTTATCCGTCCGCAGGTATTGGGCAGTACATCACCCGAAAAGTAAAATGAAAGAATGAAAAGAATACATTGTATGAAGAAGTTTCTTGTATTATCAGTGTTATGCAGTCTGATAGCCTGTTCCTCGTCATCGGCTACAAAAGAGGATAAACCGGAAGAACAACAGCCGAAGAATGTCTATCGCAATCCGGTGATAGATTATAGTTTGCCAGACCCTTCTGTCATTGAGGGAGATGATGGATACTACTATTTGTATGCCACCGAGGACATACGCAATCTGCCGA
>OGGL01000360.1_pt1 | contig 14698 bp, 9 predicted proteins | sample 1571221 | NCBI WGS metagenome assembly OGGL01 (sample SAMEA2582062, study PRJEB24529) | metagenome | biome: Human gut stool | place: China | collected 2011
CGGGTTTGAAGTAGCCCGTGCCAGTCCGCGCCAAGCCGACATGATCATGGTATGCGGCACCATTACCAACAAAATGGCTCCGGTACTGAAACGTCTGTATGATCAGATGGCAGATCCCAAATATGTAATTGCCGTAGGAGGATGTGCAGTAAGCGGAGGCCCGTTTCGCAAATCCTATCATGTGGTGAACGGAGTAGACAAGATTCTCCCGGTCGATGTATATATTCCCGGATGCCCTCCCCGCCCGGAAGCATTTTATTACGGTATGATGCAACTGCAACGGAAAGTGAAGATAGAGAAATTCTTCGGAGGAGTAAACCGGAAAGAGAAAAAACCTGAAGGGAAATGAATCTGCTTTAATTAGTAAAATATGGAAGAAATAAAATACATAGAACCCGCAGCACTACACGACGAAATGCTGCGTCTGCGTAACGAAAAACAGATGGACTTCCTCGAAAGCCTAACGGGTATGGACTGGGGAGTGGCAGACGAAGGTGACGCACCGAACGTAACCCGGGGACTTGGAGTAGTCTATCATCTGGAATCGACCGTAACCGGCGAACGCATCGCGATAAAAACATCCACAAATAACCGCGAAACTCCGGAAATACCTTCCGTCAGTGACATCTGGAAAGCGGCCGACTTCAACGAGCGTGAAGTTTTCGACTATTACGGCATTGTATTCATCGGACATCCCGACATGCGACGTCTTTATCTGCGTAATGATTGGGTAGGCCATCCGATGCGTAAAGATAACAACCCGGAGAAAGACAATCCGCTACGTATGGACAATGAAGAGACGTATGATACGACCCAGGAAATAGAGCTGAATCCGGACGGAACGTATCAAACTCAGGAGAATGTGATCTTCGATGACCGTGAATACGTAGTCAACATCGGGCCACAGCACCCGGCAACCCACGGAGTGATGCGCTTCCGCGTCTCACTTGAAGGCGAAACCATCAAAAAGCTCGACGCCAACTGCGGATATATACACCGTGGGATCGAGAAGATGAACGAAAGCCTCACCTATCCGCAGACTTTGGCACTGACCGACCGGCTCGATTATCTGGGAGCACACCAGAACCGCCATGCGCTCTGCATGTGCATCGAGAAAGCAATGGGTATCGAGGTCAGCGAACGCGTGAAATACATCCGTACCATCATGGACGAACTTCAGCGTATCGACTCTCACCTCCTATTCTACTCCTGTCTTGCCATGGACCTGGGCGCATTGACAGCCTTCTTTTACGGATTCCGTGACCGTGAAATGATTCTGGATATGTTCGAAGAAACTTGCGGCGGACGTTTGATAATGAACTACAATACCATTGTACAGGCAGACCTGCACCCGAACTTCATCCCGAGAGTAAAGAAGTTCATCCCTTACCTGCGTGGAATCATCCACGAATATCACGACGTATTCACCGGCAATGTCATTGCCCGGCAACGTCTGAAAGGTGTAGGGGTGCTGAGTCGCGAAGATGCCATTTCTTTCGGATGTACCGGTGGAACAGGCCGTGCCAGCGGCTGGGCATGTGATGTACGCAAACGTATGCCTTACGGCGTATACGATAAGGTGGATTTTAAAGAAATCGTTTATACCGAAGGCGACTCTTTTGCCCGTTACATGGTGCGTATGGACGAAATCATAGAGAGCCTGAACATTATCGAGCAATTGATTGACAATATTCCGGAAGGACCGATACAGGAGAAAATGAAACCCATCATCCGGGTACCGGAAGGAAGTTACTATACCGCCGTTGAAGGCAGCCGCGGTGAATTCGGAGTGTTCCTCGAGAGTCATGGCGACAAGACACCTTACCGTTTGCACTACCGTTCGACGGGGTTGCCACTGGTTTCGGCTGTCGATACCATCTGCCGGGGAGCTAAGATTGCCGACCTGATCGCTATCGGCGGAACGCTGGATTATGTGGTACCGGACATCGACAGATAAGGAAGCCCTGACGGCTCTTATCCTAAATCCGGATCACTCCAATCGTAAATAGTAAATCGTCTAATCGTAAATATAGTATATGTTTGACTTTAGTATAATAACAAGTTGGATACACCAGACATTAACCTCCGTCATGCCGGAGGGATTGGCTGTATTCATAGAATGTGTCGTTATCGGGGTGTGCATTGTGGCTTTGTACGCCATACTTGCCATTCTCCTTATTTATATGGAACGCAAGGTGTGCGGTTTCTTCCAGTGCCGACTGGGTCCGAACCGCGTAGGAAAGTGGGGAAGCATCCAGGTGCTCTGCGATGTGCTCAAGATGCTGACCAAAGAGATCATCGAACTGAAGCATTCGGACAAATTCCTTTATAACCTGGCTCCGTTCATGGTGATTATCGCCTCATTTCTCACCTTTTCGTGCCTGCCTATCAGTAAAGGGCTGGAAGTGCTGGACTTCAACGTAGGTGTCTTCTTCCTGTTGGCAGCTTCGAGCATAGGCGTAGTGGGTATCCTGCTGGCAGGCTGGAGTTCCAACAATAAATTCTCGCTGATTGGAGCCATGCGAAGCGGTGCGCAGATTATCAGCTACGAGTTGTCCTGCGGATTGAGCATACTGACAATGGTAGTGTTGATGGGAACCATGCAGTTCTCCGAAATAGTAGAAGGACAAGCTGACGGCTGGTTCATCTTCAAGGGACATATCCCTGCATTGATAGCCTTCATCATCTACCTCATTGCCGGAAATGCGGAAACCAACCGCGGTCCCTTCGACTTGCCCGAAGCCGAAAGCGAGTTGACTGCCGGATACCATACGGAATACAGCGGTATGGGCTTCGGATTCTTCTATCTGGCAGAATATTTGAATCTGTTTATCGTAGCCTCCGTGGCAGCCACCATCTTCCTGGGAGGCTGGATGCCGCTACACATCGTAGGCCTGGACGGCTTCAACGCAGTGATGGATTACATTCCGGGATTTGTATGGTTCTTCGGAAAGGCCTTCTTCGTAGTCTTCCTGCTGATGTGGATAAAGTGGACCTTCCCCCGCCTGCGTATTGACCAGATTCTGAATCTGGAGTGGAAGTACCTGGTACCCATCTCTATGGTGAACTTGATTTTGATGGTATTAATTGTAGTATTTAAATTGCATTTCTAACCGGCGTAGCGCCGGAGCAAGATTTCCTTGCGGATAATTTTAATAAAGGCAAAAGTAATGAAAGAAAAGAACTCTTATATCGGCGGACTCATACACGGCGTCACTTCTCTGCTGACAGGTATGAAGACAACCATGACCGTATTCTGCCGACGAAAGACTACCGAACAATATCCGGAAAACCGCTCGACATTGAAACTCTCCGACCGTTTCCGTGGCACGCTGACCATGCCCCATAATGATAAAAATGAACATCGGTGTGTAGCTTGCGGTTTGTGCCAGATGGCTTGTCCCAACGACACTATCAAGGTGACCGGCGAGATGGTTGAAACGGAAGACGGCAAGAAAAAGAAGATATTGGTTAAGTACGAATACGACCTCGGTTCGTGCATGTTCTGCCAACTCTGTGTGAATGCCTGCCCTCACGATGCCATCACGTTCGACCAGGATTTTGAGCCATGTAGAAGAAAAAAAGAAACCCGCTGCTCCCAAAGAAGAGACAACAAAGTAATTCGTTAATAGTAACTTGTAATTAAACAACATGGAAATAACTCTTGAAACAGTAGTATTCTACTTCCTTGCGGCCTTTATCACCGTATTTTCCATCTTGACGGTAACGACCCACCGCATGGTGCGCTCGGCCACCTACCTGCTGTTCGTACTTTTCGGTACGGCAGGCATCTACTTTCTGCTGGGTTACACCTTCCTCGGTTCCGTGCAGATTATGGTCTATGCCGGCGGTATCGTAGTGCTCTACGTCTTCTCCATACTGCTTACCAGTGGCGAAGGCGATGTCATCGAGAAGTTAAAGCGTAGCAGGTTCCTTGCCGGACTGGGTGCCACCGTGGGCGGTGCCATCATCGTAGTATTCATCACTTTGAAGCATAAGTTCATTGCCACCACCGACGTGGAACCTTTGGAGGTCAACATCAAGACCATCGGTCACCACATGCTGAGCGGTGACAAGTATGGTTATCTGCTTCCCTTCGAAGCTGTCAGCATCTTGTTATTGGCATGTATCGTAGGTGGATTATTAATAGCACGTAAAAGATAAGAATTATGATACACATGGAATATTATCTGATAGTTTCGGCTATCATGTTTTTCGCAGGCATCTATGGGTTCTTTACCCGCCGCAACACGCTGGCGATACTTATCAGCATCGAGCTGATTCTGAATGCCACGGACATCAACTTTGCGGTGTTCAACCGTTTCCTATTCCCCGGAGGACTGGAAGGATATTTCTTCTCTTTATTCTCCATCGCCATCTCGGCGGCCGAAACGGCTGTAGCCATTGCCATCATGATTAACATCTACCGTAACATCCGCAGTATCCAGGTGAACAAACTGGATGAGATGAAGTGGTAAGAGCAAGAATCGCCAAGCGATGTTTCTTGAATAGTAATAATTGATAAACATAGTATATATGGAATATACAATATTAATCCTTCTACTCCCTTTCCTCTCTTTCCTCGCTCTGGGACTTGGAGGTAAATGGATGTCACACCGCACTGCCGGCCTTATCGGAACTGCGGCACTGGGTGTGGTCGCAGTGCTTTCCTATCTCACCGCAGGAATGTACTTCAGCGCTCCCCGCCTTGCCGATGGTACGTACGAGGCGCTGATGCCCTATAACTTCAAATGGCTGCCTTTCACAGAAAGCCTCAGTATCGACATGGGTATCCTACTCGACCCGATTTCGGTTATGATGCTCGTGGTCATCAGTACCGTTTCGCTGCTGGTACACATATACTCTTTCGGCTACATGAAGGGCGAACGCGGTTTCCAGCGTTACTACGCCTTCCTGTCGCTCTTCACCATGTCCATGCTCGGACTGGTAGTAGCAACGAATATCTTCCAGATGTATCTGTTCTGGGAGTTGGTGGGCGTGTCCTCCTATCTGCTGATTGGTTTCTATTATACGAAGCCGGCGGCTATTGCCGCTTCGAAGAAGGCTTTTATCGTGACCCGTTTTGCTGACCTGGGATTCCTTATAGGTATCCTCGTCTATGGGTATTATGCCGGTACATACACCTTCAGCCCTAATGAGATGGCGCTGGCAAAGGGCGGTGCGGCAATGATTCCGCTTGCCTTGGGACTGATGTTCATCGGTGGTGCCGGAAAGAGTGCCATGTTCCCGTTGCACATCTGGCTGCCCGATGCCATGGAAGGTCCTACGCCGGTCAGTGCACTGATTCATGCCGCCACGATGGTGGTTGCTGGTGTCTATCTGGTGGCACGCATGTTCCCGTTGTTCATAGAATATGCTCCCAGCGTGCTGCACATCGTGGCATACGTAGGAGCCTTCACGGCATTCTATGCCGCCAGTGTGGCATGTGTGCAGAGTGACATCAAGCGTGTACTGGCATTCTCCACCATCTCCCAAATCGGTTTCATGATGGTGGCGCTGGGTGTATGTACATCAGCCGACCCACACGAAGGGGGACTGGGCTACATGGCAGGCATGTTCCACTTGTTCACACACGCCATGTTCAAGGCATTGCTGTTCCTCGGAGCGGGTAGCATCATCCATGCCGTACACAGCAACGAGATGTCTGCCATGGGTGGACTGCGGAAGTATATGCCCATTACGCATATCACGTTCCTCATCGCTTGCCTTGCCATTGCAGGTATTCCTCCGTTCTCCGGATTCTTCTCCAAAGATGAAATCCTGACGGCATGCTTCCAGTTCAGCCCCATCATGGGATGGATTATGACAGTGATTGCAGGTATGACAGCATTCTATATGTTCCGTCTTTATTATGGTATCTTTTGGGCCGGCTCTGAGCCGGGACAAAAGTCGGCAAGCGATGGGGGCGACAGCCACATGCCTCACCCCCACGAGAGTCCTCTGGCGATGACCCTGCCCCTGATGCTCCTTGCTGTGGTTACGATAGTTGCCGGTTTCATTCCTTTCGGACACTTCATCAGTTCCAACGGTGAAGCATATAACATCCATCTGGATTGGAGTGTGGCAGGTACAAGTATCGCCGTAGCGGTGGTTTCCATAGCCATTGCCACCTACATCTATGCAGGTAGCCGACAGCCCGTTGCCGATACATTGGCACACCGTTTCAAAGGCTTGTGGACAGCAGCTTACCACCGCTTCTATCTGGACGAGGTCTACCAGTTCATCACCCACCGCATCATCTTCGGCTGCATCTGCCGCCCCATCGCCTGGTGGGACCGCCATGTAGTGGACGGCTTCTTCAACTTCCTTGCCTGGAGTGCCGAGGCTACCAGTGACGAGATACGCGGTCTGCAGAGCGGACGCATCCAGCAATATACATTTGTATTCCTGCTGGGCACGCTGGCACTGATACTGCTACTATTGCTATAACCCGAGATTTTTCAATCGTAAATCGTAAATCGTTAAATCGTAAATATAAAGATGAACTTTTTATCATTATTCGTACTCATCCCCTTGCTGATGTTGCTGGGTCTTTGGCTCAGCCGCAACATCGCACAAATACGCGCGGTGATGGTGACCGGTGCATCGGCTCTGCTGGTTCTTTCTGCGGCATTGACCGTGATGTACCTCAATGCACGCCACGCTGGTGCCACGGATGAAATGCTGTTCCGTGCCGACATGGTCTGGTATCCTGCACTCAACATCCACTATTCGGTAGGAGTAGACGGTATTTCGGTAGCCATGCTGCTGCTTTCGGCCATCATTGTCTTTACCGGAACATTCGCCTCCTGGAGGCTGCAACCGCTGACTAAAGAATATTTCCTTTGGTTCCCCTTCCTCTCCATCGGTGTGTTCGGGTTCTTCATCTCGATAGACCTGTTCACCATGTTCATGTTCTACGAGGTTGCCCTTATTCCCATGTATCTGCTTATCGGTGTATGGGGGTCGGGACGCAAGGAGTACTCCGCCATGAAGCTGACACTGATGCTGATGGGCGGCTCCGCCTTCCTGCTTATCGGTATCCTGGGTATCTACTACGGTGCCGGAGCCACCTCTATGAATCTATTGGAAATAGCACAGATGCACAATATTCCCATCGAACAGCAACGTATCTGGTTCCCGCTCACCTTCCTCGGTTTCGGTGTGCTGGGCGCTCTGTTCCCGTTCCACACATGGAGCCCCGACGGTCACGCCTCCGCACCGACTGCCGTATCCATGCTCCATGCCGGTGTATTGATGAAACTGGGAGGTTACGGATGTTTCCGCATAGCCATGTACCTGATGCCCGAAGCTGCACAAGAACTGGGATGGATATTCCTGATTCTTACCGGAATCTCCGTGGTATACGGCGCATTCTCCGCTTGTGTACAAACCGACTTGAAGTATATCAACGCCTACTCTTCCGTCAGCCATTGCGGTCTGGTGTTGTTCGCCATTCTGATGATGAACCAGACAGCTTGCACGGGTGCTGTTCTGCAGATGCTCTCTCACGGACTGATGACAGCCTTGTTCTTCGCCCTTATCGGTATGATATACGGACGTACCCATACGCGTGACGTCCGCGAACTCTCCGGTCTGATGAAGATTATGCCTTTCCTGGCTGTCTGCTATGTAATCGCCGGTCTTGCCAATCTGGGATTACCCGGACTCAGCGGTTTCATTGCCGAAATGACCATCTTCACCGGTTCGTTCCAGCATCCCGATACGTTCCACCGCGTATGGACAGTCATTGCATGCAGTTCCATCGTGATTACAGCAGTCTATATCCTGCGACTGGTAGGAAAGATTCTCTATGGCACCTGCACTAACAAGCATCACCTCACCTTGAGCGATGCAACCTGGGACGAACGTACAGCGGTCATCATCCTCATCGCATGCGTTGCCGCCCTCGGTATGGCACCATGGTGGATTAGCGGCATGATTGGAGACAGCGTGCTGCCAATAACTGATTTATTTACGATTTGACGATTTACGATTGATAAATGACTTGTAAATCCCAAGAGTAACCTCAATCGTAAATCATAAAATCGTAAATCCCAAGAGTAATTTCAATCGTAAATCGTAAATCGTAAAATCGTAAATAGATATGGATTATTCCCAATTCCTCCTGCTCAAAGAAGAGCTTTCGCTGATATTGGTCATCGTCATCCTTTTTGTCGCCGACCTCTTCATGAGTCCGGATGCACACAAGAATGACGGCAAACCGGTGCTGAACACAATGCTGCCCGTTGCTCTGCTGACCATACACACACTTATCACCATCGTTCCCGGTCCTGTGGCAGATGCTTTCGGCGGCATGTATCACAATCAGCCGATACAGAGCATCGTGAAATCCATCCTCAGTATAGGTACACTGATTGTATTCCTGATGGCGCACGAATGGATGCGCCGTCCAGACACTGCCATCAAACAAGGTGAGTTCTACATTCTGACACTTTCCACCCTGCTGGGTATGTACTTCATGATTTCTGCCGGACACTTCCTGATGTTCTTCATCGGACTGGAGACGGCAAGCATCCCGATGGCAGCCCTGGTTGCCTTCGACAAATACCGCCACCACTCTGCCGAGGCAGGTGCCAAATATATTCTCACGGCATTGTTCTCCAGCGGATTGCTGCTATACGGATTATCTTTAATTTACGGTACGGTAGGCACTCTCTACTTTGCCGACATACCGGCACGCCTCACCGGCGACCCGTTGCAGATTATGGCATTCGTATTCTTCTTCTCCGGCATGGGATTCAAAATATCACTGGTGCCTTTCCATCTTTGGACAGCAGACGTTTACGAAGGCGCTCCAAGTACGGTAACCGCTTATTTAAGCGTTATCTCCAAAGGCTCTGCCGCTTTCGTGCTGATGACTATCCTCATCAAGGTATTCGCCCCGATGGTAGCTCAATGGCAAGAAGTGCTCTACTGGATCATCATCGCCTCTATCACGCTTGCCAATCTCTTCGCCTTGCGTCAGCAGAACTTGAAACGATTGATGGCTTTTTCCAGTATCTCGCAGGCAGGTTATATCATGCTGGGTATTATCAGCGGCACTTCACAAGGTATGACTTCATTGGTCTTTTATGTATTGATTTACATGTTTGCCAACCTCAGCGTATTTACAGTCATCACGATTGTAGCCCTGCGTGCCCATAAATTCACGCTCGACGACTACAACGGGCTGTACAATACCAATCCAAAGCTCGCTTTCCTGATGACCTTAGCCTTGTTCTCTCTGGCAGGCATCCCGCCGTTTGCGGGCTTCTTCTCGAAGTTCTTCATCTTTGCGGCAGCTTTCGAAGGCGGCTTCCATCTGCTGGTATTCATTGCCCTTATCAATACAATCATCTCGCTTTATTACTATCTGAAGATTGTAAAGGCAATGTACATCAACAAGAGCGACGAGCCGATTGCAGCATTCCGCAGTGACAACTATACACGTGCCAGCCTGGCCATTTGCACGCTGGGTATTGTGGTACTGAGTATTGCAAGTGTGGTATATCAATCCATCGATAAGTTCTCATTCGGATTATAACCGGAGGGTATCATCACTTACCACAAATTACACAGATTGGCACAAATTATCTTTAGAAGTTCTGATAATCAAGAGCTTTGACTTGTGTTAATCTGCATAATTTGTGGTGAGTGTGTATTTTAGCACATTTCCATACTATACAATCGGCAGCACAAACCAAAAGCATGAGCCTTTCCCCGGTTCACTGTCCACACCGATTGTGCCACCCAACTGCTCTATAATGCTCTTGCTGATAGAAAGCCCCAGGCCGGTGCCATGCACAAACGTATTCAGCTTTATAAAACGGTCGAATATCTGAGCCTGCATTTCCGGCTCAATGCCAAGGCCCGTATCGGCCACATAAAAACGCAAATGAGTTTCATCCACCTTATTATATCCTACACGTATACTTCCCGCAGTGGTGAACTTGATGGCATTGTTGACAAAGTTGGCTATGACCTGATTCAAACGGTTACGGTCACTGACAATCCGGCATTCCGGCAGATGACGGTCGAAGAGAACTTCCACACCCGGTTTAGCCTTCATCTTCATGAAGCGCACGATGTCCTCACACAGCATGTTCACGTCCAGCTCTTTTTCCACAAAGTCAAATGTCCCGGCCTCTATCTTGGACAAATCCAGTATGTCGGAAATCAGCTGCAACAGCAGGTCATTGTTTTCTTCGATAATCGCCATATACTGCCTTTTTTCCTCCATGTCCCCGGTCTCTCCCATCAGACTGGAGAAACCGACAATCGCATTCAGGGGCGTACGTATCTCATGGCTCATATTGGCAAGGAAGGCACTCTTCAGACGGTCGGCGGTTTCTGCCTTCTCCTTGGCTTCAATCAGCATAGCCTCCGTCTCCTTCAATTCCGTAATGTCATAGTTGACGCCTATCAGCTCTATTTGTCCGTTCTCCGGTTCAAACAGATTGACAACCACATTGGTACGTACCCAGTTCCATTTTCCCTTTTCGCCCGGACGCTCAATGCGCATCTCTCCCTGGAAATGTTTGGCTTCGCCCACACGGGCCTTACTGAAGAAATCAAGCATCCTCCTGCGGTCACTGGGGTACATCTTGCTGTATATTCCCACGACATCCGCCAATTGGGTATTCTCGTCCTCTCCCATATTCTTATACCATTGCTTGATGGCATAGCCTTTCCGGTCGAGCAGGTTCAGCTTGGCATAACCTACCTTCGCATAATCCGATATAAGCAGGAAGAAATTCTCGAAATCACAGATACGGCTCATGGCATCAATCCGTTCCGTATTGTCGATGTTAATCATGGCATAGCCGGTAAAGTTACCTTTACTGTCATACACCTTGCTCACTTTCGTATAAAGATGTATCACATCCTTCGGCTGTTTGGAAGTGGAGTAATACCCTTCAGTCCGGTCGAAAGCATAATTCAGGCGGAAGTCGACCATATCCTCGGTCTGTATACGTTCTGCCAATTGGGCGGACACATTCGGGTTCTCGAATAAGTTCACTCCAATGACATCCTGTTTGTCACGGACCCCGAATATCTCCATATCCTTATTGTTGATGTCTACCAGGAATCCGTCTTTGTCATAGATTTCCACTCCGGCCGGTATATTGGCAAAGATATTCTTGAACAGTTTTTCGCTATGGTCCAAAGCCAGATGAGTCTGTACCGAGTCTGTCGTATCGAGGAATAACGCCACCACTTCATTCTTTTCCGGAGAGTATATCACCACGTGGCAGTGCTTGTTGGTGAGCTCAAAACACATGTCCATTTCCTTATGTGTCCCGGTGTTCACTATATCAAGCAGATATTCCAGTCTGGGGGCCGCCTCCCTTGAAAAAGACGAGGCAGTCTTGCCGATAAACGTCGACGCGGGTTTTCCTAGAAAATCGGCAAAGATAGAATTCGCATCTGTCACATAATACCCGTAGGGATTGTCCTTTTCATCACAGACAATGGACATCCGCACATACCCCAAAGGCATATAGCGGAACAAGTTGCTGAGGAAAGTACGTTCGCGCACAGCCTCATCCTTCGTTTTGCGCAACTCTATGCAAATGCTGATGACATTTGCCAACGAACTAAACCATTGGTAATCCTCGTTGGTCCACATTCGGGTACGGTCCACCAAATCAATGCCCATATATCCCCACACCTGGTCATTGGCAACCAGCGGAGTTACCATCAAGGACTTTATATTCTGTCTCGCCAGAATTTCATATTCGGCGTAAGCGTGCTCCGGCAGTTGCCCCAGCGTTTCCAGCAGAACGGGCTTTTGTGCCATAATCTGTGACGTCCACCACGGCAGGCTGTCAGCCTGAACTCCTTGAAGCATTTCTTTCTCAGGAGCCACTCCCGGAGCCACCACCTCGTATGTGCAGCTCTGGTACCGGCACTTCTCATCATATTGGAATATATAGACACGTCCGCCGCGAAAGAAATCAAGAATATCTTTCAGTATGTCGTAAATGCCCGCACTTATATCCTCGTCTTTCAGGAAGCGGAATAGGGAATGGGATATTGAGGTCTGCCGATAAAGTAAATCGTTCACTCTTTGCAAAGCCTGCTTCGCAGCCTCCTCCTTCGGCATCTCTACGCGCTGCAACACTCCGAAAGCCTTCAATGTACCATCCGGCAAATGCTCCTTATACCCCACGCGCGAGTAGACCCAGACCACTCCTTCAGTAGAATAGATAGGAAACGTCTGTTCATAGACCTCCATATTCTGAATGGCAAGGAACTCCCGGCTGATACGCGTCCGATAGTCTTCGCGTATCATTTTACCGAAATCCTCAAAGCTCAGGTATTCCCCTTCCAAGCCTAACAACTTACAGACATATTCGGAGCAGAGATACTGCCTTGAAGAAAAATCAGCCTCCCACCAACCTATCCGGCCAAGAATGGAAAGGCGCCGGAAACGTTCACTATCGTCACGATGAACAGCCATATATTTATCAATATTGGTTTGAGATACAAAAATAGCCATAAAACTCTAATAAGCAACCATTAGAAACCTTTTTCGTCCCAAGCAGCCTATATATAAGGATAACAAACAATCCGGAAGAATGTGCGGTAACCAAATCGTAATAGATTTGAAAATGAAACGTATGCTCCATGTATCACCGGTGTAATGTCATTGCCTCATCTTTGCAGCGGATTAAAAAACGTACAAAGAAAAGAGATGAGCATGAAATTAGACTTGGGAAAGATTTTCTTCCTTATTTTATTCCTCACACTTTCCGTCATGGCTGCCACGGCGGGAACCGTCAAAGGGACAATCACCGACCGACAAACCAAAGAGCCGCTGACGGGAGCCACCGTGCAAGTAAGCGGAACAGCACAAGGCGCCGTCGCCGATTTGGATGGTAACTATACACTGGAGCTGAAAAACGGAACCTATACCCTCACCGTCCGTTACATCGGCTACAAAGACATGACGATAAATGCCGTAGAGATAAAGGGCGAAACCGTGCTGAACTTCGACATGGAGCCGGACACGCAAACCCTGGGCGAAGTGCAGGTCACCGCCAAGAAGAACCTTGAGGGCGAACGCGCCTTGCAGATGGAACGGCAAAAAGCGACCCTCGCCATCGAGAACCTCGGTTCCAAAGAGATGTCCCTCAAAGGCATCGGCAATGTGGAAGAAGGAGTAAAGAAAATAACGGGCATCTCCATCGCCAGCGCCGGACAACTTATCGTCCGCGGACTGGGCGACCGCTACAGCACCACCACGCTGAACGGACTGCCCATCGCCTCGCCCAACCCGGACAACAAGCTGGTGCCGCTCGACCTGTTCCCCTCGTCCACCGTACAGAACATCACCGTCAGCAAGGTGTATGACGCAGCCGCCTTTGCCGACTACAGCGGTGCGCACATCAACATCAGCACCAAAGAAAACATACCGCAAGATTTCTTCCAACTGAGCCTCAACACGGGCGGGAAGTTCAACACCTTAGGCAAAGACCGCTATCAGATGGACCGCAGCGGCTCGCTCCTGAAGACACCCGGCGTAGACGCGGCCGCCCTCGACATGCCCTTGATGGAGTTTGACAAATACGTGAAGACCCACAATATCTTCGATACCTCCTTTGCCGCCAGCAAGAAGAGTTCGTTGCCCGAACTGGGCGGAAACCTCGGTTTCGGCAAGAACTTCGGTATAGGCAACCAGACACTCAGCCTGCTTGCCTCCTTCAGCGCCAGCAACGGCTACCAGAACATGGAAGATGCCTTCTACAAGACACTCGAGGCCACCGGCACCGTGCAGGACGACTTCTCCTACGACAGCTTTGCGCAGGAACTGAAGCTCGCCGCCCTCGGCTACCTGGGCTACACCCTGCGCCGGAGCGACCGCATAGGCTACACTTTCTTCTACGCCCGCAATGCCATCGACACCTACCAACGCCGCGAAGGTACTGATGCCGAAGGACACGAGCTGACCGGCAGCAACAACATCATGCACATATACACCCTGCAAAACCATCAACTGAACGGAATCCATAACTTCGGCGAGGGCGACAGGTGGCAACTGACCTGGGGAGGCTCATACAGCAAGACCGGCAGCGAAGAGCCCGACCGACGGCAAGTGATGTACGTCAAAGACAACGACGGCAGCCTCAGGCTCTTCAAGCTGAACCGCCAAGAGACCATGCGCTACTTCGGCAGCCTGGACGAAGAAGAGTGGAACGCCAACCTCGCCATGCGCTGGAAGTGGAACGACACCAGCCACCTCAAGCTCGGCTTCAACTACAAGGACAAGAACCGCGACTACAGCGCTACCCGCTTCTACTACAACCTGAACAAACTGAACCCCGTCATCACCGACATCTACAACACCGACGGCTTCCTCAACCAGCAGAACATTGCCGACGGACAAATCGTGGTACAGCGTGTGATGCAGCCCAAAGACAGCTACCGCGCCGGAAACGAAATCTACTCCGCCTACCTGCTGACCGACTTCTATCCCACCGAAGCCCTCTTGGTGAACCTCGGCCTGCGCTACGAAATGAGCAAGCAATGGGTGCGCTACGCCAGCGACGGCGGCGACTGGTACTCCCGTCGGCGCAATTTAGACAAGAACGACCTCTTCCCCGCCCTGAACCTGAAATATGCGGTGAACCCCACCAACAGCATCCGCTTCTCTGCCTCGCGCACCGTCACCCGTCCCACATACCACCAACTG
>OGGL01000374.1_pt1 | contig 14032 bp, 11 predicted proteins | sample 1571221 | NCBI WGS metagenome assembly OGGL01 (sample SAMEA2582062, study PRJEB24529) | metagenome | biome: Human gut stool | place: China | collected 2011
ATGAAGCTCCGCTGAAAGCCGACTTCACCCCGGATTATGACCTGATCGCCCAAAAGGCCCCCGGTGCAAAGGTGTGCCACATCCAGCGCAGCCGCGGCTATCTGCAGCGCAATGCCTTTGATCTGGAAACGATCCGAAAAATTGCGGATACCGCCCGCGCCGCAAACCCGGACATCATTATTTTTGTGGATAACTGCTACGGCGAGTTCACCCAGACGCAGGAACCCTGTCAGATGGGCGCAGACCTTGTGGTGGGCAGCCTGATCAAGAACCCCGGCGGCGGCATCGCTCCCACCGGCGGCTACATTGCGGGCCGCAAAGACCTTGTGGAGCTGTGCGCTTACCGCCTGAATGCGCCCGGTCTCGGCAAGGATCTGGGCTGCACGCTGGAAACGCCCCGTGATATGTATCTGGGCTTCTACTATGCGCCCGGCGTGGTGTGCGAGGCCATCAAGACCGCCATTTACGCCCAGTGTATGCTGGAGCTGCTGGGCAAGAATCCAGTGCCGCGCTACTGCGACGACCATAACGACATCGTCACCTGCTTTGATGCAGGCACTGCGGATGCGCTCATCGGCTTCTGTCAGGGCATTCAGGCTGCAAGACCCGTGGACAGCTATGCCGCCCCGGAACCTTCTCCGGAGCCGGGCTATACCGACGAGGTGGTCATGGCAAGCGGCAGCTTTACACAGGGCAGCACCATCGAGCGTGAGCCGTATACCTGCTACCTGCAGGGCGGTCTGAACTTTGCTGCCAGCCGTGCAGGCGTGCTGCTGGCCATCCAGAAGGCTTATTTCAAGGACTGAAAAGGGGAGAGCGCATGCCTGTTCTAAGTGACCGTGTGGGGCTGAAGCACAATGTTCCGCAGGGCACCTATTTTGTGATGATCGATATTTCCGATTTTCTGGCGCTGTCCCAGTTCAAGGGCTGGACCGACCTGCAGTTCTGTGAGTGGATGATCCGGGAAGTGGGCGTGGCCGCTGTGCCTGGCTCCAGCTTCTTCCGGGAGCCGGTGAACCACCTGATCCGGATGCACTTTGTCCGCGGCACCGATGTGCTGGACGAAGCCGTCCGCCGGCTGGAAAAGCTGCAGGCTTTCCTGAAATAAAAGCAAAACAAAAAACAACAACGCCGCAGGAAGTTTCCTGCGGCGTTGTCTCTTTCCCGATACTCTATACACGATTTATCACACGGCGTGGCGCTGCACGGTGGGCATTGGCTCCACAAGAGCGGGATGCATCCCCTCGCGGTAGTCCAGGTCGCCCTGATCCATACCGCGCAGCAAGACCTCGGCGGTGGCAATGTTGGTGGCAATGGGTACGCTGTGCATATCGCACAGGCGGAGCAGATTCTGCTCGGTGATGCTGGCGGCATCCGCTTTCAGCGGGTCGCGGAAGAACAACACCAGATCCACTTCGTTGCACGCAATGCGGGAAGTGATCTGCTGCACACCGCCCAAGCGCCCGGAGAGATAACAGTGCACGGGCAGGCCGGTAGTCTGCGCCAGCATCCGTCCGGTGGTACCGGTAGCGATGATTGTGTTTTTGGACAAAATGGCGCTGTAAGCAGTGCAGAACTGCAGTGCAAGCTCTTTGCGGGAATCGTGTGCAAGAATGGCAATCGTCATAGTACTCTCTCCTTTGCTGTCAGTATAGTACTGTATACGGCGAACAATTCATAGACGGAAAATGAAACACCGTGAAATCGTTATCAAAATTTCCAATATAGTTTTACCGCAACAAAACCGTGCTTGTCAAGAGTTTTTTATACTTTTTACCAGATAAAATAGAGAAAGTGAGATTATTGCTTTGTATGAATTGGAGAAAACTGGGATACAATCATCTATATCAGTGAGCGAATAGGAAAGGCAGATTGAAAACATAATTCAGCTTTTTGTCTTTATTGAAAGAACATTCCATGGGAATAAAACAAAAAAACAGGCTGGCGCAAATCGCACCAGCCTGTTTCGGAAAAAGCTTTTCAGTTTCGTTTCTAAATTATGAATATTATGGAGAAAACGCTCACTCCCGATTTCCGCACTGGAAAGGTGGGTTCAGCGGGCTTTAGCGGATCTGACCATTGCCGTGGATGATATACTTGTAGCTGCACAGCTCGGCCAGTCCCATGGGGCCACGGGCGTGGAGTTTCTGGGTGGAAATGCCCATTTCGCACCCAAGGCCGAATTCACCGCCATCCGTAAAGCGGGTGGAACAGTTCACATACACGGCGGCGCTGTCCACTGCGGCAGTGAACAGGTCGGCATGGGCCTGTGTCTGGGTCAGGATGGCCTCGCTGTGGCCGGTGGAGTGCTCAGCAATATGCCCGATGGCCTCCTCCACGCTGTCCACGACCTTGACCGCGAGGATGTAGTCCAGAAATTCGGTGTCAAAGTCCTTTTCTCCGGCAGGGGTGCCGGAGATGATGGCGGCTGCGCGCTTATCCAGCCGCAGCTCCACCGGGTGCAGGCCCTTTGCCGCGCGGTCCGGGCCAAGGCGCTGGGCCAGACGGGGAAGAAACTCCCCGGCAATGGCAGAGTGCACAAGGCACACCTCCTCGGCGTTGCACACGCTGGGGCGGCTGGCTTTTGCGTTCTCGATGATGTCCAGAGCTTTGTCCAGATCGGCGGTATCGTCTACGTACACATGGCAGATGCCGGTGCCGGTCTGGATGCAGGGGACCTTGGCGTTCTGAACGCAGGCACGGATCAGCCCGGCACCGCCGCGCGGGATCAGCAGATCCACATAGCCTACAGCGGTCATCAGAGCATTGGCAGAAGCGTGGGTGGTGTCCTCGATCAGGCAGACCGAAGTCTCGGGCAGACCGGCCTTTTTCAGGCCCTGCCGCAGAACGGTGACGATGGCGTTGGCACTGCGCCAGGCCTCCTTGCCGCAGCGCAGGATGCAGGCGTTGCCGCTTTTGATGGCAAGGGCAGCGGCATCGCTGGTCACATTGGGGCGGCTCTCGTAGATAATGGCGATCACGCCCATGGGCACAGCCGTCTTTTCAATGACAAGGCCGTTGGGGCGCTCCACCCGGTTCAGCACCCGGCCCACCGGGTCGGGCAGAGCGGCAACCTCGTGGATGCCCTGCGCCATGGCTTCAATGCGCGGTGCGGTCAGGGCCAAACGATCCAGCATCACATCGCTGATGTGCCCTTTGGCAGCAGCCATGTCCTCAGCGTTGGCGGCAAGGATGGCCGCCTGATCGTCTGCGCTGCACAGCGCATCTGCCATGCCCAGCAGGGCCGCGTTGCGGGCGGTGTTATCGGCCAGCGCAAGGGCACTTTTGGCGCTGCGGGCGGCTTCCAGAATTTCCTGTGTGGTCATGTGTTCAGTCCTCCTTGCAGGCCGCAAAGCGGGTGCCTGCGGATCTGCCTGCGGCAATGTCGTACAAAAGCTCCGGGTGTGCGCCGTTAGCAATGACCATATCGGCACCGCTGCCAGTTACCATGCGGGCAGCGCGCAGCTTGGTGGCCATGCCGCCGGTGCCAAGGGCCGAACCGGCACCATCGGCCAGAGCCATCACCTCGGGGGTGATCTCCTCCACCAGCGGGATGAGCTTTGCGTCCGTGTGGGTGTGGGGATTGGCGGTGTACAGGCCGTCGATGTCACTCAGCAGCACCAGCATGTCAGCCTTGGCGCAGCAGGCCACGATGGCCGCCAGCGTGTCGTTGTCGCCAATAGAGGTGATCTCATCGGTGGCAACGGTGTCGTTTTCGTTGATGATGGGCAGGGCACCCAGCTCCAGCAGGCGGGACAGAGTGTTCTGAAAGTTCACGCGGCGTTCGGTGTGCTCCACGTCCACGCCGGTGAGCAAGATCTGCGCCACGGTGTGATTGTAGGCGTTGAACAGTCGGTCGTAGGTGTACATCAGCTCACACTGGCCCACAGCGGCGCAGGCCTGCTTGGTGGTGGTGTCCTTTGGGCGGGTTGGCAGTGAGAGCTTGCCCACGCCCATGCCAATGGCACCGGAGGACACCAGAATGACCTCATGGCCCTCGTTTTTCAGGTCGCTGAGCACCTTGACCAGCTGTTCCGTGTGGCGGATGTTCAGCCGTCCGGTGGTGTATGCCAGAGTAGAAGTGCCTACTTTTACAACGATGCGCATGATATCCTTAACCCTTTCCCATTTCCTTTGTCTTATTGTACGAGGCGATCACGGCATCCATCACCGCACCGCGCAGGCCGTGCTCTTCCAGCACGCGCACGCCCTGAATGGTGCTGCCGCCGGGGCTGCACACAGCATCCTTGAGTTCGCCGGGATGCTTTCCGCTTTCCAGCACCAGCTTTGCGCTGCCCAGAACCATCTGCGCGGCATATTCCTGCGCTTTGGCGCGGGGCAGGCCGCAGGCCACGCCGCCGTCGGCCAGAGCCTCAATAAACTGGTACACCCATGCCGGGCCGCAGCCGGAAACGCAGCTGGCGGCATCGATCAGACTTTCCGGCACGGCATCCAGACGGCCCGCAGGAGCCATGATCTTGAGGAAGGCTTCTTCTTCCTCAGCGGTGACATTACTGGAACAGTACTGGATCATACCCTCGCCCACCGAAGCCGGGGTGTTGGGCATGATGCGGATCACAGGAAAGTCCTCACCGGCCATCTCCTGAATACGGGCAATCGAAAGGCCCGCTGCCATGCTGCACAGCACAAAACGGCTGGGGCGCTCGTCAAAGGTGAACTTGAGCGGCTGGAGCAGAGCTTCCATCATCTGGGGCTTTACCGCCAGAAAGATCAGGCCGCAGTCACCGGCCACCTCAGCATTGGTGGCTGTTTTGCAGCCCAGTTCTTTGGCCAGTGCCTGTGCCTTGGCCGCAGTGCGGTTTGCCAGAAAAACCTTCTTAGGGTCAACAGCTTTGCAAACGGCACGGGCGATGGCTCCACCCATGTTGCCGCAGCCCAGAAAACCAATGGTATCCATCATAGTTTGTACCCTCCCTCAAAACGGCACTTCAATCACAGCCGTCTGCTCCCATTCTAAGCGTAGAGGAATATAAAATCAAGGGCCTTTTCCGCTTTTTTGCCGGAAGAAGCCGCTTTTGCAGGCATTGTGCACCGCCGGAAGGGGTTTGGGGCTGAGAAACGGCTTTTGAAGCGAGAAACTGCCGGAGTGAAAACGCAGGAAGTCATTCATTGTTTACAAAATGGACGGAATCAATGCTTGCAATCGGAACGACTTTTGCGGTATTATAATGTACGAAGCTGCCAATCGCCGTACGCAGCGGGAAAAATTTCTACGGTCGGGAAAGGAAGGTTTTTGTGTCACAAACAACGAAGCGGGCACTGGAAGCATCGCTGAAAAAGCTGCTGCTGGAAAAGCCCCTCAATAAGATCACGATCAACGATATCACCGAGGACTGCGGCGTGAACCGCATGACCTTCTACTACCACTTTAAGGATATTTACGATCTGGTGGATTGGATCCTGATGGAAGATGCGGCCAAGACGATGGAAGGCCGCCAGAGCTTTGATACATGGACCGAAGCATTTCTGGACATCCTGCACCAGATCCGGGATAACAAAGCACTGGTACTGAACGTATACCGCTCTGTGGGTCGTGAACAGGTGGAGCAGTATCTGTACAAGCTTCTGGACCCTATGCTGAAGGAATTTGCGGATCGCGAATGCCGCGACATCACCGTGCAGGACGATGACAAGCAGTTTGTGGTGGATTTTTACAAATATGCGCTGGTGGGCGTGGTGCTGGAATGGATCCGCCGGGATATGAAAACGGATCCTGCTGTGATGGTAGAACGTACGGGACGGATGCTGCAGGGCGATCTGCGCCGCGCGTTATGCCGCCTTGCCAGCAATAAGATCCATCTGGAACAGGACGGTTGAACCGGAAGAGCGACAAAATTTTATCATAATCCGCGCCGTGATGGGTTTTCTATCACGGCGCTTTTTCTGTTTATGGCAACTTGTGGGATAGAGTGGTAGAGTAATGGCATAGAAATAGAAAAAGAGATTTCCGAAAAATACCGTTTGGAGGAAAAGGATAATGAATACTTCTGTTGAGAGCCTGACTCATAAAATGCAGCGTGCTGCCGTTGGTAAAATGGTGGACGTGGTGCTTTCTCATGCCGATAAAGACCGTCAGAAAACCGTGGGACAGCTGGTGGATGTTGCAAAGCAGTTCTATGGCAGTTCGTTCAGCGCTGAAGCCTATGAACACGCCAGACAGACCCTGACCGACTCCGACAGCAAGTGGTCCAAGCTCATCAACTGTGTGCTGAATCAGACCGACCCCAACGTGGCCCGCACCATGGCGCTGAATCTGGGCTACGAGGCTTTCTTCCGCGGCACCAAGACCATCCGCGAGAACCGTGTGAAGTACCAGTGCAACATCCCCTGGCTGATCCTGTTCGACCCCACTTCCGCCTGCAATATGCACTGCGTGGGCTGCTGGGCCGGCGAGTATGGTCACAAGAATAACCTCAGCTTTGAGGATATGGACAAGATCGTTACCGAGGGCAAGGAGCTGGGCGTGTACCTGTACATGCTGACCGGCGGCGAGCCGCTGGTGCGTAAGGCTGATATCCTCAAGCTGGCCGAGAAGCACAACGATGTGCAGTTTGCCATCTACACCAACTCCACCCTCATCGATGAGCCGTTCTGCAAAGAGGTGGTGCGTCTGGGCAACATTGCCTTCATGCTGTCCATCGAGGGCACCCCGGAGACCAACGATGCCCGCCGCGGTGAGGGGCACTATGCCGCTGTTATGCATGCTATGGATCTGCTCAAGGAGCACGGCATCGTGTTCGGCACGTCCATCTGCTACACCCGCGATAATATCGAAGCTGTTACCAACGATGAGTTCATGCGTTTCCTGTGTGAGAAGGGCGCACACTTCGGCTTCTACTTCCACTACATGCCCGTGGGCAACGAGGCAGCACCGGAACTGATGCCTACCCCGGAGCAGCGCAAATATATGATCGGCCGCATCCGCTATCTGCGCTCGGAAGAGTGCGATATCCCGTTCTACCCGATGGACTTCCAGAACGAAGGTGAGTTTGTGGGCGGCTGTATTGCCGGCGGACGCAACTACTTCCACATCAACTCTGCCGGTGACGCAGAGCCGTGCGTGTTCATCCACTACTCCAATGCCAATATCCACGACCAGAGCATTCTGGAAATTCTGCACAGCCCGCTGTTCATGGCTTATCACAACGGCCAGCCCTTCAACAAGAACCATCTGCGTCCCTGCCCGATGCTGGAAAACCCCGAACTGCTGCAGAAGATGGTGCACGAGACTGGTGCCCACAGCACCGACCTGCAGTCCCCGGAAAGCGTGGAGCACCTGTGCGAGAAGTGCAAGAACTATGCGGCCAACTGGCAGCCCACGGCGGACGAGATCTGGTCCCACACCAAGATCCGCGAGAGCCGCTACGAGAACTACAAGGACTGGAAGCCCTCGCAGCCCATTGAAAAGTAACGAAGGCAGACATCATAATGCAAACAAAGCCCAGGCGTTCCATTGAAGTGCGCTCCGTTAAGTAGGCAGAGAAATAATATCAGTTTTTGTTCGCCGTTTCCACAAGGAGACGGCGAATTTTTTTGTGCAAAAGTGATGGTTCTTTCCTGACATAAAAATACCCCCCAGAGTACGCAGAGTTTTTGTTTTACTCTGTCTACTCTAGGGGGAGCATATCACACTCAGAGAGGGTCTTGCTGTTTCATGAAAGAGTGGTTTTGAAAATTACCAGAACCAGGAGCGCTTTTTCAGCACAACATATGCAATGCCGATCAGAACCACTACAACACCACCGGCAATGAAGAAGGTCCAGTTGATATTGGCAAATTTCAGGTTCTGGTTGGTCAGCAGATAACGGCCTGCAGTATCGGCAGTGATGATGCCGTCGGTGTAGCTGTTCAGGTACTGCCACTTGTTGGAGACGGCGTTGTACAGATACAGGCGGGTATAGGTGCTCACATCCAGATCGATGCGCACCGAGCAGGGAAGAGCCTTGCCCTTGTCCAGCTCGAACTCGATGCCCTGATCGGACTCAGTCAGGATGAGCATGGTGTCCAGCTCACTGGTGGTGCTCTTGACACCGCTGCCTGCAATCTGCATGGTGTAGCCATCGCCCACCACGCACAGGGTCTTGCCGGTGGTGCGCAGCGCATTGAGGATATCACCGGTCACGGTAGGCACCTCGGCCTGTGTGAAAACGATCTCGTTGTCCTCACTGTCCTGAATGGCCTGCACAACGGGATCGATCTCGATGGGAGTATCGTTATCCGGTTCGGTGGAGCTGCTGTCCGAAGAATTATCGGAAGAAGATGCAGCCGAACGGTTGACGATGACCGTGACCATGGCGGATGCAGTGCCATTGGAAACGGTAATGGAAGTAGCGCCGGTGCCCACAGCCGTGATCACGCCGCTGGGGCTGACCGTGGCAATGTTGCTGTTGGCGGACTTATAGGTGAACTTCTGGGAAGCGGAAGAAGGCTTGACACTGGCGGTCAGGGTGCGGGTGGCACCGGGCTTGAGCACAACGTAGGAAGGATTCACCGTGACGACCTGACCGCTGTTGGAAGAACCAGTGCTGGCGGTGCCGGTGCCGGTACCGGAGTTGGGAATACTCATGACCGTGACATTGGTGGTAGCAGTCACCGAACCGCAGGTAGCGGTAATGGTGGCGGTGCCGGGGGCAATGCCGGTAACACGGCCGAAATTGTTCACCGTGGCGACCTTCTCATTGGAAGAGGTCAGGGTGACGGTGGCATAGTTGGAAGCCGAAGTAGGCCGCACCTGCAGCTGTGCCGAGACCGAGTTGCCAACATAGATGGTGTTGGAGGAAAGGGAAAGGTCCATCTCAGTAACGATCATGGAAGAATCCATGGAGACAACGATGGTGTAGGCACAGATCTGGTTGCCTGCGGCAGCGGTGATGCGGGTGGTGCCTACGCCCACAGCCTGCACGACACCGGAGTTGCTCACGGTCAGGATGGAAGTATCGTCCGAGATAAAGACAACCGAGTCGGTAGAGTTGCGCGGACGCACCACAGGAGACAGCTGCTGAGAGGAACCCAGCAGCATGTTGGCGGTATAGCTGCCGGCCTCAATGCTTTCGGCAGGCACGTCCTGATCCCACGGCATGGCAACGCCGCTCAGGGCAAGGCCGGAGACAGGGCTTGCTGCGGCCGCAGACACAGCTGTGCCGCAGGCCAGCAGGCAGAGCGCTGCCGCACAGACGGCCAGTTTTTTTGCGGTTGATTTCATAGTAAGTGTACCTCTTTGGGTGATATAACGGCGGCTGGCAGTCAGCACAGCTCCGGTTTAGCGGAACAGAACGCCCAGGGCTTCCATTGCGTACTCGAAATAGGTGACCTGATCGTACTCCACACGGGCAGTAACGCTCATGCCGTTGGAAAGATCCACCTTGTCGCCGCTGCGGCTCACCACATAAGTGGCATCAGGCTTAATGGTCATCTTATAGTAGGAAGCGTTGGAGCTGGCCGTCACGTCACTGTCAATGGCCGTTACAGTGCCGGTCAGGGTGCCATAGGAATACTCCGAAAGGCCGGTAATGGCGATCTTGCACGGGTCACCCACATGAAGCAGCGGGCGGTCATTCACGGTGACCATGGCAACGATCTCCAGATCGTCGTTCTCGCTGGCAACAGTGGCCAGCGGGGAGCCTGCGCTCAGCACCATGCCCTCTTTGTAAGGAGTATCCATGTGGATCACACCGGAGGTTGGGGCGTAGATGTAGTAATCGTTGGCACCGGTGTTCAAGGCATCGAGCTGAGCCTGAATGTTGTCCACGTTGCTCTGTGCGCTGGTAATGCTCTGGGAGATGGACTGCATGGTGGAGTAGTACAGAGCTTCTACTTCGCTCTGGCTCTGCTCCATCATGGTCTTGATCTGAGCATCGGAGTAACCGGCAGCCTGATAGGCCGTGGCATCAAAGGTCTTCTGGGAGACCTGGCTCTTGTAGGTCTCGTACTGATAGTAGTAGGGCTGATCTTCGGGGTTTGTCTCGCTGAAGTAGTTGGTATCATCCTGCACGCACTGCAGCAGCTTGTTGTACTGGTCCAGCTGGGTCTGGTAGATCTTGAGCTGGCTTTCCAGGTTATCCTGCTGCATGTCGATATCCGTGCTCTTGATGTGGGCCACGAGGTCGCCCTCGTTCACATAGCTGCCCTCCGAAATATACATCTCGGTAATGGAGCCGGAATAACTGGACATGATATAGGTCTTATTGCTGGCCTGAACGGTGCCTGCGTTCTGGCTGACATAAATGCGGTTGGTATGGGTGCTCCACACCACCAGAAACAGCATGAAGATGCCCACCAGAATGACAAAAGCGTAGCCATAAGGCGGAAGCTTTTTTTCCATCATGATGCGGCGGTCCTGCAGATCCGAAAGGTTCTGAACTTTAATCGTCATAATTACTTGGTCTCCATAAAGACATCGACCACGGCATCATCCTCATCCTGATTGACATAGATGGTATAGGAGGTGCCGGTCAGTTTCTGCTCATTCTCAAAAGCGTGGACCTGCAGCTTGTAGGAAGCCAGCTGGCTTTCGGGCATGGGGCCGGTGTAGTGGGCATACAGGCAGTTCTTCACGCGCAGAATAGCATCCATATGGTAGTCCTGCTCCATCTGGCCGATGAACTGGGTAGCCTGCTGCATCATGTACAGGTGCATCTGACGGTCCTCACCAACCACCATGGCCTGCACGATGGGGCCAATGGGCTGTGCGTTGTTGCTCTTGATAAAGTTGTGCATCTGGGTCAGCACCACGGGCAGGCTGGCCATCTCTTCCGGATGGATCTCACGGGAGAGCACATTGGTGAGTTTCAGGGTCTTGTTCTCGGCTACTTTGATCTCTTTCATGTTGAATACCTCGGTTCCTTTTCAGATTTACCTCAGAAGAGGCAGTAATAGGCAATCGAGAAAGGGGAGAAAACCGCTGCAGAGAGTAGCTTCCTCTCCGCTCCCGATCGCCTACTACTTATAAAAGTAATAGGGATCTTGCGAATAAAATGTGCCCGGAGGCGTTTTGCCTCCGGGCACACCATAGTGAGGCATAGTCACCTGAGCAGGCAGGGCCTGTTCAGGATAACACCATCTACTTCTACTAAACAGAAAGTCTTTCTAGCTCTTTTTTATCTGACACAGCAAAACTATGTCAAACCAAGCTATCCATCAAGAATTACTCCCTTTCATATGTAACCGGGTGCGCACCCGGCTGCAACACATCAATAGGTGATCGACTCACCGTCGTCATCCTCTTCCACCACGGCCTGCATAACAGGCTGCTTGGGTTCAGCCTGTTTGTTGCGGTAAATACCCTGCTGCATGTTCCAAAGCTCGTAGTACTTGCCCTCCTTGGCAAGCAGCTCCTCATGGGTGCCGCGTTCCACGATCTGGCCGTGATCCATCACAAGGATCAGATCACAGTCACGAACGGTGGACAGGCGGTGCGCCACGATCAGCATGGAACGATCTGCAAGCTGATCGTAGATCATGTTGAAGATCAGATTTTCCGTAGCAAAGTCCAGATTACTGGTGGATTCATCCAGAATGTAGAGGTTGGAATCTTTCAGGAAAGCACGTGCCAGCGCAATGCGCTGCTTTTCACCGCCGGACAGGCCGTTGCCTGCTTCCTCCAGATAGGTGTTATACTGCAGGGGCAGGTGGCGGATAAAGTCGTGTGCATCTGCTTTCTTGGCAGCTTCCTTGACTTCGTCCATCGTAGCGTCCATACGGGAAACGCGGATGTTATCATAAATGGTCTTGCTGAACAGCTCAACGTTCTGCGGCACATAAGAAATTGCGCGGCGGACAGAATCATTGGTGTATTCAGCCAGATTCACACCGTTCAAGTCGATCTCGCCATCTTCCGGCTCATAATACTTGAGCAGAAGCTTGGTGATCGTGGATTTGCCGCTGCCGCTGCTTCCCACCAGAGCGACCTTTTTACCGGCCGGAATGGTAAAGCTGATGTGATCCAGTGCAGGGGCACGGTTGCCATAACGGAAAGTGACATCCTTGAACTCGATATCGCCCTCCACCTTGTCCAGATCGGTGCGGTCTTCGTAGCCGACCGTCTCGGAGGGATAATCCATGATCTCGCCCAGACGCTTCATGGAAATGCTGGCCTCCTGAATCTGCATCTGCAGACCGATCAGGTTGCTCAGCGGGGAAGTAAAGTAAGAGGACAGTGTGCTGAAGGCCATGAATCCGCCCAGTGTCATCTCCCCCTTCAGAACCTGACTGATACCCACATAGGTGGTCAGCATGCTGAAACCGGTGGAAATGAAGGAGGAAATCAGGCCCTGCGTGGTACTGATCTTGCTGGAGCGCAGGCTGATCTTCAGGCTCTTGATGTACTCACGCTCGAGGTTCTCCATTTCGGTATCCTCGTTGGCGTTGCACTTGACCGTCTCAATGCCGCGCAGGCTTTCGATCATCTGGCTGTTCAGTGCAGCGGACTGCACCATGGTTTCTTCGTTGATCTTTTTGTAAGGCTGCTTGTAGATCAGCACCAGCAGAATGCTGACCAGAGCCATGAACAGCGAGATCGAGAAGAGCATCGCATTCATGCGGAACAGGATGATACCGGTGATAATGGCCATCGAGATATCCATGATCAGACTCAGCGCAATGCTGGTGAAGATGGATTTGATGGTGTTTGCATCCGAATAACGGGTGGTGATATCACCAGTCTTGCGGGTGGCAAAGAACTTCATGGGCAGATGGAAGATATGCCCGAAGTAGCCCAGCATCAGCGGAATATCGATCTTGATGGATAGGTGGATCAGAACCCACTGCCGGACAAAGCCCACCAGCGTATTGGTGATGCTGACCATGCTGAACACGAGAATCAGTGTGACCAGCAGATTGTCCAAGCCATATGGCAAGACCTCGTCCATCAGGATCTTGTTGAACATGGAGGAGGCGATGCCCAGGATCGTAACGATCAGAGAACTCAGGATCGCATAGGCAAAGAGTTTTTTCTGGGGCAGCAACAGGTCGATGTAACGCTTGAACATGCCGCCCTTTTCGATCTTACCGCCCTTGAACTCCGAGGTGGGGTTCATCAGCAGCAGAACACCGGTAAAGTTCTTGTAGAACTCATCCAGAGAGATCTTTTTCAGCTCACTGCCGGGGTCGCCGATCACGACGTAATCCTTGCACTTGTGTTTTTTGCCGTTCTTCTCATCTTCCTTGGCGGCTTCGGCTTCTTTCAGCATGTGCCGACGACGCTCACCGTCATCTTTGATGGTGGTTTTTTTAAAGACGACCACAAAGTGGGCCAGACCCTGATCGGTGATGACCTGCGCAATGCAGGGCAGCGAGAAATCGCTGAGGAAATTTTCACGGTCTACGCGAACCGCTGCAGTGGTGAAACCCAACTCATTAGCGGCTTTCTGCAAACCAACAAGGTTCGTGCCTTTCAGGTCGGTACCCATCATATCGCGCAGGCGGGTGATGGTAACTTCCTTTTTGTAATGGAGGCACACCATTGCGAGGCAGGCAGCCGCACAGTCAGTGGTGTCGTGCTGCCGGACATAGGTATAACGCATAGATGCTTCCTTTGATCATATACAAATTTATTCAAACAGCGGCAGGCGTTTTGAAGAAGCGGCCTGCCGCAGATCTGACAACGTGAAAAGAGCCGGAGCCTGAAACAACAGCACAGAGACCGGTGCTTTGTCCTGTCCTGCGGAGAACCATGACAAAACACCGGTCGGCTGCTATCAAAAGAAGGGAGCACCTACCCTTTGATCTGTGTGCCGGACTTTGGAAAAACAGATACAAATTCCCAAAGCTTATAAGCAGTATACCACAATGTGACATCTTCTTCAAGTAGTCAAATTTTAAGAAATCATTATGCTTGATGCTTTTTTCGCATGAATGCTGTGTTTTTGGGACAGAGAAGCCCAAAAACAGAGGAGAAACACGACTGCATGGCTGTACAGAAAAAGGGTGTAGTATGGGACAAACAAAAAAGGCAATGTTCTGTGGAACATTGCCTTTTCTTCTGGCGCCTCTTGCCTGACTCGAACAGGCGACA
>OGGL01000375.1_pt1 | contig 14018 bp, 8 predicted proteins | sample 1571221 | NCBI WGS metagenome assembly OGGL01 (sample SAMEA2582062, study PRJEB24529) | metagenome | biome: Human gut stool | place: China | collected 2011
AAGAACATTGCTGTGGAAAGATTAGTTTTTAGAGAAAAACAAGGTAGTACATCGCAGTTTTTTTCCTAACTCTTAGGTGTCATCTACGCATCATACAGCGACAATCAGTAGAAGCCTTTATCAAATCCACTTCTGTGCCCTACCCAAAGAACGCACAACGGCAGCAAACTCTTCCCGAGGAATGATAGCCTTATTACGTGTTTTCAAACGATTATTATAAACGGTCTGAGGTGAATAATGCAAGAATTCGGCAATCTTCACACTATCAGTGATACCTAAACGCACCAAAGCATAAATGCGCAATTCCGTATTCAGTAACTCACCATCTTTTAGCACAATCTGCTCGTCAGGATGGAGCAAGGCATTGAAGTCACTTACAAAATCCGGATAAATGTGCAAGAAGATAGCATCAAAGTTATGATAGAACTCTTTCAACTCATTCTGTGCCATAGAATGAGTATCGGTTAATGCTTTCACATCCTCCAACTGGTTTGCCTTAAGCTTACGATTGATATTTTTCCGATACTCATCCAGCTTACTGATATAATTGGAACAAATGGAAAAGACATAACCTATGTATTCCTCCTTCACATAGTTGGATTCACGAAGCTGATTATTGGTATCCCTCAACTGTTCATTCAAAGAAGTAAGCTGTACATTCGTTTCTGCCACTTGTCCGTGCATTTTCGAAAGCTCTTCCACATGCTTATTCAAGCGGTTGTTTGCCTCATTCAGCTGTTGGCGCGACTGCTTCAACCGCTTCATCTGCTTGTATATATATAGGAAGGCAAACAAGGATATCAAGGACAAGACACTGACCAGTACCAAGTACATGCGCAACCGCGCTTCTTGCTTCTGATTACGTTCCTGATAGATCTGATGAATGGTGTCCTGCACCGCAGAGATGCCCACTACCCTCACCCGGTTCCGATATGCCAAGGCATTCTGTAAGCAGTAACTCATGTAGACATAGGCATGGTCAATATCACCCAAACTAAAAAGTACCCCCGCCAGCTCTTCCAACGAAGCAATATCTTTATTGGAGATACGTACATCGGCCATAGCAGAATATATCAGGTAAGTCAGATAATTTTCCTGCTCATCGGACTCGCGATAAAAGCAGGCCAGCACGTAAGCATTCATGGCATCGCGCCGAGTGTCGAATGCAGAATTAAGAATTCCCTTCTGCAAACGTTCTTTAAAAACATACATACTGTCCGTACCTTGTACTACCTGCCCTTTATACCACAAGAACAAGGGGTCTTCAGGGGTAAGAACCATATTCAAAGAGTCCTTGTAAACACGCTCCAACTGTGCATAATGTTCATGCAAAGTACCCATTTCACTACCGGTATACTGATTGAAATGCGAATACAGATACAACATTTGTCCGTAATAGTCCACTAACAATTCTTTGGGGAGCGAACCGCCCGAGACTCCGTCCAACTCATCCTGGGCTTCTTTCAACAGACCGGTGGCAGCCAACAGAAAAGACTTTTTTATCTTCCACTCCATCTGCCGGTATTTATCATTCTGCTTATAAACTATGTCCAAATTGCCTGCCACATAATTCATTGCAGAATCGGCATTATAGACACAATACTCATCATAAAGATTTTTATTCAGCCAATATCTCTCCTCCAAAGTACGCACATCCTTTCGCAACTTGTGCAACTGGGCAATCTTCGCCTCTTTAAGCATAGCAAACGTGTTTTTTTGCGCAATCAGAGAATCAAGACGCACCAGCAGTTCTTTTATCTTTTCACTGTAAGGTGCCGCATTCAGAAAGGTACACCCCATCAGCAAAAATAGTAAAGCTATGATTTTTCTTTTCATTTCTATTATCTATATAAGGCTGAGAGCACAAAGATAAATTAATCTATCTAAACATAAACTACCTCCACCCTAAAAAGTACATGAAATTTAAGAGATATTTCGACCGCTCAAAGCGACAAAACAGTATATACAGACCTCCTTCCATAGTGGCCGACCTTTACTTTACACAGTAATCAGCAAGAATACAACTTATTATATATCTGATATTTACATTTCACACAGACTTACTTCTCCATATTACCTGCCTATCGGACGAATAGGGTTGTCCGCTATCTTTGCAGCACAGAAAGAAAAGTGTACTATGGAAAACCACCAATCTCTATTAGGACATACTTTTCTAATAATAAATTAAATCTTTCAATTAAAGTACTATGAGAATGATTACAAGAAATCTTCTTACGCGGAGTTACAAGCTCCTTTTGACATTACTCGTACTGCTAATGTCAACAAATGCATTTGCCCAACGATTGACAGCTACGGGTAAAGTAACAGATGCTGCAGGCCTGGAGGTCATTGGCGCATCCGTATTGGAAAAGGGTACCGCCAACGGTGTTGTTACCAATCTGGACGGGGAGTTTTCCCTGAGTGTAGGACAGAATGCCACACTGGTAATATCCTTCATCGGCTACAAAACGATAGAGGTAAAAGCAACCACCAACATGAATATCACATTGCAGGAAGATAACGAACTGCTGGACGAAGTGGTAGTTATCGGTTATGGAAGTGTGAAGCGTAAAGACGTAACCACAGCCGTATCCACGGTTTCTACAAAGGATTTGGACCAACGCCCCATTGTATCGGCAGCCCAAGCCCTGCAAGGCAAAGCAGCCGGCGTGTCGGTTATGCAACCCAGCGGTGAACCGGGCGGAGGCATGAGCATCCGCGTACGTGGTACCACCTCATTCAACGGCAGCAACGACCCGCTCTACGTAGTGGACGGTGTGCCCGTGGACAACATCAACTTTCTCTCTCCCAACGACATTGAAAGTCTCTCTATCCTAAAGGATGCCTCATCGGCAGCCATCTATGGTTCGCGTGCAGCCAACGGTGTGGTACTGATTACGACCAAAGCCGGAGCAGAAGGCAATGCCAAAGTGGCACTGAACGTACAATATGGTATGACGAAAGTAGCCAAGAGCATGGATGCCCTGAATACAGAACAATACCGTGAGTTACAGGAAGAAATCGGGGCTGTCAACCCCGCTGCCCTTGAAGGTCTAACAGACCAGACAGACTGGTTTGATGAAGTTTACAAAACCGGACAGACCCAAAACTACCAGGTGTCCGTATCTAACGGAAACGAAAAGATGAAATACTTCCTCTCTGCCGGTTATCTGAATGAAAAAGGCATTTTGGAAGGCACGTACTTCAAACGATATAGCTTCCGTGCCAACATTGACAACCAGATACGCAGTTGGCTGAACGTAAGTGCCAATATCTCCTACTCCGACAATATCGGAAACACCGGCATCATTTCCGGTACGGGTGCCAACCGTGGCGGTGTAGTCCTCTCGGTTATCAACACACCGACCTATGCTCCTATTTGGGACCCTGAAAAGCCGAATCAATACAATAAGAACTTCTACGGGGTAAATATCATGAACCCGATGGAAAACCTGGCCCGCCAGAAAAACAACAAGAACAAGGAGAACCGCCTCATCGCATCCGGAGCCGCTACCATCAGCTTTCTGCCCAACCTGAAGTTGAAATCATCCGTAGCCCTGGACCGCCGTAACGGTGTAAGCACCACATTCCTCGATCCAATATCGACCACCGACGGACGCAACAGCTTCGGTACAGCTTCCGACAACCGAAACATGAATACCGTATTGGTTTTCGACAATATATTGACTTACAACACCAACATCAAGAAACATGGTATCGACGTCATGGCAGGTTCTTCCTATACCAAATCGGACTATACCAACAGCTGGATAAACGGCTCACACTTCCGGGACGATAAGATACAGACTCTGAATGCCGCCAATAAAATTTCATGGGACGGTACCGGAACAGGAGCTTCACAGTGGGCTATCTCTTCCTATTTCGCCCGCGTGTCCTACAATTATGACAGCAAGTACATGCTTACCATGAACATGCGTGCCGACGGTTCGTCCAAACTGCATCCCGACCATCGTTGGGGCATTTTCCCGTCCTTCTCGGCTGCCTGGCGCATTTCATCGGAAAAATTCATGAAAGACATCACTTGGATTGATGACCTGAAACTCCGTGGCGGCTGGGGACAGACCGGTAACCAAAGCGGCATAGGCGATTACTCGTATCTGCAACGCTACAACATCAACCGCATACCGTGGTTCGAAGAGGGCAACGACCATGCTGTTCCCGGCATCAGCCAGGCCAACCTGAGAACAAGTGACCTGAAATGGGAAACCACCAGCCAGACCAACATCGGCCTTGACCTGACCGTACTGAACAACAGACTGACCTTCAGCATGGACTACTATTACAAGAAAACCACAGACATGTTGATGAACGTAAGTCTGCCTGCGGGTGCGGCAGCAACCACCAGCATCACCCGTAACGAAGGCGAGATGACCAACAAGGGATTCGAGTTCGCCATCAACTCCCACAACCTGACCGGCGAGTTTTCCTGGGATACAGACTTCAACATTTCTTTCAATAAGAACAAGCTGACCAAGCTGTCATTGCAGAAAATCTATACCGCAGCAAGCAGTGCCGAGGTGGTGAAAGAGAATATCGTACGCAATGAGCCCGGACGTCCTTTGGGTGGTTTCTACGGTTACATCAGCGACGGCGTAGACCCTGAAACCGGTAACCTGATCTATCGCGACCTTAACGAAGACGGCAAGATTTCCACTTCCGACCGTACCTATATCGGCGACCCGAACCCCGACTTCATCTACGGATTGACAAACACCTTTACATGGAAAGACCTCAGCCTGAGCATCTTCATCCAGGGAAGCTACGGAAACGACATCTTCAATGTGTCCCGTATGGAAACCGAAGGCATGTACGACGGCAAAAACCAGTCAACGGAAGTATTGAAACGCTGGAGAATCCCCGGACAGATTACGAATGTCCCGAAAGCCAACTTCAACATCAAGAACTCCACTTATTTTGTAGAAGACTGCGTGTCAAAGACATTTCACTCTCTTACAACATCCGTTGCCGCCAGTTCAAGAAATGGGGTATCAGCCGCGTACAGCCTTACTTTACCGCCAGCAACTTGCTGACCTGGACCAGCTATTCAGGTATGGACCCCGAAGTGAACCAATATGGCAACAGCGGTTCTGTACAGGGCATCGACTATGGAACTTACCCGCAGAGCAAATCATTCGTTTTCGGTATCAATGTTGAATTCTAAAAAAGGAAGAAATAACTTATGAAACTAAACCATATATATAAAAGTATAGCTTGCGGTGTATTGTTGGCAATGACCGCAACCTCATGTGACTTGGACTATAATCCGGTAGACACCTACTCGGATGTAACGGAAGGAGTGAACAAAACTGATGAAAAGCCTATTTTCAACAGTGTGCAAGACGTGGAAACTTCAATGGTAACCCTTCACAAAAAATTTCGTGACCGGCAGGAGCACTGGTATGTCGACAAACTGCTTATCGGTGACGCTCATTCCGATAATGCCTACGCCGGAACAACGGGGGCCGAAGTGGTGCCTTACGAAACCAACTCCATTGAAGGCTCTAATTCTGTACTAAAACGTGACTGGGACCGTTTCTTAGGCGACATTGCCGTTGCCAACCGCATCATCGTGGGCTGTGACCAGCTCAAGGCACTCAGTGAAAGTGAACGCGGCAAGTATCAGTCACAAGCCAAGATATTCCGTGCCATGGTCATGTTCGATATGGTACGCTTATGGGGTAACTTCCCGGTCATCACTACCGTGGGCGGTGACATTACCGAAGACAACGTAGAAGAAATGTACCCGACCTATTTTCCTCCACAGAATACGGCTGAAGAGGCTTACGCCCAAATAGAGAAAGACCTGACTGAAGCAGTGGAAAACCCCAACACACCGACAAACGACACATCAGACAAGAGCATACTTACCAAATCGGTGGCACGTGCCATGCTTGCCAAGGTCTATGCAGAAAAACCTCTGCGCGATTATGCAAAGGTTATCAAATATGCCGATGAACTTGCTGCCGACGGCTTCGACCTCGTGGAAGACTTCAGCGACCTTTGGGCGTATGATACGGAAAAAAAAGACTGCCGGGTACGCAATACCAAGGAGGCAATTCTCGAAGCCCACTTTCCTCCCGGCTCCGGCAACTGGTGTACTTGGATGTTCGGCCGTAACTTGAGCAACTGGGATGAAAGTTTCACCTGGGCCAAATGGATTACCCCTTCCCGTGACCTTATCCGCCTCTATGAAGAGCAAGGAGACACGAAACGTTACAATGAATCTGTTGTATGGTATGACTGCGGATGGAGCAACTATTATCCGGCAGACCATTATGCCTTCATGTACAAATGCCGCTCTGCGTTCAACAGCATTATCTATCTGCGATATGCCGATATCCTGCTCCTCAAAGCCGAAGCAAAAATTATGGGAGAGGCTCCCGACCTGAACGGTGCAGCCGACATCATCGACCGCATCCGCAACCGCGCCGGACTGGGCAAACTTCCACAAAGCACCCGCAGCAGTAAAGAAGCATTGCTCCAAGCTTATATGGACGAACGCCGCATGGAGCTTGCCTTTGAAGGACAGCGCTGGTACGACCTTTGCCGCCTCAATAAGGTAGAAGAAGTGATGAACGCCGTTTACGCCAAAGACAGCGGCCGCCATGCACAAGAAAATCTGTTCAATGAGAACTCCTATCTGCTGGCTATTCCCCAAGGAGCCATCGACCAGAACGAAAATCTGATACAGAACCCGGGCTATTAATACTAATGAGTAATATAAAAATCAATTGAATATGAATTTAAGAAATATATTCACTACCGCATTAGGCTGCTTCACCATACTGGCAGCCTGCGGCAATGACAATGACAGTAACATCACCCCTACACCGGAACCCAAGCCAGACCAACCCACGGAAGAGGCAAAGGATGTTACCCTCTATGTAACGAACACCAGTCGTACTTATGATTTGACAAAGTCCGGGCTGGCCTTCGGCACCGGAAGCAACATGTCACCTTCTACCGTGACACTTGACCCTGCCACCCGCTATCAGGAAATGGACGGTTTCGGTGCAGCCATCACCGGCTCTACCGGTTACAACCTGATGCAGATGACACAAGAGAACCGCACGAAGTTTCTGACTGAAACATTCTCGGACAAAGAAGGCTATGGCTTCAGCTATGTACGTATTGCCATCGGTTGTTCCGACTTCTCATTCAGTGAATTCACTTGCTGTGACGAAAAGGGGCTTGAGCACTTTGCCCTTCCGATGGAAGACACCAAATATGTGATTCCTATATTGAAGGAAATTCTGGCAATCAATCCTGCCGTCAAAATAATTGCCGCTCCCTGGACATGTCCGAAGTGGATGAAAGTGAAAAGCCTGGAGGAACGTGTACCCTTTGACTCATGGACCAGCGGACACTTGAACCCCGAATATTACAGAACGTATGGCGACTATTTCGTAAAATGGATACAAGCTTTCGAAAAGGAAGGCATCAAAATCCACGCTGTGACTCCGCAGAACGAACCGCTGAACCACGGTAACTCAGCATCCTTGTTCATGGGATGGGAAGAAGCCCGTGACTTCATCAAGACCGGCCTGGGCCCTGCCTTCAAAGAAGCCGGAGTTACTACAAAGATTTATGTTTTCGACCATAACTACAACTACGACAATCTGGCCGACCAAAAAAGTTACCCTACCAAGATTTATGATGATGCGGAAGCCTCACAATACATTGCGGGCGCTGCCTACCATAATTATGGCGGTAACCGTTCTGAGTTGCTGAATATCCACAAACTCTATCCCAACAAGGAACTGCTTTTTACGGAAACCTCCATCGGTACTTGGAACTCCGGTCGCGATTTGGAAGCACGCCTGCTTAACGATATGGAAGAAATAGCATTGGGAACAGCCAACAACTGGTGCCGCGGCACCATTGTGTGGAATCTGATGTTAGACAGTGACCTGGGACCGGTAAGCCCCTCAGATGGTTCTTGCAAGACCTGCTACGGTGCAGTGGATATTGACAATACAAACTATTCTAAAATTGTCCGTAATTCCCATTATTACCTTATCGGGCACATGTCTTCAGTCGTGAAACCGGGAGCTGTACGTATCGGAACGACCGGTTACACAGCCAACGGAATCACCTACTCCGCCTTCGAGAATACGGACGGTACCTATGCATTCGTATTGGCAAACAACAATGCAGATGCCAAGCGAATCACCGTAAGCGACGGCACACACTACTTTTCCTACGAAGTTCCGGCCAAAGCAGTCGTTTCTTACCGTTGGAAAAAATAAAACTAATAATTTAAACAGAAGATTATAATGAAAAGCTTAAAATACTATCTAATGGCATTGGCAGGCATAGCCATGCTGAATGCTTGCAGCGATGACGATCCGGTTCCCGGCAACCCGACAATGGACTTTCAGGCAGAACCTTCTTCAGCCTTGTTCGGAGACAGTCTGCCTTTTACAATCAAGGCATCGGACGCAGATGTACCCCTTTCCACGTTAAAAGCGCGGTTATACTTCAGCGACGAAATGGTGTCAGAGACTATAATCCGTACAAAAGTAAACGGTCAAGACTATACCGGGAAAATATATGTTCCCTATCTGGCAAATATTCCCAACGGAACAGCTACATTGAAGTTCATTCTGCAGAACATCAATTTCACAATTACAGAAAAAAGCTATGACGTGGCGCTGAGTCGTCCGGACTTCCCCTACCTAACTCTGATTTCCGGAGACCAAGAATACCGCATGGAAAAAGTCGCAGCCAATCAGTATAGCGTGACCGGTGAATTTGCACAAAAAGTGAAAGGTTACATCAAAGCTCCTAAAGTAGGCGCCAACGGGAATGAAATCAACTTCGGATGGAGCAACGGTGCCATTACACAAGGTACCTCCAGTGAAATTACCTTCTCCAATCTGTCAGCTGGAGAATATTCCATCTCCTTCAATACGTTGACTTATGCAGCCGCTCCTTTCGTGAAACTACTGCTGAACGGTTCTGAAATGGAGATGGTGGATGATGACCATTACAGCATCGACCTCAATCTGAAGCAAGGGGACAACATCACTGCAGACATTCCCAACTTCGACCAATATTGGATAGACCCCGACTTCTTCGAAAAGAATGAAGACGGTTCGCTGAAGTTCCTGCCCATCGATGGAACTTATCGCGTCATTGCCAACCTGGCCCTGAATTATCTGGAAGTATTGAAAATGAACGGAACAAGCACCGCCACTCTGAACGATGACGGAACCGGCGCCCTTTGGATTATCGGTGACGGTATCGGTAAACCTTCCGTAGCGACCAATGCCGTAGGTTGGACCACAGAGAAAGGACTCTGTATGTCACAGATTGAAGCGAAGAAGTATCAGGTAACAGTAGTAGCGGGAGAGCAAATCAAATCTGATGACATCAACTTCAAGTTCTTCCACCAGCAAGGTTGGGGAGGTGAATATAAAAACGATGCCTTGTCTACCACCAGTGACTTAGTATTTATAGGTGACGGTACCAACGGACGTGATGCCGGCAACTTGGGCCTCGTAGAAGGCAAAAGCCTGGAAAACGGTGTCGCTTACCGGTTCACAGTTGACGTAACGGCAGGTGTCTCTTCGGCAGTTCTGACAGTAGAAAAGGTAGAAAGATAGACGGATAACGCAGAAGATTAACTAAATGAGAAAGGGGCTGGCTCTATAAAAGAGTTCAGCCCCTCTTGTTTATGCAGAATATATGTTCCGGATTTAGCTTAAACCTTCTTTCGCCTCTTCTTGTGGAATACGTATCGAAGTGTAAAGCTCAAGAATGGCGGCTATCGTCAGAGACACAATCCATTCATTGCCCCTTGTAAAGAGCATGAATGCCCCCGTAAGCACCAGCAAAAGCGCACCGAATATTTGCTGTCGGCGCAGGCGTTTGACAGTGGGACTTTTACATTTGGACGGAGAATTAATTTGGGCCAAAGCAACCATCGTAGCGCCGATAGTATATATATAAGGTGAAAGAGGCCAGCCCGTGATATAAACGGCAGCTCCTGCCAAGAGCATCACGGCCCCTACTGCGAAAAGGGCAGGTATCAGTTGTTTCATTCTTCTATATCTTCTTCAAATACATAAATATCCTCATTGGGCTTTTTCATCAGATACTTCTCACGGGCAATCCGTTCGATGGCACCGGAGTCGACGGCAAGCTCATTGAGCCGTTCGGTATTCTCCTCGTATTCCTTGCGGTACTTTTCTATTTCATCGCGCAGACGGCTTTCTTCCCGGGCGTAACCCAAACGGCGTACAACACTGTTCTCATCCAGGAACCCGATAATTACAGCAAACAACGCAAGCGTAATCAAATATTTATGCTTGCGGACAAAAGACCAAAGAGAAGCAAGTTTATCCATCTCGTTATCTACTATTTAGCAATTTATCATTCATGATGGAGCTTGTCCATCATATAACTTCACGTCACAAAGATAAGAGGAATAACCGAAAGATTTCTTTTTTTTGTGTACATTTGCACAAAAAGCAAAGAATATCCCGAATATGGAAAACTATATCGTATCTGCACGGAAATATCGTCCCTCGACCTTTGAGTCTGTGGTAGGCCAACGTGCACTGACCACTACCTTGAAGAACGCCATTGCCACCGGAAAATTGGCGCATGCCTATCTTTTTTGCGGTCCAAGAGGCGTGGGAAAAACAACTTGTGCCCGTATCTTTGCTAAAACAATCAACTGCATGAGCCCCACAGCAGACGGCGAGGCATGCAACCAATGTGAATCCTGCACTGCCTTCAATGAGCAGCGCTCCTACAATATCCATGAGCTGGATGCCGCCTCAAACAACTCTGTGGATGACATCCGCCAATTGGTGGAGCAGGTACGCATTCCACCTCAGATAGGCAAATACAAAGTATATATCATTGACGAGGTACATATGCTGTCCGCCTCGGCTTTCAATGCTTTCCTGAAAACACTGGAAGAGCCTCCACGCCATGCCATATTCATCCTTGCCACTACCGAGAAGCACAAGATATTGCCCACCATCCTTTCACGCTGCCAAATATATGATTTCAGCCGGATTGGTGTGGAAGATACCGTAGCACACCTCGCATATGTCGCCTCCAAAGAAGGTATCACTGCTGAACCGGAAGCGTTGAATGTCATTGCCCTCAAAGCAGACGGCGGTATGCGCGACGCACTATCCATCTTCGACCAGGTGGTAAGCTTCACCGGAGGACACATCACCTATAAGAGCGTGATTGAAAACCTCAATGTGCTGGACTATGAATACTACTTCAAACTAACCGGATTCTTTCTTGAGAACAAAATCAGTGACGCGTTGCTATTACTGAATGATGTGCTCAACAAAGGCTTCGACGGCAGCCACTTCATCACCGGACTTTCATCCCACCTGCGCGACTTGCTTGTCAGCAAAGACCCGGCGACACTGCCGTTGCTTGAAGTGGGCGCAAGCATCCGCGAACGTTACCAAGCACAAGCACAGCAATGCCCCCTCCCTTTTCTTTACCGTGCCATGAAGCTCTGCAACGATTGTGACCTGAACTACCGTGCCAGTAAAAACAAACGGCTACTGGTAGAGCTCACTCTGATACAAGTGGCACAACTGACCGCCGAGGAGGACGACGGTGCCAATGGGCGCAGCCCTAAACAAGCTATAAAACCCATATTCACGCAGCCTGCCGCCGCTCAGCAGCCACAGGCCACTGCTGCCATGCCCCAACAAACCGTACAGCCGGCAGTACAGACAAACAGCACTCCCCAACCTGCTGCCACGCAGCATAGTAATGCAACAACTCCACATGCCACACCTGCTGCCGTATTAATGGCGCAAGGGAGAGAAGAGAAAAAAATTCCGGTCATGAAAATGTCCGGATTAGGGGTCTCCATCAAACGCCCCCATATAGAAGAGGAACAAAGAAACCCTTCATCTAACCCTACTGCCGCCCACCAAGCAGCACAACCGGAAGAAGACTACATCTTCAATGAAAGGGATTTGAACTATTACTGGCAGGAGTATGCCGGACGTATGCCCAAGGAGCAAGTAGCCATAGCCAAGCGCATGCAGAACATGCGCATCACTTTAATAAATGACACAACTTTTGAGGCTGTGGTAGACAATGAAATCGTTGCCAAGGAATTTACCGGCATGATACCCACTCTGCAAAATTACCTACGTACTCGGCTAAAGAACCGCAAAGTCACCATGACTGTCCGGATTAGTGCTCCTACTGAAAAGGTACGTGCCTACGGACGCGTTGAAAAATTCCAGATGATGGCACAAAAGAACAGTGCCCTATTACAACTAAAAGAAGAGTTTGGTTTGGAACTGTATTAATCCCTTCCAATCGCCTGCATAAAGTTGCTAACAAATTGAGTATAAAGGATAAAAAAAGCATCTATTTAATTTTTTATTTATTCATTTATATTTATTTTTGCCAATAATAAACAAAAGAGGCAAACAAACATTTGAGAACAAAAATGATTATATGGATGCTATTGGGGCAGATACTGTATACTTCTGTCTTATCAGCACATACAATAGCCAATCAAGAAAAGCAGAGTATTCTGCAATCATTGGTCAAAAGACAAGTTCTCTATGATGACTCCATATCCATAGACAGTGTCATTGCGTGGAGCGAGCAACTTCTTCCCACCCAACAATCAAATGAAGATAGAACAACGTATTTTCTATTACAACTTCAATTGGCCAATGCCTATACATTGCGCGGCGATATCAGCTTAGCGACGAACCGGGCACAACTTATGTACGAAGAAGCTAAAGCAACAGACTACCAATTTGGTATGGTAGTGGCCAACCAAGCCATCGGAGACGCCTATAATACAATAGCCAACATGGGGGATAAAGCCCTGGAATCATACCAGGATGCTTTGACTGAACTATCCAACATTTCAGACCAGCATCCATATAGGGCACAGCTTCTTTTAAAAATGTCCAACGTTCTGCAACGGAAAGGACGTCTGGAAGAAGCGGAAAAAATCCTGGAAGAGCTGGAGAAAATATTATATCAGGAGCCTGACTACCCGACAGACTTCTTTTTCTGCATCGAAAAGACGAATTTTGCCATTTCCCATGGACACCTCTCACAAGACTATCTTGATGAAGCAAACATCTGGCTCCACAAAATGGACTCCATTTACCAACTGCACCCAGAGAAGTTCTATCGGTTTCACTTGGATTATACCACTGCCGCCTACTATAGAGCCATGGGAAATTGGGACAAACAATACTGGAAACAAGCTCTGGACATCTACTCCAAATTGCAAGCAGAATACTCCGGTAATAAGCGCTCCACGTATTACCGCTGGACTTCGCTGGAAAAAATCTATCTCTGTAAAATACAAGGCATGGCCATGGAAGCCTGCCGAATCTACCAGGAATTGTATCCTCCTATAGATACACTCGCTTCACAAAGCTATATCCGGCAAATCAATACGATAAAGGCAAAATACCAGGTAGATAAGGCAGAGACGGCCAGCAATAACGAATACAATAAAATCATAACCAGCATATTGGTAGGAACGATGGCATTAGTAACGTTATTTGTTCTACTTGCCATCCTACTCAAAAGGCAACGGGAAAAGGTGAAACTCTCCACCCAAAAACTGGCAACATCACGGATAAATGCCGAAAATGCCATGCGTGCAAAAAGCGTGTTCCTCTCGAACATGAGCCATGAAATCCGTACCCCACTCAATGCATTATCGGGCTTTTCATCCCTATTGACGGAAGAGGGACTGGACGATGAGACACGCCGTCAGTGCAATGAAGTTATCCAACAGAACTCAGAACTATTGCTGAAGCTTATTAACGACGTGATAGATCTATCGAGTCTTGAATTCGGCAAACTGCAATTCTGTATTGCACAACATGATGCCGTAAGCATCTGCAGAAACGTGATAGATACCGTGAACAAAGTGAAACAGACACAAGCTGAACTTACATTCACCACCGAGCTGGAAGAAATGCCCATCGAGACTGACGACTCACGCCTGCAGCAAGTCC
>OGGL01000394.1_pt1 | contig 13039 bp, 7 predicted proteins | sample 1571221 | NCBI WGS metagenome assembly OGGL01 (sample SAMEA2582062, study PRJEB24529) | metagenome | biome: Human gut stool | place: China | collected 2011
CTACCAACGCATACGTTCCGTTCGGAACATGATGTATTTTATCACTCAGACTGGGTTTTGTCAACCGTTTTTTGCAAATATTTTTGTCTTTTTCAAAAAGCAGCATTTTTTATGATTTTTCTTGTATCGTTTTTGTCGTTCTTGTGCTATAATAGCCTTACTATATGTTTTTAATCTGTGTCCGTGCAGGGGTACAGGAGCTTTACGGGCAGCACCGCGTGGAGGCTGCGCCGCCTGGTTTTCTCTGCAGCGAGACACCACGGAGGGTAGATCCTATGAAACTGGTAAGCGTGGAAACTCCCGAAAAGAGTGTCTGCAAAATGACCTTCAGCGCCAGCCCCGAAGAGCTGGAAGCTGCATCCAACGCCGTTTACGAACGCACCCGCGCCTCCTATACGATCCGCGGCTTCAAGAAGGGCGAAGCGGACCGCGCACAGATCGAGGCTGACCGCGGCGAGCACACCTTCTGGTACGATGCCATCAACGATCTGATGGACAAGGACGTGCCCGCGCTGTATGATGCCGCCATGGCAGAGCACGGCTTTGTGGCTGTTGACAATCCTGTGTACGATCTTGTGAGCGTGAAAAAGGACGAGGGCTTTGTGGCCACTGCCACTGTTGCTCTGCAGCCTGAGCTGAACCTGACCAAGACCACCGGCTTTACCGCCGAGTGCGTCACCCCGGAAGTGACCGACAAGGAGATCGACAATGTGCTGGAGCGCCGCCGCGCTGCTGCCGCTGAGCTGGTGCCGCACAAGGGTCCGGCCGTAAAGGGCAACATCGTACATATCGATTACGAAGGTCTGCTGGAGGGCAAGCCCTTCCAGGGCGGCACCGCAAAGAACCAGGCCGTCCAGCTGGGCAGCGGCCGCATGATCCCCGGCTTTGAAGAGGGCATTCTGGGCCACAAGGCAGGCGAGGAATTCGAGATCTTCGTCACCTTCCCGAACCGCTACCACGCAAAGGATCTGGCCGGCAAACCCGTCGTGTTCAAGATCAAGCTGATCGACGTATGTGTGCGCCAGATCCCTGCTCTGAACAGCGACTTTGCCAAGAAGGTTGCCAATCTGGACACCATGGACGAGCTGCGTGCACAGGTCAAGCAGCAGCTGCACGACGGCAAGCACGCCGGTGCACTGAACCATGCCAAGGATCAGATCCTGACCCAGTTGGCCGATGCTTCTGAGGGCGAATTGCCCAGTGTGCTGGTGGAGACCACCTACCAGCAACAGATGGAGCAGATCCAGCAGCAGCTGCAGATGCAGCGCCTGAGCCTGGATCGCTACCTGAGCCAGATCCACGAGACCCGCGAGAGCTTTACCGCCAAGGTGCGCTCTTCTGCCGAGAAGACCGCCCGTGTGCACATGGCTCTGCTGCAGATCGCGCAGCAGGAAAATCTGGTGCCCACCGAGGAAGATATCGATAAGGCTCTGGCCGCTCGTGCAGAGCGCGCCAAAAAAACGCTGGAAGAGATCAAGGAAAAATCCGATATTCCCGCCATGCGCCGCAACGAGGGCATCCGCAAGGCTGCCGACTGGGTGATCGAGCACTCCACCATTGAAGAAAAGTAAGTTCTGATACAGAGAAAGCCCGTGCAGTTTCCGGCTGCACGGGCTTTTTTTCATTTGAAGGGCAGGGGATATCAGCTCAGAAGGTTGAAGCCCATAATGACCACGCCCAGCACCACCAGCACAACACCGGTGGCACGGTTCAGGGTCTTGGGGTCTGCCTTATTGGCAAACACAGCGGCAATGCGCGCCCACAGCAGGGTAAACGCCACGCACAGCGCCCAGACGAACCAATTGGGCGCACCGCCGATCATGAAGTGGGAGACAGCACCGGTCAGGGCGGTGAAGGTCATAATGAACACGCTGGTGCCCACGGCGGTCTTCAGCTCGTAGCCCAGCACACTGGTGAGGATGAGCAGCATCATCATGCCGCCGCCTGCGCCGATGAAGCCGCAGATGAAACCGATGAGCACACCGCACACGATGGACTGGATGGCACGCTTTTTGGCGCTGACACCCTGCATAGCTTCCTTGGTCGTCATGACCGGGCGCACAATGAACTTGACGCCCAGCAGGAAGGTCATGAACACCGAGAAGCCGCCCATGGTGGCCGAGGGCATTCTGCTGGCCACCCAGCTGCCCACCACCGTGAACACCAGCACGCTGACCATCATGATCAGGCCGTTTTTGATATCCAGGTTCTTGTTTTTGTGGTAGGTATAGGCCGAAACGGCGCTGGCCAGCACATCCGACGACAGGGCAATGCCCACCGCCATATAGGGGTCCATGTGCAGGAAGGTGATGAGCATGGGGCTGATAACTGCAGCCGCACTCATACCGGCAAAGCCGGTGCCAAGGCCGGCCCCCATGCCGGCAAAAAAGGTGACAAGAACCGTAAACAACACGTTCATTTTATGCGTTCTCCTTTATAATTTCGTCCAGATTTTTCCCGATCAGCTCCATGGTCCGGAAAAAGACCTCCTGATCGGCCGGCTCCACATGATCCAGCAGGCGCTTGAAAAAGGCATTCTGCACCACACGCCCCTTGCGGATGATCGGGTCTGCCTTACCGGTGCAGAGAAGCTTCGTTTTGCGGCGGTCGCCGGCCACAGCGTACCGTTCCAGATACCCTTCCTGCACCAGCTTATCCACATTCATGGAGACGAGGTTTGCCTTGATATGCCGCACCTCCACGATGTCCCGGGCCGTTTTATAGTCCGGGTTGTTGGCGAGGAACAGCAGGATGTCCAGCGCCGTCTGCGACAGGCCAAGCTCCTGACACAGCGGTTTGCAGACGGCATTGTACGCCTGCGCGGTCTTGATGGAAAATTCGATATTCGGGTTCACAGCAGGTCTGTCCTTTCATCTTTGAATGATTCATTTTTGAAGTATTATAGTGCAGAAGATGAGAGATGTCAAGAGAAAAAGAGGTCCTGAAAAGCCCACAGGCTTTTCAGGACCTCAAAACCAAACGAATATTTTAGAACAGCACCACAGCCGCCAGACGCACCAGCAAAGCGCACAGCCATGCCACGGCGCACTGGTTCACCACCATGATGACCGCCCACTTGTTGCCCAGCTCTCGCTTGACCGAGGCCACTGCCGCGATGCAGGGGGTGTACAGCAGGCAGAACACCAGCAGGGGAGCCGCCTGCGCCGGGGTGAGGGCCGCCGTCAAAGCGGCGGTGGAGCCAAAGAGGATGAGCAGCGAGGACACCACGCTCTCCTTTGCCATGAAGCCGGTGATGAGGGCGGTGGAGATGCGCCAGTCCGCAAAGCCCAAAGGCCCGAACAGCGGGGCGATGTCGCCCGCGATGCGGGCAAGGATGCTGGCCTGCGGGTCGGCGGTCAGCCGCAGCTGCAGGTCAAAGTTCTGCAAAAACCAGATGACGATGGTGGCCGCAAAGATGACCGTGAAGGCCTTCTGCAAGAAGTCCCGGGCCTTTTCCCACAGCAGCTGTGCCACGTTTTTCAGGCCGGGCAGGCGGTAGTTGGGCAGCTCCATGACAAAGGGCACTGCCTCGCCCTTGAACACCGTGCTCTTGAGCAGCAGTGCCGCCAGCACGCCCACCACGATGCCGGTAAAGTACAGCAGCACCATCACAAGGCCCGCATACTGCGGGAAGAACGCCGCCGCAAACAGGCTGTAGATGGGCAGCTTTGCCGAGCAGCTCATGAACGGGGTGAGCAGGATGGTCATTTTGCGGTCGCGCTCCGAGGGCAGGGTGCGGCTTGCCATGACTCCGGGCACCGTGCAGCCAAAGCCGATGAGCATGGGCACGATGCTGCGGCCCGAAAGGCCGATGCGGCGCAGCAGCTTATCCATCACAAAGGCCACGCGGGCCATGTAACCGGTATCCTCCAGCATGGAGAGGAAGAAGAACAGCACCACGATGATGGGCAGAAAGCTCAGCACGCTGCCCACACCGGTAAAAATGCCGTCGATGAGCAGGGAGTGCACCGCCGCGTTAACGTTCCAGTTTGTAAGCGCCGTGTCCACGATGCCGGTCAGGGCATCGATGCCCATTTCCATCAGGTTCTGAAAGAACAGGCCGATGACGTTGAAGGTGAGGAAGAACACCAGACCCATGATGGCGATAAAGGCCGGGATGGCGGTGTATTTGCCGGTGAGGAATTTGTCGATGCGGTTGGAGCGCAGCTGCTCTTTGCTTTCGTGGGGCTTGACCACCGTCTTGGCCACCAGCTCCTGAATAAAGGAGAACCGCATATCCGCAATAGCGGCGGCGCGGTCCAGCCCGCGCTCCCGCTCCATCTGCACGATGATATGTTCGATCATCTCTTTTTCGTTCTGATCCAGCTGCAGGGCTTCCTCGATGCGCCGGTCGCCCTCCACCAGCTTGGTGGCGGCAAACCGCACCGGAATGCCCGCCGCCTTAGCGTGGTCCTCGATCAGGTGGATGATGCCGTGGATGCAGCGGTGTACAGCACCGCCGTGGTCGTCCTCACTGCAGAAATCCATGCGGCCGGGCCTCTCCTGATACTTTGCCACATGAAGTGCGTGGTCTACCAGCTCATCCACGCCCTCATTCTTGGCGGCAGAGATGGGAATGACCGGGATGCCAAGCATGGCTTCCATCTTGTTGATGCGCACCGTGCCGCCGTTGCCGCGCACCTCGTCCATCATGTTCAGTGCCAGCACCATGGGGGTGTCCAGCTCCATGAGCTGCATGGTCAGGTAGAGGTTGCGCTCGATGTTGGTGGCATCCACGATGTTGATGATGCCGGTGGGCTTTTCGCCGATGATGAATTGGCGGGTGACGATCTCCTCGCTGGAATAAGGGGACATGGAGTAGATGCCCGGCAGGTCGGTGACCTCAGTCTCCGGGTGGCCCTTGATAGCACCGCTCTTGCGGTCCACCGTCACGCCCGGGAAATTGCCCACATGCTGGTTGGAGCCGGTGAGCTGGTTGAACAGGGTGGTCTTACCGCAGTTCTGGTTGCCAGCCAGCGCAAAGGTGAGGGTCCTGTCCTCGGGCAGGGGATTCTCCCCCTTTTTGATGTGGTATTTGCCGCCCTCGCCAAGGCCGGGGTGATCCACCATTCTATCATCTGCCGGAGCCGCCGACATTGCCGGGGCCTTTTCGGTGGGGGTGATGCCGATCTGCGCGGCATCATCCAGCCGGAGGGTCAGCTCGTAGCCATGGATGCGCAGCTCCATGGGGTCGCCCATGGGTGCCAGCTTGACCAGCGTGACCTCCGCCCCCGGGATCAGGCCCATATCCAGAAAATGCTGGCGCAGTGCGCCGGCCCCGCCGACGGTATCCACAACAGCGCTTTTTCCGATCTGCAATTCTTTTAATGTCATAAGATCGACCTTCTCATTTTATCCACTGTCAAAGTGTGTTAGTTTGTGTTAACAATAGTAATATAGGCTAACTTTGCGCGGTTGTCAATAGATAAAATGGTGAAGGTTTAACTCCCCCAGTCTGCTGCGCAGACAGCCCCCTCTGGGATGGGGCCTTTGGCATAGCGGGAAAGTTTGCAGCTAAAACGCAAAGCTTGCAGGCACGCCAGAGGCTCCCTCTCCGAGGACGACTTCCCCCGGCCGGGGGAAGATGTCACCGCAGATGACAAAAAGGGGAATCTGGCAAAACCGTCAGGTTTTGACGGAGGGAGTTTGCACACTAAAAAGCCGTGCCCCCTCTTTTCAGAGAATGCACGGCTTTGGAGGTTTATGCGTTTACTTCACAGTGTGGTAGCCATCGGGGTTGTTCTTCTGCCAGTTCCAGCTGTCGGCACACATTTCCTCGATGCCGTATTCCGCCACCCAGCCAAGCTCGTTCTTTGCCTTGGTGGGGTCTGCATAGCACTCGGCAATGTCGCCGGGGCGGCGCGGGTCGATCACATAGGGGATCTCCTTACCGCAGGCCTTGGAGAAAGCGTGGATCACATCCAGCACGCTGTAGCCCTTGCCAGTGCCCAGGTTGCAGATGAACAGGCCGCAGTTCGTTTCCAGCTTCTTGATGGCGCACACATGGCCGCGGGCCAGATCCACCACGTGGATGTAGTCGCGCACGCCGGTGCCGTCCGGGGTGGGATAGTCGTTGCCAAAGACATGCACCTTTTCCAGCTTGCCAACGGCCACCTTGGCGATATAGGGCATGAGGTTATTGGGGATGCCGTTGGGGTCCTCGCCGATGAGGCCGGACTTGTGCGCACCAATGGGGTTGAAGTAGCGCAGCAGGGCCACGTTCAGGCTGGGGTCTGCCTTGCACACATCCTGCAGGATGCGCTCGGTGAACACCTTGGTCGTGCCGTAGGGGTTGGTGGTGGCACCGGTGGGGAAGTCCTCGGTGATGGGCACGCTGGCGGGGTCGCCATAGACGGTTGCGGAAGAGCTGAACACGAAGTTGTGGCAGTTGTGATGGCGCATCACGTCCAGAATGACCAGCGTGCAGTTGAGGTTGTTGTAATAGTATTCAATGGGCTTGGAAACACTCTCGCCCACTGCCTTGTAGGCTGCGAACTGGATCACAGCAGTAATGTCCGGGCACTCAGAGAAGATGTGCTCCACATCCTCGTGCTTGGTCATATCCGCCTTGTAAAAGCGGAAGTCCTTGCCGGTGATCTGCTTGATACGGTCCAGCACCACCGGAGATGCATTATAATAGTTATCTGCCACAACAACGTCGTAGCCAGCGTTCAGCAGTTCGATGCAGGTGTGGCTGCCGATATAACCGGCGCCGCCGGAAACCAAAATTGCCATAGCCTAGTACCTCTCTCGCTCATTTACATTACAGTTGATGCCGGCATTCCCCGGCCTTGCCTAAAGAATACCGCTTTTATGGCTCAGAATCAAGGGATGTGTCTTTTATTTAGATAAATTTTTGTTGCATCTTTGTTTTTGAGGTTTTGATTTAAAAGCGTTTTTTGGCATTTTGTCATGGATAAAAGGCACGGTTTGTGCAAAACATAGAAATAGGGATCAAAACTCCCTCAGTCAAAGCCTGACGGCTTTGCCAGCTCCCTCGGAGAGGGTTGTCGCCGTAGGCGACTGGGGGAGTTTTCCTCCTGCCACGCAAAAAACGCCTGCCGGAGCAGACGTTTTTGTGTGGTACATCATTTTTTACAATTTTCCGCACTGCTTGCCGGTGAAGAAGCGCAGGGTGGTGGTGGCGCGGAACACCTTGCCTGCCCGCAGCACCGTGGTGGGGAACTCCGGGTGGGAAGGGCTGCAGGGGTAGTGCTGGGTCTCCAGCGCAAAGCCGCCGTACTTCTGCATGGGCACGCCGCCCTTGCCGGGGGTGGGGCAGTCCTGCAAAAAGTTGCCGGTGTACAACTGGATGCCCGGCTGGGTGGTGTACAGTTTCATGCTGATGCCGGTCTTTTCACTGGTGACCCATGCGCAGATGCTCTGGCTGGAGCCGCGGGCGCGGTCGATCACAAAGCAGTGGTCGTAGCCACCGCCCACCATGGTGGTCTGGGCAAAGCCGGTATCGATATCCCGGCCAATGAGCTTTCCCTCGGTAAAATCCATGGGGGTGTTTGCCACCGGCAGAATGGCACCGGTGGGGCAGGTCTGATTGTTGCCTTCCAGATAGTTGGAGGCATAGATGCGCAGCTTCTGGCCCAGAATATCGCCCTCACCGTTCAGGTTGAAGTAGCTGTGGTTCGTGAGATTCACGATGGTATCCGCATCCGAAGAGACGCGGTAATCCATGCGGAAGGCATTGTCCTCGGTGAGGGTATAGCGCACCGCCAGCTTCAGGTTTCCGGGGAAACCGTCCTCACCGTCCGGGCTCTCGGCCTCCATCAGCAGGGTGTCGCCAAAGGATTTTACCCGGTACAGCTTGCGCGAAAAGCAGCCGTGCAGATGGTTGGGGCCGTTGTTGGCTTCCAGCTGGTAGGTCTTGCCGCCCACGCTGAAGGTGGCATTCTCGATGCGGTTGGCATAGCGGCCTACGAACGCGCCGCAGCAGGTGCTGCTGGAGGACGTGAAGTCATCCTCATAATCTGCCATGGTGTCGTGGCCCAGCACGACATCCACCGGGCCGTTCTTGGCCGGAACGATGATGTTTTTAATGATGCATCCGTAGTCCAGAACGCTCACCGTCAGGCCTCCGGGATTGGAAAGGATGTACTCTGTAACATTTGCGCCCTGTTTGGTCACACCGAAGGGCTTGGAGCGGATCTGTGCCATTGGGCATTCGCCTCCTCAGATTTTACTCGGACATACAGTCAGGCAGACTTCCACTGTATTCTATCTTATTTATGATTATATCACAGTTTTATATCTTTGTGGGGAACCGATTTTAGAATTTGCATCCAATTTTTCCAGCTATTTTTTGTTGAAATTATTCAGGTGGCGAGGCATGTAACACAAAAAAATCCAAGCCGCTCCGCTAAAGGATTTTTTGTGTTACGCCGATTTTGAGTCGCTGCGCGACGGCGATAAGCCGACAGCAGCAGCTGCCGTTTCCCGTTACGACCCTTTCCGTGAAAACATAATGCCGGGCGGTCCGCAGACCGCCCGGCATTGCTCTGTTCTAAAATGATCCTTCCGCCGAAGATGCCCCGCAAGACGCGGAGGGCCTTCTGAATCGTCAGGCTTCCGGCTGTGCCGTGCCCGCAGACTTCTGCGCCGCAATGAACTCGGCTGCATCGTCCGGGATGTCGTCCAGATCATCGTCGCTGCCAACATCCACGTTGAGCGGCGGCTTCTTGAACAGGATATCGTACAGCACCGGAACGATATACAGGGTCATCAGGGTGGCGTAGCTCAGGCCGCAGATGATGACGATGGCCATGCCGCTCATCAGCTGGCTTGCCATATCGCCGCTGAACACCAGCTGCAGCATGGCCAGCACGGTGGTCAGGGTGGTCATGAGGATGGGGCGCATACGGGTCTTGCCGGTAGCCACCAGCGCAGCGCGGCGCTCCATGCCGCCAATGCGCAGCTGGTTTGCATAGTCCACGAACACGATGCCGTTGTTGACAACCGTGCCCATCAGCACGATGAAGCCCATCAAAGAGATCATGGTGAGCTGCTGGCCGGTGATCAGCAGGCCCAGCAGGCCGCCGGTAAAGGCCAGCGGCACCGTGAACAGCACGATGAAGGGGGACAGCAGGCTCTGGAACTGTGCCACCATGACCAGATATACAAAGGGCAGGGCCAGAGCCATCCACTGCACCATTTCGTTCACCATGTAGTCGGTGCTCTCGGTCTCGCCGCCCAGCGTGACGCTGCAGCTCTCCGGCATTTCGCCGCTGGCTGCGTACTCGTCCAGCTTCTTCTGCAGCACGCGGGACTGCACCATGGTGTTGTAGCCATCCAGCGTATCCGCCGTCACAGTGACATACTCGGTCTGGTTCTCGCTGGTAATGGCATCCGGTGCGGTGCCGGTGGTCCAGCTGGCGATATCGTTCAGGGTGCAGGTACCATTGGTCACTGTGCCGTCTGCCGACATTTCGGTGGTCTCAAAGGTAAGCTCCATCATGTTTTCCTTGGTGACGGGGTCCAGATTATTGGTGATCTTCACCTCCATGGTGGTGCCGTTCACCGTGACGGGGGTCTGGGCCGTGGCGGTGGTGGTGAGCTTTGCCGCGATCTGCTGGTACACCTGCGCAACGGTCAGGCCGTAGGCGCGCACCTTGTCGCGGTCCACCTTCAGGATGATGGTGGCATCGCCGCTGCCAAGGCCGTTGTCCGCATTGGCAAAGCCCTCGGTATCGTTGACGATCTCCATTACCTTCTCGGAAACGGTGGTCAGCGTTTCCGGATCCTTGCCGTAGACCTTGACCGACAGGCCGGTGGCCAGCTGGCTGGTCAGATCATCGGTCATGCCGTACAGCTTGACCTCAGCGGTGCAGTTCTCGATCTGGGACACTGCATCCTCCATGGCCTGCCGGGTCTTTTCCACCTCACGGGAGGAAAGGCTCTCGCTCATCATGACGTTGATCTTGTATCTGCCGTAGGCATTGGCGGAGTTCAGGATATCAGTGATGGCAGTGGGCAGGCCCAGCTGGCTGATATCCAGACCGGCCATGCTGGTGTCGAGGGTGATGCCCACCTCTTCCACATTTTCCACATTCAGGGCCGCCTGTGCCACCTGACCCGCAATGGCATAGGATTCCTCCTTGGTCAGGCCGTCAGCGGTGGACAGGGTGATCTGCGCCTCGTTGCTGGTGATGCTGGGCAGCAGCTCCACGCCCATGTTCAGCACCTGCCAGCCGCTGAACACCAGCAGCACCACCGCCGCGATCAGGGGCAGGGCACGGTGCTGCAGGCACCATTCCAAACTATGGGCATACTTTTCCTGCACCTTTTCAAACCAGGCAAGGCGCTTGGGTTCAGCTTTTTTCAGCACAGTAGAGGATGCCGCCGGGACCACCGTGAGCGCCACGATGAGGGAGGCCATCAGGCAGTAACCGATGCACAGGGACATGGGCATCATCAGGCTGCGCACAATGCTGGCCGAGAACACCACCGGCAGGAACACGCACACCGAGGTAAGGGTGGAGGCCACCACCGACATGCCCACCTGTTTTGTGCCCTGCACGGCAGCGCGGGCCGCAGGCACGCCGCGGCTGCGCAGACGGTAGACGTTCTCAATGACGACCACCGAGTTATCCACCAGCATACCAATGCCGAGGGAAAGGCCGGCCAGGGTCATCACGTTCAGGTCCAGCCCGGTAAAGTACATGAGCACCACCGCGAACAGAACGGAAAGCGGGATGCTGATGCCGACCACGAGGGTGGGCTTGATATCCTTCAGGAAGATGGCCAGCACGATGATGGCCAGTGCAGCGCCCACCACCATGCTGGTGAGGATGCTGTTGATGACGATGGTGATGTAGTTGCCCTGATTGGACAGCACCACCATGTGCAGGCCGTCGTATTGTTTTTCCAGCTCTTTAAATGCGGTCAGGCAGTTGTCGGAGACCTCGCCTGCGCTGGAAGTCGCATTCTTATAGATTTTGAGGATGGATGCCTTTTCGCCGTTCAGGCGGGTGTAGCTGTCGGCGGAGTTATCAATGACCTCCACATCCGCCACATCAGAAAGGCGCACGTCGCCGTAGCCCTCCACATGCAGCAGCAAGGCACCGCTGATATCCTTCACACTGTCGTACTCTTCGCCGACTTTCAGCAGCCAGGACTCGCCGTCCTTATCCTGCACGTAACCGGCCGGCATGGAGAAGTTCTGGGCATAGATGAGCTGCGCCAGCGTTTCAATGTCCAGCTGCTTTGTCACATCGGCCTGTGCCAGAGCGTTGGTCTTGGCCGTCTCGTACTCTGCCTTGGCAGCCTCCAGCTGCTTTTCGTACTCGTTCAGCATTTCACGCGCTTCGGTGAACTGCATATAGGCGTTGAGCTGCTGCTGGGAGAAGCTGCCCAGTGCGCCGGAGAATTCGGTCATCAGCTGGGGCACATTGTCCATGGCCTTGATGGTGCTTTCCAGCGTGTTATAGACCACATTCAGGCTTTCCTGCAGCTGCATCTCATTGGCAAGATCCTCTGCGGTGCTGCCTTCGGAGCCGGTCTCGGTGTTCACGCGCTCCTGCAGCTTCTGCAGGGCGGTAGTGAGCTTATCGGTAATGGTGCGCAGCTCAGCCACAATATCGATCAGAGAGTCGATATCTCGCATACCGGTCTCGTTGAACTTGTCCATGACCTTCTGCAGACCGTCGCGCACCTCGATCAGGGCCTGCTGGATCTCAGGCTCCTTGACCACAGCGATCAGGCTGTTCACGCTCTCCAGAAGAGCCTGCGCCTGCGCGCGCACCGTTTCCACTGCGGCACCCACCTCGGTGCTCATCTGGCTCATGACCGAGTTGGACACCGTATTGCCAAAGTTTTTCAGCTGCTTTTCGTATTCCTTGCGTCCGGCGGTGATCTGCGCCTCGGCGCTTTCCAGCTGGGAGCGGGCTGCAGCCAGCTGGGTATCGATCAGTTCCAGCAGCTTTGCGTTGATCCCGTCGATCTTATCCTGATTGAGCTGCACCTGCACCAGCTTTTCCACCAGACCGCTGGACGAAACGCTGGACACACCGCCCTTGCGCTGCACTTCCGGCACAAGGGTGTTCTGGATAAACTCAGAAAGCTCGTACTGGTCGGCACCTTCGCGGCTGACAGCCACCGTCATGAAAGCATTCATGTTCAGGCTGTACTCAATGATGGAGGGGGTCAGACAGGTGCTGGGCAGGTCGCTTTTGGCCTGATCCAGCTTGTTGGACACCTTGACCAGCGCGCTGTTCATATCCGTATCCTCGGCAAACTCCATCAGCAGCAGGCTGTAGTTTTCTGCCGATGTTGCGGTGATCTTGGACACGCCCGGCACTGTGAGCGAGTTCTGCAGCACATCCGAGACCTCGCTCTCCACGCGCTCCGGGCTTGCGCCGGGATACACGGTGACCACCATCAGATACGGTGTGATCACGTTGGGCAGCAAGTTCGTATCCATCTTTGTGACCGCCACAAAGCCCAGAATCAGGATCATGACCACTGCAACCAGCACCGTAAACGGCTTTTTGACACTGAATTTTTCCATTTTCTCCTACCGTTTCTCTGCCTTGCCGCAAAGCAGGACAGCTGCTTTCCCTGCGGGAAAGGCTACACTTCAACATTTTTATTATACACGCAAGCCCCCGCCTTGCAAGAGCGGGGTGGGATTCTTTTGCGATTCTTTAGATACTTTCGCAAGATTTTAACATTTGCCGTTCCATTTTTCCATTTTTCGGCTGCGGGTGCGACCAAATTCGGTCAGTCTTCCTTTATGGATACGCGGCAGCAGGGCAGATTGTTGCACCTTTTTAAAATTTTTCTGCTGAAGCGCCAGAGCCGCTTTTTGTTTTTTGCGTGGAAATGTGCATTTGAATATGTTATACTAGAGTACAGAATGGATCAGCAGGCTCTTTTTCGGGCCTTATCCTATAGATTCGACCGATAAAAACGAGGAACACTATGAAAAAAGTCATTTCCGTCCGTTTCAAAGAGAACGGCAAAAGCTATTATTTTGATCCCGCCGGGGCCGACATCAAAACAATAGCTTTTGCCGTTCTCTTTGAAACGG
>OGGL01000406.1_pt1 | contig 12544 bp, 9 predicted proteins | sample 1571221 | NCBI WGS metagenome assembly OGGL01 (sample SAMEA2582062, study PRJEB24529) | metagenome | biome: Human gut stool | place: China | collected 2011
TTTACTCCTTTACGCAACTATTTGCCGGGATATATGAATAGTGATATTCGTGCTCAGGTTGTGGAAAATGCCTTGCGGGTAGATTCTTTGCAACAGTTGGTAGACCGTCAGAATATGTATATCATGAATATACAGGATATCTTCAGCGGCACCGTGCGGGTGGATACTGTACAGTCAATGGACTCATTGACCGCCATGCGTGAAGATTCGCTGATTGCCCGTTCCGAACGTGAAGAAGCTTTCCGTCGTCAATATGAAGAGACCGAAAAATATAATCTGACCTCTATTACCGCACAGCCCGATGTCAACGGACTGATTTTTTATCGTCCGACCCGTGGCATGATTTCCGATCATTTTGATGCCGAAAAGAAACATTTTGGAACCGATATTGCCGCCAATCCCAACGAAAGTGTATTGGCCACTTTGGACGGTACAGTCATATTGAGTACCTATACGGCCGAAACCGGTTACCTGATCGAGGTACAGCATAACCAGGATTTTGTATCAGTCTATAAACATTGCGGTTCGTTGCTGAAGCGTGAAGGCGATACTGTGAAGGGAGGTGAAGCTATTGCCTTGGTTGGGAATAGCGGAACGCTCACTACCGGTCCGCATCTTCATTTTGAACTTTGGCACAGAGGACGGCCGGTTAATCCTGAAAAATACATTGTATTCTAATAATGAACGAGATAAAGAAGAAACAAATAGCTATCTTAGGCTCTACGGGTTCTATTGGTACCCAGGCCTTGCAGGTTATCGAAGAGCATCCCGAACTGTACGAGGTGTATGCACTGACTGCCAATAATAAGGTAGATCTCCTGATAGCCCAGGCACGTAAGTTTATGCCTGAGGCTGTAGTTATAGCCAATGAAGAGAAATATGCCCAACTGAAAGAGGCTCTCAGCGACCTGCCTGTTAAGGTGTATGCAGGTGCTGCTGCGTTATGCCAGATTGTAGAGTCCGGCCCTATCGATGTAGTTCTGACCGCTATGGTGGGGTATGCGGGATTGAAGCCGACCATGAATGCCATTCGTGCCGGAAAAGCCATTGCCCTTGCCAATAAAGAGACACTGGTAGTTGCCGGAGAGTTGATTAATCAGTTAGCCCGGCAATACCGTACACCGATTCTTCCTGTCGATTCCGAACATTCGGCAGTATTTCAGTGTTTGGCCGGAGAGGTAGGCAATCCGATAGAGAAAGTTATCCTGACTGCTTCCGGAGGTCCTTTCCGTACATGTACTATGGAACAGTTGAAGACTGTGACAAAAGTACAGGCTCTCAAACATCCGAATTGGGAAATGGGAGCTAAGATCACTATTGACTCTGCCTCGATGATGAACAAGGGGTTCGAAGTGATCGAAGCCAAATGGTTGTTTGGCGTACAGCCCAGCCAGATTGAGGTGGTGGTACATCCGCAGTCGGTTATTCATTCGATGGTGCAGTTTGAGGATGGAGCAATAAAGGCCCAGTTGGGAATGCCCGATATGCGTCTGCCCATTCAGTATGCTTTCTCTTATCCCGATCGTATCAATTCGTCTTTCGACCGGCTTGATTTTTCGAAATGTACGAACCTTACTTTTGAGCAACCCGATACCAAGCGGTTCCGTAATCTGGCATTGGCCTATGAATCGATGTATAGGGGAGGGAATATGCCTTGCATCGTAAATGCGGCCAACGAGGTGGTTGTGGCGGCTTTTCTTCGTGATGAAATCAGCTTTCTCGGCATGAGTGATGTGATAGAACATACCATGGGGCAGGTGTCTTTCGTACAGACTCCTACTTACGACGACTATGTGGCAACCGATGCGGAAGCACGCCGGATTGCCCGTGAATTAATATGTAAATAAATAAATTGTAAATAATCTGATGGAAACATTTTTAATCCGTGCCCTGCAATTGATTATGAGCTTATCTTTGCTCGTCATCATTCACGAAGGAGGGCACTTTCTCTTTGCCCGCCTGTTCAAAGTACGGGTAGAAAAGTTTTGTTTATTCTTTGATCCTTGGTTCACACTATTTAAATTTAAGCCAAAGAAAAGTGAGACAGAATATGCTGTCGGTTGGTTACCTTTAGGGGGATATGTCAAAATAGCCGGAATGATTGACGAATCGATGGATACCGAGCAAATGAAGCAACCGGAACAGCTGTGGGAATTTCGTTCTAAACCTGCGTGGCAGCGCCTGTTGATTATGGTGGGAGGTGTGTTGTTCAACTTCCTTTTGGCTCTGTTCATCTATTCAATGATTCTGTTTAAGTGGGGTGATCAATACATTCCCGTACAGAAAGCCCCATTGGGTATGGACTTTAATGAAACAGCCAAAGCGGTGGGATTTCAGGACGGAGATATTTTGTTGTCTGCCGACGGAGTCGATTTTGTACGCTACGATCCCGATATGCTCAGCCAGATAGCTGATGCCCGGGAGGTAACGGTGTTGCGTGAGGGTAAGAAGGCATCTGTATATATCCCTGAAGATATGATGCAGCGTCTGTTGGGTGACAGTGTTCGCTTTGCCGAATTCCGTTTCCCCTATGTAGTCGATAGCGTGATGGTCAATTCACCTGCAGCCATGGCCGGTATCCAGCCTGGCGACAGTATCATTGCTCTCGACGGAAAGCCGGTTTCTTATACAGACTTCCTGGCAGCTATGGCTGAAAGAAGACAAAATGCGAAAGCGTTACAAAATGACAGTATCAATCCGCACCAGATCTCATTGACTTATGTGCGTGACGGAAAGACCGATGTATTGACTTTGACTACGGATTCAGCTTTCAAAATAGGAGTAGCGGTCAATCCATATACGGATCGACTTCTTCCTGTAATCAGGAAAGAGTATGGTTTCTTTGAATCCTTCCCGGCCGGTGTAGCATTAGGAGTGAAGACTTTGAAAGGTTATGTAGGCAACATGAAATATCTTTTCTCAAAAGAGGGAGCTAAACAATTGGGCGGTTTCGGAACCATCGGAAGCATCTTCCCTGCAACCTGGAATTGGCATCAGTTCTGGTATATGACGGCATTCTTGTCTATCATCCTTGCTTTTATGAATATTCTGCCTATTCCTGCGTTGGACGGCGGACACGTCTTGTTCCTGTTCTATGAAATCATTGCCCGTCGCAAACCGAGTGATAAATTTATGGAATACGCACAAATGGCGGGTATGATTTTGTTGTTCGGCCTTTTGATTTGGGCTAACTTCAATGATATATTGAGATTCTTCTTCTGATAGGAGAGTTCTCGGAAAAGTATTTTTTACCATAGGCTACTCAGGTTTTCAGGGGGGATCTATTCGGATAACTCCTGTTCAATAACTAAATCTGAGTAGCCTGTGGTGTTTTTAGGGTATGTCGCTTTATCTTTCCAGATCCGATTCATCCAGTTTGGGTGAGGGTACCGTACAAGTCTTGATATAGTCCCCTTCCTGGCATGTATAATTATAATAGATCTCTTCTTCAGGGGTCAGTTCCGATCTGGAGATTAACTTTCCTTCCATTTTCAGGAACTCGTCTATGTCTGTGCTGTCCGATTGCTTCACCAGGACAATTCTCCGGGCTATCGGGTTATGGTTATAGTCCAGACAGAGATATAATCCTTTCAGCATATGCGGAAACTCATAATGGGGTAATTGCAGATAGATGGTTACCAGGGCAAACTGCGGAAGTTCCCGTTCATTGAACATCAGGTATGAATTTTGATGATTACTGATAATGCCACTTCCCCAGTGCACTGATTTATAGGCATTGATCATGCCTACTTTCACATAATCATTGTTTTCTGATGCACAGATCAGATAGGGTTCTGCCTTGAGGCTGTCTGTCGATGAAGAAAGGCTGTAGCTCAGGTACGTGCCACTGTAATTGTAGACTTCCCCCACAGATTCCTGCATTTCCTTTTCCAGTAATTTCAGAAAAGCATTTCCTGTTATGTTGGCTTCCTGATTGGGTTCCAGATCGAAGAGCCGTTCTTTCATTTCTCCCAGATTGCCGAGCAGCCGTTTCTTCGACACATTGTTTACCAGTGCCAGTGCCTCGTCCAGAGCCTCTTCCCGGGGCTTGGTCTTTTGCAGGTTCAGATAGGTGGGCAGCACACTGGAGTAGAGTGCGGACAGCACACTGGGAGCCATGTGTATCCAGTCGGCTATTTCTTTCATTTTCACTCCGTTGTTACGGAGATATTCGATTCGTTTGTATATATCTTCCAGTTCGTTCATAAGTACATCGACGCATTGTTTACATTGCAAATATATGACTTTTGGATTATATAATCATGATATGAATGTTACATTAATATTTCGGAAGAAATGTGCGGAATATGAATGAAATGAATCATGCGGAATTCATTTTTGCTCTGTACGGGATGCCCTACTTTTGCATCAGATTCAAAAACAAGGAAATTATAGACATAAAATGAAAAAGATTGAATGTATCATTATGGACTGGGCAGGAACGGCAGTCGATTACGGATGTTTCGCTCCGGTGGCTGCTTTCACTCGTAAGCCTATGGGGTTGCCGAAAATTCAGCACATCCGTGAATTGCTGACTATGCCCGAAGTAAACGAACAATTCATAAACCGTTATCGACGTGCCTGGACAGAGGAGGATGTCGTAGAGCTGAACCACCTGTTCGAGAAATATCTTTTTGCTTCACTGAAAGAGTATACCGATCCTATTCCGGGTGTGATCCCTACGTTGGAGAAGTTGCGTGCCGAAGGACTGAAAATAGGTTCTACTACAGGCTATACCCGCGAGATGATGGATGTGGTACTACCCGAGGCACAGGCCAAAGGATACCGGGTGGATTACTGTGCCACTCCGAATCTGCTGCCCGCCGGTCGTCCTGCTCCCTATATGATTTTTGAGAATCTCACGAAACTGGCGGTTCCCGATCCGGATACAGTGGTGAAGGTAGGCGACACCATTGCCGATATTCAGGAAGGTGTACATGCCAAAGTATGGAGTGTGGGAGTGGTTCTCGGAAGTAACGAGATGGCACTCACCGAAGAAGAGACGCACGCCTTGCCGGCTGCCGAACTCGAGAACCGTATTGCTGAAGTGAAACAACGTATGCTGGCTGCGGGAGCCTCGTATGTCATTCGAAGCATTGAAGAACTTCCCGCACTGATTCAACTAATTAACTCAAAACTAAATCATTAATCGATATGAAACCTTATTTGTTATTGACCCCCGGACCACTTACTACCTCAGAGACTGTAAAGGAAACCATGATGACCGACTGGTGTACATGGGATGAAGACTATAATTTGCACATTGTCGAATCATTGCGTAAAGAGCTGGTCGGCATTGCTACCCGCAATACGGAAGAGTATACATCTGTTCTTTTGCAAGGAAGCGGAACCTATTGTGTAGAAGCCGTGATTGGTGCTGCCATCGGTAAGAATGATAAACTTCTGATTTGCAGTAACGGTGCTTATGGTGACCGGATGGGGAATATTGCCGAATATTATCATATCGACTACGAGCTCCTTGCTTTTGATGAAACGGAACAGGTATCGGTAGACTATGTGGACGACTATCTGAGCAATAATTCAGATGTTACTCATGTGGCCTTCGTTCACTGCGAAACGACTACCGGTATCCTGAATCCGTTGAAGGAGCTGGCACATGTAGTGAAGATGCATGGCAAGAAACTGATTGTGGATGCTATGAGCAGCTTTGGAGGTATCCCGATGGATGTTAGTGAGTTGGGAATCGATTTCCTGATCAGCAGTGCCAATAAATGTATCCAGGGAGTTCCGGGATTCGGATTTATCATAGCCCGCCGTTCGGAACTGGTGCGTTGTAAGGGAGTAGCCCGTTCTCTTTCTCTGGATATTTACGACCAGTGGGAAACGATGGAAAAAGGGCATGGTAAATGGCGTTTTACTTCACCGACCCATGTGGTGCGTGCTTTCAAGCAGGTCCTTACCGAACTGATTGAAGAAGGTGGAGTGGAGGCCCGTCACCGGAGATATTGTGAGAATCACCGGGTACTGGTAGAGGGTATGCGTTCACTCGGTTTTGTAACTTTGCTCGATGACGCAATCCAGTCACCTATTATCACTTCATTCTTGTATCCGAAAACCGGATTCGACTTTAAGGCCTTCTATACCGCCCTTAAATCCAAGGGTTTTGTAATCTATCCCGGAAAAATTTCAAAAGCGGATACTTTCCGTATCGGTAATATCGGAGATGTACATCCGGAGGACTTTGCCCGTCTGGTGGAGGTGGTTAGAGAGACTGAGTACTAAATTTTTCATTCATTGATTGACATGGAGGTGGCTTCAAAAAACTTATATTCACCACAAAATAACACGGATTTGCACAGATCAATATTATGAATAGCTTAAGTTCTTTCTGTGTCACTTTGTGTTACTCTGGCTTCCGGTGGGACGATATACGTGGATTGAGATGGTTATCGGGGCTTCGTCTTTAATGTGGAGGGTTGTGAAAGCCGCATGCTGCTTACCACTGCTGCGACAAAAGCAAATCCGCTGCCGGCTATCAGACAGACCGCCGTACTCTTCTCGTGTACTACAAAACTGAAGAGCAAAGCAACCAGTGTCGTACCGAATGTCTGTCCCAAGAGCCGTGCCATACCCAACATTCCGCTGGCTCCTCCCGAACGTCGGGTAGGGGCGGAAGAGATGATTGTACTGTTGTTCGGTGTCTGGAAAAGACCGAAACCTGCACCACAAAGCATCAATCGCAGGATGATGCCGGTGACCGATGAATCCGCCGTTAATGTAGACAGAGAGTAAAGTCCGATACAGAACAATGCCATCCCGATGCTGCCCAGTATGCCGGGATGAATGCGTTCCACCAGATATCCGGCTACCGGTGCTGTCACCAGTGTGGCTATAGGCCAGGGAGTTAACAATAGCCCGGTCATGACCTCGCTGTATCCCAAAGAGTTTTGCAGGAAGAAGGGTAAAGAGACCATTGCCAGCATTTGAGCGGTGAACGAACAGATACTGGTAAGAATGGAAAGCCTGAAAATGGGAATTCCCAACAGGTCGAGGGGAAGGAGAGGAGACGGTTGGTTCAACTGTCTGCGCACATAATAAGTCCCGACAACTGCCAATACAGCAAGTTGTATCACTATATAATCATTGTTTTCGTGGTGGGCAAATCCATCCAAAGTATAAATCAGGAGTCCGAAGGTGATTGCATTGGCTATGGCACTCAGCTTGTCGAATTGTCTGTTTGAACGTTCCTCTTTTCGGGGCAGGTACTTTAATCCCAAAGTCAGGGCAACTAATCCGAGAGGGACGTTGATAGCGAATAGCCAGTGCCAGGAAGCGACAGATAGAATTCCGCTGGCTACCGAGGGGCCGGCTGCTGCCGATATGGCCACTACCATGGCATTGATCCCCATTCCCCGGCCGATTTGTTTTCGGGGGTAAATCGTACGTAACTGAGCCGTGTTGACGCTGGTAATGGCCGAAGCACTGAATCCCTGGAAAATGCGGGCAATGGTCAATGTCCAAAATGAATGGGACAAAGCGCAGATCAGGGAAGTGACGATGAACATAGCTATTCCCGAAAGAAATATTTTGCGGTATCCATAAATTTCTCCCAGTGACGAGAATGAAAGCAAAGAGATGACAATGGCAAGCTGGTAGCCGTTGATAATCCAGGTCGTGACTGCCGGAGAAGTTCCGAAGTCGTGAGAAAGTGTCGGGAGTACCACGTTGATAATGTTGATATCGAGTACCGACATGCATAAGGCAAAAGAAATACCGACAACTGCCCATATACGGTGCGGGAGAGGAAGGCCGTCTGGTTCGTCAACTACCGGAGTTTGTGTATGTAGAATCATAAAGAACTTTTTTATGGAAGTGCTACAAAAATAAACAAAATCGGACTTTTTCGGTTGGGGGAGGTAGTGATATATAAGTTTTTTTACACATTGAAACTTGATGGGGAGGGAGTGGAAGGTCGTCTTCACCACAGATTTCACAGATCGACTTCCAATGTTATCGTTGATAGTCCGTCCGATAAACCATTGATATTTGTGCAATCTGTGGTGCTTTCGACGCTTGTTTATTTATATCTATTTCAGTTTGATAATCCGCTGATTACTGCTTCCTCTGAATTCCAGATGCGGTGAATAAAGTTCCTGTTTGAAGCGCCCGTCCACCAGTACATCTATGTAGGGCAATATGGCTGCCAGTTTCGGATCCGATTCTATTTCCTCGTAAGTATATCCTGTGTAGCACCAGATATTCTGTCCCGTTTCTGTTTTTACTCTCCGGATGACAGGCAAAAATGCTTCCGGATCATAAAAAGGATCGCCCCCGGAGAAAGTCACTCCGTCGAGCAGCCAGCCGTCCTTCGGATAGTTCCTCACCGGCTTGCGGGTTCCAGCTTTCCGGGTTATGACAACCCGGACAGCCGTGCCTGCATCCTGCCAGATAGATCGAATAGCGGATACCTTCTCCGTCAACGATTGTTTCGGGATACGTGTACAAGATGTTCATGATTCCTTATCCGTGCTTTACACGGTCTTTTTCTTCTGCACGTTTGGCCGAATTCCATGAACTCAAGTCTCCGGTCAGGTAGCCTGTGATGCGGCGCATGCGCAAAATATTCTCACTTTGGCATACCGGACATTTATCGTAGATCACGCCCTTGTATCCGCAATTGTGGCAGGTATCCACCGGATGATTGATTGAGCCGTAGCCGATTCCTTCGTCAAACATAACTTTTACGATCTTGGCAATGGCGCGTACGTTTTTCTGGGCTTCTCCGTCCAGTTCCACATAGGTGATGTGTCCTCCGCGGGTGATGGCGTGGAACGGAGCCTCTCTTTTTATTTTCTCTACAATGCTGATCGGTTCTTTTACATCCACATGGAAAGAATTGACATAGTAATCGTTGTCTGTCACTCCTTTGATTTTTCCGTATTTACGGCGGTCCATACGGGTGAAACGTCCCGAAAGTCCTTCGGCCGGTGTAGCCAGTACCGAATAGTTCAGGTTGTATTTGGCTTTGTATTCATCAGCCACCTTGTTGATTTCCAGCACGGCTTCATAAAGGGTGTCCCATGCCTTCTGGCTGTGTCCGTGTCCCTCTCCATAGAGAGCCACCATGGCATTGTGTCCGCCCAGGAAGCCGATACCCAGCGTACCACTGCGCAGCACGTCGCCTACTTGTTCGTTCGGGTTCAGGGCAGCTCCTCCTTTCCATACATCATTTCCCATCATGAAGGGGAATTGGCGTGCCAGGGCTGTACGCTGATATTGATATCGCTCGTAGAGTTGTTCGGCTATCAAGGTAGCCGTTTCATGTATCGATTCGATGAAAATTTCTTTAGCCTTTCTCTCGACGGCATCTTTATTGTGTCCGTCCTCCGTCATGTTTTCTGCTTTGATACGGGCTTCGATGGCCAGGCGAGGCATGTTCAGCGTGGTGAACGAAAGGTTTCCGCGTCCCAAAGACGATTTCTCGCCGGCTACATTCTCAAACACACGCGTACGGCATCCCATGGTGGCCAGTTCGTAACGGTAACGTTGCGGGTCGTTGGCGTCCCATTTTTCGTTTTGGTTGAACGGGGCATCCAGGAACATAAAGTTAGGGAAGAGTGCTTTTGCCGTAGTGTGGCAAGCTTTCAGGAACAAGTCGAAGTTGGGTGCTTCAAATTTTAATTTACCTTCCATGGCAGCATCGAAATTAGCCATAGCCTTTTCATAATCGGCTTCTGTGTACGATACTCCGTTTTTTATCTTGAATATCTGAATGGGGAACACCGGCACTTCTCCCCTTGTGCCCAGTCCCTCTACGGTTGCTTTCAGTAATTCTTCGATCACCATGCGTCCTTCGGCCGAAGTGTCTGTTCCATAATTGATCGAACTGAACACTACCTGGTTTCCGCCGCGTGAGTGCATTGTGTTCAGGTTATGGATAAAGCCTTCCATGGCCTGGTGCGTATCTTTCTGAGTCTGCACAAATGCTTTCTCTATAATTTGGTTCAGATGTTCTTTGTCGATATTGATCTGTAGGGCAGTCAGAGCCATGCGCAGCGTTTCGCGTTCCAGTTCCGATGCTTTGATGGACGACAGATGTTCGGCAATCACTGTACGGATAGCCTTTTCTTCTATCTCTTCACCCTTGTTCATTTGTACATAGAAGCTGATGAATGATGCCAGGTGTTTACGGAATGATTTGCTCACACCTTTTGCCATAAAGAAGTCGAATGCCGGTATGGCCTGACCTCCGTGCTGTTCATTCTGGTTAGTCTGGAAAATAATGGTAGCCAGGGTAGCATAGCTTTGAATGCTTTGCGGGGTACGTATACTGCCGTTTTTGGTGCGGAATCCACGTTCGAAGAGGTCATCCATGTCATATTGGATGCAAGTCGTCGTTTTGGTAGGATAGTAATCCAGGTCGTGGATGTGGATGTCTCCCAGTTGGTGGGCTTCGGCAAAACGTTTCGGCAACAGATATTTATATGTATAGTCTTTGGTTACTTCCGAGGCGAATGTCATCATCTGTCCGGCGGGAGTATGACTGCTCATATTGGCGTTGCTCAGGTTGACATCGTTTTTGTCAATGGCTACGATACCGTCCATCACATGCTTCATCTGGGTCTTTTTGTCTCGTTCGGTATTTCTCCATTCCCGATAGATGATGTACTTTTTGGCTACTTCCGGACGAACCTTCATCAGCTCTTTTTCTACCAGGTCCTGAATTTCTTCTACCGTAATGGTAGGAGATGCAAATTGTCCGATTACATTCATCGTGATGTCAGCAATCAATTGCTGTTCATCATTGATTCCTGTGGCACTAAACGCTTTTGATACAGCGTTCTTGATTTTACTGATGGAGAAGTCCTCCCTTTTACCATCTCGTTTGATGATACAAATTTCCGCGTAGTTCATAACTTTAACTCCCGAAAGCTTTAGATTTTTTTTAAATATGTTTACTTTTTCAGCAGGTCTTCTGACTTATCTCTCCCTCGCAACGCCTTCCCACGCTGGGCGCAGTGGCATAGTGTGCGGATTCTCAGAGAATTACAGCAGCGGGTACTGTCGCCGATTTGCACAGCGTTCCCTTATGACTAAACCTCTTTTTAGTACTGAAATCTGCTACAAAGGTAACAGTTAAAGCAATAAGTTGTTCTTGTTTTAACAAGAATTTTTGGAGAACTTTTCTTTCTTCCTGATACAGAAAGTTTTCCAAAACGGGAAACTTTTGGAGAGAAAAAGCGAATCGGGTTTGCTAAAGAATCAACCAGATGGCTATGATATGGCCTATGCTTCCGCCTAGACAAAACAGGTGGAAAACGGCGTGCATATAAGGTTTTCGCAACGAGTAAAACACGGCTCCCATGATATACGAAGCTCCTCCTCCGAGAAGCCACCAGAAGGCGGGAGAGGCTCCGATGGCGGATAGGCAGTCCATTAGTGGTTTGAGGGCCACCAGGATGGCAGAGCCCATCCCTACAAAACAGATCGTCTCGAGATTGCTGTGTTCTTTCAGTTTTTTGAAGGCTAATATGAATCCTACAATAGCCGACAGCCATACAAAAGTGAAGATTCCCCAGCCCCATCCGCCGGCATGGCGTAGCACTAACAGGGTGAACGGAGTGTAAGTCCCTGCTATGTGCAGGTAAATGGCGCCGTGGTCAAATTTGCGCAGAAGTTCTTTCCGCTTGCCGGGCCTGGAGCCGTGATACCAGGTCGAACTGATGTATGATGCCAGCATCCCCACCAGATAAGCCAGTACACAGCCTGTTGCCCAATAGGGGTGAGGGTTGGCGAGCGCCTTTTCCAAAAGAAAATATCCTGCGGTGATGCCCAGCAGGATGCCTGCGCCATGGCTTAAAGTATTGGACAGCTCTTCGCCGCGTGAGTACCGTTTGTTCTTCATTGTGTGTAAGCCGGAGTGTTTATCTAATAAAAGATGACCGCAGATTTTTATCTTTTCGATTATCGGTGATAATTAAAAAGAGAATCTGCGGTCGTCCTTTCCTTGTCTTTGGAAATAGTTTGTATCAGACACCTGGCTTTTTTATACCAGGTGGCCGATCCATTCTTCACGGTCGCCCGGAAGCAGATCGATAACCGGAACTTCCACCATGGTGTAACATCCCGGCTGCTGCTTCATCGAAGCACGTGCTACGCATACCAATACCTGTGCGGTCAGTGCGGGGTTGTTGATGCGCATATTGAATTCGAACAGTTGGTTCTGGGTTTTTCCGGATACACCTTTGCGGGTCAGGTTTACACCGTGTCCCATGTCCAGCAGTGCGTCTACGCTCGGCACTTGTTTTACGTGTGTCTCGTCGTTAACGAAATAAGCGTCCGATTTAATGGCTGCTGCCACTTCCTCGAATTTATATCCGTCTTTCAGTTCGATGTATACCATACGGCGATGAATGCCTGTTCCGGTAGGGATAGTCATCGATAAAGCCGCTTTCACTCCATCGATAGCTTTGACGGCTACCGTATGGCCCATACTCATACCCGGACCGAAGTTGGTGTAAGTGATTCCTTTGGGGGCAATTGCTTCGAGCATGGTGCGTACGATCGAGTCGCTTCCCGGATC
>OGGL01000414.1_pt1 | contig 12231 bp, 10 predicted proteins | sample 1571221 | NCBI WGS metagenome assembly OGGL01 (sample SAMEA2582062, study PRJEB24529) | metagenome | biome: Human gut stool | place: China | collected 2011
TTGGTGAAGCCCACCACAGACGGGGTGGTGCGTGCACCTTCAGAGTTTGCGATAACAACGGGCTCGCCGCCCTCCATGACAGCCACGCAGCTGTTGGTAGTACCAAGGTCGATGCCAATGATCTTACTCATAATGAAAACTCCTCTCGAAAGAACAAATCTTATTGTTTATGTGATGCTCAAATGTTTGTAAGCGGATGTTATATTCAAAACCCTTTCGGGTTTCTGCTTTGTTATTCGGCCACTACAACGGTCGCATGGCGGACAATCTTATCGCCCAGCTTGTAGCCCTTCTGGTAGACCGTGATGACGGTGCCGCTCTCCTGTCCATCCGGGGCGGGGATCTGCTGCACTGCGTTCATGAAGTTGGGGTCAAAGGGCTTGCCCAGCGCTTCGATCTCCTCCACATGGAGGGCATCCAGCGCCTTGGCGGCCTTGTCCAGCGTCATGGTCACGCCCTTTTTGTAGTTCTCGTCGGTGGTGGGGGCGTTGGCCGCCATCTCCAGCGTGTCCAGAATGGGAATGATCTGGTTCACCGCAAAGGAAATGCCATCGTTGAACTTCTGGTCGGCTTCGCGGGTGGAGCGCTTGCGGTAGTTCTCGTACTCCGCTGCCATGCGCAGCAGCTGGTCTTTGGCCTGTGCGGCGTTGGCTTCGGCAGCATCCAGCTTTGCCTTTACGGCTTCCAGCTCGCGGGCCTTCTTGTTGAACCAGCCGCCATCCTTCTTCTTGTCATCCTTCGGGTCGGCAGCTTCAGCAGCAGGTTCCTGTTCGGGTGCTGCCTGCTGGGCCTTTTCCTCGGGAGCCGTTTCGGGCTGCTCCGCTTCCTGAGCCGGAGCCGTCTTTTTTGCTTCTTCGCTCATTCCAGATCCTCCTTATATATCACAGTCCGCCGCGGTACGGCAGCCTGCGGGGTGTCTTTTCGTTTGCCGCTCATGCCCTCGCCCAGCTGGTCTGCAAAGTAATGCAGCAGCGGCATCAGTTTCTGGAAGGGCATCCGGGTGGGGCCGATCAATGCAATGGAGCCCCACAGGCCTCCGCCCACCAGATACCGGTCACTCACGATGCACAGGCCCGGGATCTGCGGTTCCAGATCCTCGCCCAGCAGCACGCTCTCACTGCGTTCTGCCGGAGGTGCGATCAGGCCAGCGGCCTGCTCCTCGTCGTTCAGCAGTGTTAGGATGTCGCCCACCTTGCCGTCCAGCTGGGGCCAGTCCAGCAGATACTGCTCGCCGCCCAGAAAGACATGGGGCTTGACGGAATCCTGCAGGATGGCAGCCGCCGCGCTGATGACGGGCACCAGCTCCGGGTCGATCTGGCTGCACAGCTCTGCCAGCAGCCGGGTGGAAAGATCCACCGGCGCTACAAAGGTAAGGTTGCGGTTGAGCAGTGCGGCAAGTGCTGCCGCATTCTCGCGGGAGAGGCCGGTGCGCACCCGTGCCACACGGGTACGGACGTAACCGGCCGTGGTAACGGCCAGCACAGCCGCTGCGCTGCGGCCCACCTGAACCACTTCATAGTGGGCGATGCACAGGTCTTCGGCACATGGGGTGCTGACGGCGGCGGTGCAGCCGCTGATGGCGGCCAGCGCCCTGGCGGCACCTGCGGCCAGCTTTTCCGGCTCATGGTCGAGGCTTGCGAACACCGCATCCACACGGGCGCGGGTCACACGGTCCAGCGGCTGATCGTCGGCAAGCAGATTATCAAGGTAGTAACGGTAGCCCTTGGCACTGGGCACACGGCCCGCGCTGGTGTGGGGCTGCTCCAGCAGGCCCAGCTTTGTCAGCGCCGCCATCTCATTGCGAAGCGTTGCGCTGGAAACTGCCATGTCAAAGTAGTTTGCCAGCACGCTGCTGCCAACGGGCTCGCCTTCGAGACCATACAGCGCCACGATCGCCTGCAAGACTCGCTGCTTGCGTGCATCCATCGTCATAGCGCCTGCCTCCTTTTTGCGTTCGCTTTGTTTGTTTAGCACTCCTTGTTCCTGAGTGCTAAGACCATTATAGCCAATTTTCCGGTGCTGTCAAGCCCCTTGGAAAAATGTTTTAAAAGATTCATAATTCTGTCATAAACGAAGAAAGCGCTCTCCTTATTATAAGGAAAGCGCTCTGGCATGTTCTTTACTCTTCCATCTGCCTTGCCAGAAATGCCGCTGCCACATTCACGGCCTTGAGCTGGGCGGCATCCGGCGTGGCCGTGCGGTCTTCGGTCAGCAGGGCCACCACTCCGGTCACATCGCCCGCCGCAATGATGGGTGCGGCGCACAGTACTGCTCGGGGCGAGCCCTCGCAGGGCAGGATGCACTTTTCGGCAATGCCCTCGCTCTGGTACAGCCTGCGGCCGTCTATCAGCTTTTCCATCGGCTGGCTGATGCTGCGGTCGGCCAGCTCCCGTCGGCCGGAGCCGCTCACCGTAAGGATGCGGTCACGGTCGGCCACCAGTGCGGTCAGTGCAAAGCTTTTGCTGAGCACCTCGGTATACTGGGCCGCTACTGCGTTCATCTCGCCAATGGGCGAATACTTTTTAAAGATCACCTCGCCGTCGCCCGTGGTGAAGATCTCCAGCGGGTCGCCGCGGCGGATGCGCTGGGTGCGGCGGATCTCCTTGGGGATCACCACCCGGCCCAGCTCGTCGATGCGGCGCACGATTCCTGTTGCTTTCATGTTTTTGCTCCTCCGTTTCCTTAAAAATGCCTGCAGCACTAGTATCTGTCAGGCCGGGCCATTTATACCTGCTGCCCCCGCGCAAAAAGACCTGCACGGAAAGCTGTCTCTTCGTTGCGTTTCCGGCAGGGTTCTGCTACAATGATACAAAAAGCCGTTTTCATAAGCACCGTACCCCGCTTATGAAGACAGATCCTAAAATTCTGCTGAGAAAGGCAGGTGTCCGGATGCCGAACATCCTCATTCTGGGCGGCGGTGCCGCCGGTCTTGCAGCCGCGCTGGCGGCGGCACAAAGTGCCCCCGCTGCACAGGTCATTGTGCTGGAGCGCAACCCGAAGCCGGGCAAAAAGCTGCTTGCCACCGGCAATGGCCGCTGCAATCTGGATAACACCGGCATTGCACCGGAGCTGTATTTCACCGCCGACCCGGCAGCACTTCGCCCGCTGCTGGATGCCGTAAATACCGCCGACCCGCTGCGCTGGTTCCGTGCGCTGGGGCTTTACACCCGCACCGACGAGGCGGGCCGGGTGTATCCGTACTCCAATCAGGCGGCGGACGTGCTGGCCCTGCTGGAGCACCACCTTGCACAGCACCATGTGCAGCTGCGCACCGGCTGCACCGTGCGCACCCTGAACCAGAGCCGCAGCGGCTACGCCGTGCAGTTCGAGACGGCAGAGGGCAGCACCGAGACCCTGCGCGCCGATGCCGTCATCTGCGCCATGGGCGGCGAGGCAGGGCCGCAGTTCGGCACCGACGGCTTTGGCACCCGGTTTGCCGCCCAGTGCGGCGGCAGGGTGGAGCCGCTGTACCCCTGCCTGACCGCCCTGCAGTGCGCAAAGCCCCGCAAAGCGCTGGCTGGCATCCGTGCCAAGGCAGCAGCATCCCTGCTGGACGGTGCCCGTGTGCTTGCCTGCGAGAACGGCGAGGTACAGTTCACCGATTACGGCCTTTCCGGCATCTGCATCATGCAGCTGTCCGGCCTGCTGGCCCCGGGCCGCGGCCCCAAGGCTCCTGCTGTGGAGCTGGACCTCTTCCCGGCAGTGGACGAAACCGCACTTGCCAGCCTGTTTGCGGCCCACGCCGCCCAAACGGCAGGGGGCAGCGCCGCTGACTTCTGGCTGGGCCTGCTGAACCAGAAGCTGGGCCGTACTGTGTGGTCTGCCGCCGGGCTGCAGGACAGCGACGCGCCTGCCGTGCTCACCGCCGCACAGTGGCAGAAGCTGGCCCACACCGCCAAGCACTGGCGCTTTGAAGGGCTGACCCCCTGCAGCTGGAAGCAGGCCCAGACCACCGGCGGCGGGCTGGCCCTGCGGGAGGTGGATCAGCACTTCCAGTTCAAGGGCTGTCTGGGCCTTTACTTTGTGGGCGAAACGCTGGACTGCGCAGGCAGCTGCGGCGGTTTTAACCTGCACTGGGCATTCGGCTCCGGCCTTGTGGCCGGGCGCAGCGCTGCAGGCCATGCTGCAGCAGGCCGTGCTCTGCCAAAAGCCTCCGCGCCCGTAAAGAGCAGAAAAAAGCCGCACAGGTAAAAATGAGCTTTAAATTTTCAACAAATGCTTGACATCTTGTGCAGATCGCATTATCATAAAGACAATAAAAGTTTGTTCAGAGAATCGAGCAGAACAAGCAAGGGGAGAGTCGAAAGGCCCTTTTGTTTGTCCCGCTCTTTTTCTTTTATTCGGCAAACGGAGCGATCAGGAGGTTTTTATGCTGGATGTAGCAATTATCGGCTGCGGTGTCATTGGTGCGGCAGCCGCCTATGAGCTGTCCCATTACCCGCTGCAGACCGCCATTTTCGAGGCTGAAAATGACGTGGCAGACTGCACCACCAAGGCCAACAGTGCCATTCTGCACGCTGGCTACGACCCCGAACCGGGCACCCGGATGGCACGGCTCAACGTGGAGGGCTCTGCACTGGCCAAGGAGATCTGCGCCCGTCTGGATGTGCCGTACCTGCAGTGCGGCAGTCTGGTGCTGGCCCTCAGCCCGGAAGAGCTGCCCCACCTGCAGAAACTGTATGAGAACGGCATCGCCAACGGCGTACCGGGCATCCGGCTGCTTTCCGCAGAGGAAACGCTTTCCATGGAACCGAATCTGGCCCCCACTGTTGTTGGCGCGCTGTATGCGCCCAGCGCCGCCATCGTCAGCCCGTGGGAGTTTGCGCTGGCAATGGCAGAAGTGGCTGTGCGCAATGGCGTGGAGCTGCACCGCAGCTGCCCTGTGACCCACATCGAAAAGACCGCCGGCGGCTGGGCACTGACCACCCCCTCCGGAATTGTGGAAACGCGCTATATCATCAATGCGGCAGGCATCTCGGCGCAGGCCGTGCACGATATGGCCGCACCCCACAAATTTACCATCCAGCCCACCCGGGGCGAATACTACCTGCTGGATAAATCCGAGGGCAGCCGTGTGCACCACGTCATCTTCCAGTGCCCCAACGAAAACGGCAAGGGCGTTCTGGTGGCCCCCACCGTCCACGGCAACCTGATCGTCGGCCCGAACGCCGACCCCGTGGAAGGTGACGATACCGCCTGCACCGCCGCCGGGCTTGCCTTCGTCAGCGCGGCCGCGCGCCGCAGCGTGCCGAACATCCGCTTCAGCGAGTCCATCCGCAACTTTGCGGGTGTCCGCGCCAATGTGGACACGGGCGACTTCGTTATCGGCGAAGCGGAGGGCACCCCCGGCTTCATCGATCTGGCGGGCATGAAATCGCCCGGCCTTTCCAGTGCACCGGCCGTTGCCAGAGAAGCCGTCAAAATTCTGGAAGCCCACGGCGATCTGCCCGCCCCCAAGGCGGATTACAGGGATGGCCGCACCCGGGTGCGCTTCAAGGAGCTTCCGCCCGAAGAAAAAGCCCGGCTCATTGCAAAGGAACCCGCCTATGGCCGCGTGATCTGCCGCTGTGAGACGATCACCGAGGGCGAAATTCTGGACGCTCTGCACGAAGAGATTCCCGCCGCCACCATTGACGGTGTCAAGCGCCGCTGCGGTGCCGGTATGGGCCGCTGTCAGGGCGGCTTTTGCGGGCCGCGCGTGCTGGAACTGATCAGCAAAACGCTGGGCATCAGTCCGCTGGACGTGCTGCAGGATAAGGCCGGCACCAACGTCTTACTGTGCGAAACCAAACAGGAGGGAGAGCACCATGATTGATCTGGTCATCGTCGGCGGCGGCCCTGCAGGCCTTGCCGCAGCTTACAGCGCATGGCAGCATGGTCTGCGCGATATCCTTATCTTAGAGCGCGACAACGAGCTGGGCGGCATCCTGAACCAGTGCATCCACAACGGCTTCGGCCTGCACCGCTTTGGCGAGCAGCTCACCGGCCCGGAATACGCAGGCCGCTGCATTGAACTGCTGCGCTCCACCGGTGTCCGGGTGGAGCTGGGCACAATGGTGCTGGAGGTCACCCCGGACAAAAAGATCCACTGCGTCAGCCGGGAAAAGGGTTATCAGATCTTGGAAGCCAGAAGCATCATCCTCTGCATGGGGTGCCGGGAACGCACCCGCGGTGCCATTGGCATCCCGGGTACCCGCCCCGCCGGCATCTACACCGCCGGTGCTGCCCAGCGCTATGTCAACATGGAGGGCTATCTGGTAGGCAAGCGGGTGCTCATCCTCGGCAGCGGCGACATCGGCCTGATCATGGCCCGCCGCATGACGCTGGAAGGTGCCAAAGTACTGGCCTGCGTGGAGGTCATGCCGTATTCCGGCGGCCTGACCCGCAACATCGTGCAGTGCCTGCAGGACTTCGACATCCCCCTGTATCTGTCCCATACCATCGTGGATATTCAGGGCAAGGCCCGCGTGGAAAAGGCCACCGTTGCCAAGGTGGACGAAAACCGCCGCCCCATCCCGGGCACCGAGATGGAATTTGATGTGGACACCATCCTGCTCAGCGTCGGCCTGATCCCGGAAAATGAGCTGACCCGGCAGGCGGGCATCCCCATGGACCCTCACACCAAGGGCGCTGTGGTCTACGAGAATATGGAGACCGGCATCCCCGGTGTGTTCGCCTGCGGCAATGTGGTGCACGTGCATGATCTGGTGGACTTCGTTTCGGGCGAAAGCGACCTTGCCGGTGCTTCTGCGGCGGCCTATGTTTTGAAGGGCGAAGCCTCCGATACGGTTGTGCTTGACCTTGTTCCGGGCAATGGCGTGGGCTACACCGTGCCGCAGCGGGTGCGCCCCGCTGATGTGGACAGGAGCGTGAACATTTTCTTCCGCGTGCGGCAGAACTACGGCCCCAGCCAGATCACCGTGACCTGCGGCGGCAGGCAGCTGGCCCGGTTCAAGCGCCAGCGCATGGCTCCCGGCGAGATGGAGCACATCGCACTGCCCAAAGTCCTGCTGGAAAAAGCAGACGGCCCGCTGACCGTTGCGGTAGAGGAGGTTATTGCAGAATGAGCAGCATCAAAGAAGTGATTTGCATCTGCTGTCCCTGCGGCTGCCACTTGCAGGTGGACCCGGAAAATGATTATAATGTAACTGGAAACGCCTGTCCCAACGGTGCCGCCTACGGCAGGGAAGAGCTGACCCACCCCACCCGCATCCTCACCAGCACCGTGCGGGTAGAGGGTGGGCTGTATCCGCGCTGCCCGGTAAAAACTGCGCAGGCCGTGCCCAAAGAGAAGATGACCGAGGTCATGGCTGCGCTGGACCGCGTCACTCTGCACGCACCCGTCCGCACCGGACAGGTGGTGCTGGCAGATGTGTGCGGCACCGGCGTGGACGTTGTGGCGACACGAAATCTGTGATACACACTCCTGAAACGATACGGAGGAAGCAAAAGCATGAGTACAAAATATGTTCTGGCGCTGGATCAGGGAACCACCAGCAGCCGTGCCATCCTGTTCGACAATGAGCAGAATATCATTGCGGTGCAGCAGCGCGAGTTTGAGCAGATCTATCCGCAGCAGGGCTGGGTGGAGCACAACCCCATGGAGATCTGGTCCACCCAGTATGGAGTCATGAACGAGGTGGTGGCCCAGAGCGGTGTCGATGCCCACGATATCGCCGCTATTGGCATCACCAACCAGCGGGAGACCACCATCCTGTGGGAAAAGGCTACCGGCCGCCCCATCTACAATGCCATCGTCTGGCAGTGCCGCCGCACGGCTCCGCTGGTGGATGAACTGCTGCAGCAGCCCGGCATGGCAGACTACATCCGGGAGAACACCGGCCTGATGCCCGATGCCTATTTCTCCGCAACGAAGATCAAGTGGATCCTGGACAATGTGCCCGGTGCGCGGGAGCGCGCCGAAGCAGGGGAGATCCTGTTCGGCACTGTGGACACATGGCTGGTCTGGAAGCTGACCGGCGGCAGAGTGCATGTCACCGACCGCACCAACGCCAGCCGCACCATGCTGTATAACATCCGCACGCTGGACTGGGACGACACCCTGCTCAAGGCGCTGGATATCCCGCGCTGCATCCTGCCCCGCGTGACGGATTCCAGCGAGGTCTACGGCACCACCGACCTGTGCGGTGTGCAGATCCCGGTGGCCGGCATTGCCGGTGACCAGCAGGCTGCGCTGTTCGGGCAGAGCTGCTTTGGCAAGGGCGAGGCCAAGAACACCTACGGCACCGGCTGCTTTTTGCTGATGAACACCGGCGACACCATCTGCCGCAGCCGGAACGGCCTGATCTCTACCATCGCCATCAGCCTGAACGGTAAGGTGGAGTACGCGCTGGAGGGCAGCGTCTTTGTAGGCGGTGCCGTCATCCAGTGGGTGCGCGACGGCCTGCGCATGATCCAGGAGAGCCGCGATGCGGAATACTATGCCCAGAAGGTGCCGGATAACGGCGGCATTTACATCGTGCCGGCCTTTACTGGTCTGGGTGCACCGTACTGGGATATGTACGCCCGCGGTGCCATTGTTGGCATCACCCGCGGCACCACCCAGAACCACATCATCCGCGCGGCAGAGGAGTCCATTGCCTACCAGAGCGCAGATCTTGTGGCGGCTATGGAAAAAGACATCGGCGTGCCCATCACCTCGCTGAAGGTGGATGGCGGCGCATCCCGCGACCAGTTCCTGATGCAGTTCCAGGCTGACATCCTGAACAAGACCGTGCTGCGCCCGGCCATCCGGGAGACGACCGCTCTGGGCGCTGCCTATCTGGCGGGCCTTGCCACCGGCGTATGGAAGGACCGGGACGAGATCCGCAGCCTGTGGCACTGCAATATGACCTTTGCCCCGCAGATGGACGAGGCCGAGCGCACCCGCCTGCTGGCCGGCTGGCACAAGGCTGTTGGCCGCAGCTGCGACTGGGCAGAGCATTGACGATCTTTGCCCAAACCTATAGCTCATACACAAAATATTTTTTAATTGTTTATTTTCTATTGACATTTTGTTACAAAACGCTATACTAGAAGCATCCCAAGAGAAGTGAGATGGGGATGCACTGTATCGTCCAGATGCAGTGTGTCCCCATTTTTATTACGGAAAAATCAGATTCAAAAAGGAGGTCCCAAGCATGTCGCATCAAAAAGGTAGGTTGAAAAACAGCAAATTCTGGTTGTGCCTGTCACTGATTCTTTGCCTTGTAAGTGCCATCGTAGCGTCCGCTGTACAAACTTCTGGTGGGATCAGGATCAAGGAAATGAGCTGGGAAAGTCCCTCTGGACACCAGCTGGCCGCATACCTTTACATTCCACAGAATGCAACCAAAGACACACCGGCGCCGGGTGTTGTTACAATCGAAGGATGGTATAACAACAAAGAAATGCAGGACTTGTATAGTATTGAGCTGGCTCGCCGGGGATATGTGGTGCTGGCACTTGATCTGCACAGTCATGGCGACTCGGAAAGCCTGTCGATTGCAGAACTTTACGATGGTGCTGTGGGCGTCGATGGTGCAGTTCAGCTTATTGCAAGCCTTCCGTACGTTGACACAGCTCGTATTGGCGTTACAGGCCATTCCAGCGGCGGTACAGCTGCTAATATGGCGGTAGAGATCGATAATTCCCGGGAAACTCCTTTGATTGCTGCCGTTCTGCAGCAGGCTGGTGACTGGCAGGATGACACCGGCGGTGATCATAGCGGAGATTACGGCTCACGCAGTGTAGGCATTATTGCCAGTACCCATGATGACTTTTACTTTGGAACCTATGATGACGCTGGAAATATGCTGACCAATCCGGCAGCCTTCATGGAAACAGATGGTGCTAAAAAATTCCTGAATTTTAATGAGGACGGCTTTGCCGGTATCGCAGAAGGCGGCAAATATTATACGCGCGATTTTGATGGAAAGACCGCTTATCGCGTGATTTATCGGCCGAACATGATCCATCCTCTCGTTGCTTTTTCTACTACTTGTGTCGGCTATGCCGTTGATTTTTTTGATACAACGCTCGGCGCTCCAAAGCCCCTGCCTGCCAGCGATCAGATCTGGCCCATTAAAGCGGTGTTCAACAGCCTCGGCGTGATCGGTCTTTTGATCTTCATGGTCAGTTTCACGCTGGTTCTGCTTGATACTCCCGTATTTTCCGCTCTCCGCAGTGGTGAAATTGTACAGCCAGCCCCTGTGCAGGACAGCGGAGCCAAGGCATGGTACTGGGTTCTGCTGATTATCGGTGCAGTTTTTTCCGGTGCAAGCTTTTTGTTCTGCATGAATACCGTTTACTCAAAGACAACAAACTTCTTTGTGCAGACCGGCCCCCTGACGATCGGTACATGGGCTGCTCTTTGCGGTGTCTTTGCAATATTCTGCTCTGCTGTTTTTTACGGTGCTTATGGAAAAAAACACGGTTGGAGTGCTCGAAGAGCGGGTCTGTATTTGAATCTGGAGCAGCTGTGGAAGACCATTGCCCTCGCTGTTATCGTGATCGTTGTTTCGTTCGGCCTTGTTTTTGCAGCACACTATTTCTTCCAAGTTGATTATCGGATGTATGTCGTTGCGTTCAAAACCTTCGGCGCTGATAAAGTGCTGATCGCACTTCGCTATCTGCCATTCTTCCTGCTGTTCTACGTTATGAACTCGATCTCGGCAAATTGCTTCAACTACAACACCATTGGCGGAAAAAATGGCAACATCTTGATTTTTGCATTCTTTAATGCGCTTGGTGCTATTTTTGTGGTTGCAAGTCAATATATCTACTTCTATGCAACGGGTTATCAGCTTTATGGTTTGACCGAAGGCCAGCGCATTGGTCCCATTTGGCTGTTCCCCTGTATGGTTCTTCTGTTTGTCACGTCCATCATGTCCCGCATCATCTACAAACGCACCCGCAATCCGTACATTGCAGGTCTGATAAATGCAATGTTTATTGTAATGATCAGCTGTTCCAATACTACTACCATTCTGGGCGGCGGTGAGCTGATTGCAACCACATTCTGATAAAACCTAGATTTTACATTACAGCCGCCGTGTAACTTATTTACATGGCGGCTTTTTTGTAGAATAATATAAATCAAGTAATTGATAAAAAAGGAGTCTTACCCAATGCATCCTCTTGCTGAAACCCTGCTGGACGAACCGGTGATCGCCGCCGTGAAAACGGACGAATCCCTGACTGCTGCGCTGGCCTCGCCCTGCAGCGCCGTTTTTCTGCTGGCGAGCACCCTGCTCACCGTAGACGGGCTTGTGCACCGCATACATGATGCCGGAAAACTGGCCGTGGTTCACATCGACCTTGTGGACGGCCTTTCGTCGCGGGAGATCGCAGTGGACTCCCTCAACGCCCTATACCACCCGGACGGCATCATCTCCACCCGCCCGACGCTCATCCGCCGGGCGCGTCACCGGGGCCTGCTGACCGTCCAGCGGGCGTTCATTCTGGACTCCCTCTCGCTGACCAGCCTGTCTGGCCAGCTGGAACAGGGCAAACCGGATTTCGTTGAGATCCTTCCCGGCATCATGCCCCGGGTCATCGCCGAGATCAGCACCCACACACAGGTGCCTGTCATTGCAGGCGGCCTGCTGCGGGACAAAGCCGACATCATGGCCGCCATGCGCGCAGGTGCCGCCGCAGTTTCCACCTCTGCGCCCTCCCTGTGGGATATCTGAGCCAGAACAAGATCCCAGCTGAAGTACGAAAAGCATAATAGTATCCTGGTGTTTTATCTGTTGAACATAAACTGTATCCTGCGCCGCAGAGCGTTCTACTGCCGCAGTAAAGTCATCGTAGATGCTTTCAATTGCCTGATAATACTTTGCTTCATTCAAAATCTGCCGGTATTTTCCGCGGGCAAAACAGGGGGCCACCACCGCATTGACCGCTGCGCCAAAAACGATTGCATCTGTTGGTGTGTTATGTAAATTGGGATCGTTTTTGCTCAGATACGCTTTGTTCTGATAGGTTGCTTTTGTCGAACCAGATAAGTAGTCTTTTTCCTGATCCAGATACGCACCTCTGCAAGATAATCCATTTCTTATTGATAAGTCTAGCACAAATCGATCAATCGTTCTATCTACTTGCATCGATTCACGGCTGACTGCTCATCTGAAAGGAACTTCAAGAACCGTATAATATCATACCGATAGCCGTTCAACGTGGCTTCTGCCGTGCCAGAATACTTCTTGTCGTCCAAAGAATCTTGCTTTAGATTATCAAATCGGGCTGCAT
>OGGL01000424.1_pt1 | contig 11973 bp, 9 predicted proteins | sample 1571221 | NCBI WGS metagenome assembly OGGL01 (sample SAMEA2582062, study PRJEB24529) | metagenome | biome: Human gut stool | place: China | collected 2011
ATATTATTACGTGACATTACAGCCTAATATACATATTATATATATCGTATGTTTTTGTACAAATATTATAATATGAAGTTCATTTTTTGTCACTATATTTTCTTTAAAAAAGTTGTTGACGAGTTGGAATGTACTGTGCTATATTAGAACGGCTATGGAAGCGGTCTTTTTTGCGTGCCTGAATTTCAACAACCCAACATTGATTAGGCGGGCAAAGAAACCAATTGGTGTTTTAACACCTACAAAAATAATAATTGGAGGTGGAAGTTGTGCGAGTAAAGATAACATTGGCATGTACTGAGTGTAAACAGCGCAATTACAACATGACTAAGGAAAAGAAAGCTCATCCAGACAGAATGGAAACAAAGAAGTATTGTAAGTTCTGTAAATCACACACATTACACAAGGAAACAAAGTAATTAGTACAGTGAGGAGTATTTCATGGGTGATACTGTAAAAGCTAAGAAGCAGAAAAAGAACTGGTTCAAAGGTTTAAAAGCTGAATTTTCAAAAATTATTTGGCCAGACCGTCAGTCGCTTACTAAGGAAACTGTAGCTGTATTGGCTGTGTCCGTATTATTAGGTGTAATCATTGCAGTTGTGGATTTAATTGTCCGCTTTGGAATTGAGTTCATTGTAAAATAAGGAATAGGTGATTGTATGGATGACGCAAAATGGTATGTAGTTCACACTTACTCAGGTTATGAGAACAAGGTGAAGGCTAACATTGAGAAGACAGTTGAAAACAGAAATCTTCACGATCAGATTCTTGAAGTTATCGTTCCACTTGAAACAGTAGTGGAGATTAAGGATGGCTCTAAGAAAGCTGCTCAGAAGAAAATGTTTCCTGGATACGTTCTTGTGAAGATGGTAATGAACGACGATAGTTGGTATGTTGTCAGAAACACAAGAGGTGTTACAGGGTTTGTTGGTCCTGGATCTAAGCCAGTACCACTTACACCAACAGAAATTAAGAATCTCGGCATAAGCCTTGAGGAAGAACAGGAAGTTAAGCCTGTTATCCAGTTCGCTGGCAAGGTCGGCGATAAGGTTATGATCCTCTCTGGTGCATGGGAAGATACAGTTGGTGAGATTACCAATATTAATGAGGGCAAGCAGTGCCTTACAATTAATGTTGAGATGTTCGGTCGTGAAACACCGGTCGAGATTGATTTCACAGATGTGAAGTTATTGTAAGAAGCAGTCCCGATCCTGGGACGTGGGAGACCAGAATGAATTTACTGCGTAAATTCATTCACAAGAATTGCACGATGGTCAATTCTTGAAGGATGGATAGCGGGTAATATTATGATGGTCGCCAATTACCACATTTATTTTTAGGAGGTGCCAAAATGGCAAAGAAAGTAACAGGATATATTAAATTACAGATTCCTGCCGGCAAGGCTACACCAGCTCCACCAGTTGGTCCAGCACTTGGTCAGCACGGTGTTAACATCGTAGAATTCACAAAGCAGTTCAATGCTAAGACAGCAGATCAGGGAGATCTTATCATACCTGTAGTTATTACAGTTTATGCTGATAGAAGCTTCAGCTTTATTACAAAGACTCCACCTGCAGCAGTACTTCTTAAGAAGGCTTGCAACATTAAGTCAGGATCAGGCGTACCTAACAAGACTAAGGTTGCTACTATTAAGAGAGCAGAAGTTCAGAAGATCGCTGAGCTTAAGATGCCAGATCTTAACGCTGCATCTATCGAAGCAGCTACTTCTATGATCGAAGGAACAGCTAAGAGTATGGGTATCGTTGTAGAAGACTAATCTACATTTGATTCATGATTATTGTGGGAGGAAAGATAGAATCCTTCCGATATTACCACTAGGAGGTTTATAATGAAAAGAGGAAAGAAATACGTTGAGGCAGCCAAGAATATTGACCGCCAGACATTATATGAAGCAGCAGACGCTATCTCATTAGTAAAGAAGAACGCTACTGCTAAATTCGACGAGACAATCGAAGCACATATCAGAACAGGTTGTGATGGACGTCACGCTGAGCAGCAGATCAGAGGAGCTGTTGTTCTTCCACACGGAACAGGTAAGACTGTACGTGTATTAGTATTTGCTAAGGGTGCTAAGGCTGATGAGGCTCTTGCAGCTGGAGCAGATTTCGTTGGTGGCGAGGAGCTTATTCCTAAGATCCAGAACGATAACTGGTTCGAGTTCGACGTTGTTGTTGCAACTCCAGATATGATGGGTGTTGTTGGTCGTCTTGGTCGTGTACTTGGTCCTAAGGGATTAATGCCAAACCCTAAGGCTGGTACAGTTACTATGGATGTAACAAAAGCTGTTAATGATATCAAGGCTGGTAAGATCGAGTACAGACTTGACAAGACTAATATCATTCACGTGCCAATTGGTAAGGCTTCATTCACAGAGGAGCAGTTATCAGACAACTTCCAGGCTATTATGGATGCAATCGTTAAGGCTAAGCCATCTTCACTTAAGGGAGCTTATCTTAGAAGTGTAGTTCTCACTTCTACTATGGGACCTGGTGTTAAGTTAAGCACAGCCAAGTATGTGGGTTAATCAGATTTTTGATTAAAAACGGTTGACATTAATATATTTTGATAGTATACTATCAGCTTGTGAGCAGCATTTTGCTGTTGACATAATATTTTGCCGTAGACAGCAGGTCCGGATTCAGTATTACTGATGATGGTTAAAGGTAACACACCTACCGAGGATTTAAGGATTTGATTAATTATTCCCTCTCTGTCGCTGGCAGAGAGGGTTTTGTTTGTAGGGAAACTATAGACGAATAATCTTCACTTAGGCAAAATCGCTTCTATATGAAGCAAGAATCTAACAGGAGGTAATTATTCATGGCTATTTTAAAGAATGTAGGCCTTAAGACATCTACTATCGATGAGATTAAAGATAACTTTGACGGCGCTCAGGGCGTTGTTGTAGTTAACTACAGCGGTCTTACAGTAGAACAGGATACACAGCTTCGTAAGCAGTTAAGAGAAGCTGGAGTGGTTTATAAGGTTTATAAGAACACTTTAGTAAAGAGAGTTGTTGCTGGAACAGAGTTCGAGCCAATTACTGATGCTCTTGAAGGAACTAATGCTATTGCATTCTGCAAGACAGATGCTACAGCACCTGCAAGAATATTAGCTAACTTTGCTAAGACAGCTAATGCTCTTGAGTTAAAGTGTGGCGTTGTTGAAGGAACATTCTACGATGCAGCAGGTATCGCTACAATCGCTACTATCCCTTCAAGAGAGGAACTTCTTTCAAAGTTACTTGGAAGTATCCAGTCACCTATTACAAACTTTGCTCGTGTTATTAAGCAGATTGCTGAGAAGAACGAGGAAGTTGCTTAATCAGTTTAACACTGAATTAACTATGAAAGCAGCATAGATGCTCTTTCGGTTTTAGAATAATATTAAAAAGGAGATTATAATAATGACAACACAGGAAATCATTGAAGTTATTAAAGGTTTATCAGTATTAGAGCTTAACGATTTAGTTAAGGCTTGTGAAGAAGAATTCGGCGTATCTGCAGCAGCAGGCGTTGTAGTTGCAGCAGCAGGTGCTGGCGCAGCAGCAGCTGAGGAGAAGACAGAATTTGATGTAGAGCTTACAGAAGCTGGAGATCAGAAGGTTAAGGTTATCAAGGTTGTTCGTGAAATCACAGGTCTTGGATTAAAGGAAGCTAAGGACGTTGTTGATGGCGCACCTAAGGTTGTTAAGGAGCAGGCTTCTAAGGAAGAGGCTGAGGAAATCAAGAAGAAGCTTGAAGAAGTTGGAGCTAAGGTTACTCTTAAGTAATTCACTTGATTGTTCTAATGAATATAATAAGAAAGACAGCGGGCCTTCACGGCTCCTGTCTTTTCTTTTTTCTATAAATCACATCTTTATTTTATTATGCCAGCTATGGCAGAAACACTATTATCTTTATACAATTCTGAATATTCATGGAAATTTTTAAAAATCCCTTGACATATATATATCTTTGATGTACTATGGACAATGCACTATTGTGGTAAATTGTGCTTATTCTTTGCACATTTACTGATAATGTAATATATTAATGTGAAGAAAACTAAGGGGTGAAACGTCAATGGAGAAAAACAGATTACGCCCAATAACGTCGGGCAAGGCAATGCGTATGAGTTTCTCAAGACAGAAAGAAGTTCTTGAGATGCCTAACCTTATTGAGGTGCAGAAGGATTCTTACCAGTGGTTTTTGAATGAAGGCTTGAAAGAGGTCTTTGATGACATATCTCCAATTGCAGACTATAATGGAAGATTAAGTCTGGAATTCGTAGATTTTGCGTTATGTGAAGACGAAGTTAAGTATTCAATTGAAGAGTGTAAAGAAAGAGATGCTACATATGCAGCGCCTCTTAAGGTTACAGTAAGACTTCATAACAAAGAGACAGAAAGCATCAGCGAGCATGAGATTTTCATGGGAGACCTGCCATTAATGACTAAGACAGGTACATTTGTAATTAATGGTGCTGAACGAGTTATTGTCAGCCAGTTGGTACGTTCACCTGGTATTTATTATGATATACAGAAAGATAAGTATGGTAAGATTTTCTTGTACAGCTGTCAGGTAATTCCTAACAGAGGTGCATGGTTAGAGTATGAAACAGATGCTAATGATATATTCTACGTTAAGGTTGACCGTAATAAGAAGGTTCCTATTACTGTTCTTATCAGAGCATTAGGATTTGGTACTAATGCGGAGATTCTTGATATTTTTGGCGAGGAACCTAAGCTTCTTGCTACTATGGAGAAGGATACTTCTACTAACTATCAGGAAGGTATTCTTGAACTTTATAAGAAGTTAAGACCAGGAGAACCATTATCTGTAGAGAGTGCTGAAGCACTTATTTCAGGTATGTTCTTTGACCCAAGAAGATATGATCTTGCACACGTAGGAAGATATAAGTTTAATAAGAAGCTTTCTTTCAAGAGCAGAATTACAGGACAGGTTCTTGCTGAGGATGTTGTTGATGAGAACGGAACTGTTATTGCAACAGCAGGTGAGAAGCTTACAAGAGAATCAGCACAGGCTATTCAGGATGCAGCTGTTCCTTCAGTATTCATTACTGTAGAAGTTAAGGCTGCTGATGGTACAGTATCTGACAGAGTTGTTAAGATTCTTTCTAACCGTGCGGTTGATATTACTAAATGGGTTGATATCAGCGAAGAAGAAGCTAAGGAGCTTGGTGTAACAGAGTATGTATACTATCCTGTTCTTGCACAGATTCTTGCTGAGAATGAATCTTTAGAGGATATTAAGGAAGCTATTACTAAGAACATTGCTGACCTTATTCCTAAGCATATTACAGTAGAAGATATTCTTGCTTCTATTAATTATAATATGCACCTTGAATATGGTGTTGGTACTAAGGATGATATCGATCACCTTGGAAACAGACGTATCAGAGCTGTAGGAGAGCTTCTTCAGAACCAGTTCAGAATTGGTATCTCAAGAATGGAAAGAGTTGTCCGTGAGAGAATGTCTACACAGGATCTTAGCGGAATATCTCCACAGTCACTTATTAATATTAAGCCTGTAACAGCTGCTATTAAGGAATTCTTCGGAAGTTCGCAGTTGTCACAGTTCATGGATCAGAATAACCCTCTTAGTGAGATTACTCATAAGAGACGTCTTTCAGCCCTTGGTCCTGGTGGTCTTTCAAGAGATCGTGCAGGTTTCGAGGTTCGAGATGTACACTATACCCATTATGGTAGAATGTGTCCTATCGAGACTCCTGAAGGACCTAACATTGGTCTTATTAACTCTCTTGCATCTTATGCAAGAATTAATGAATATGGATTTGTTGAAGCTCCTTATCGTATTGTAGATAAGTCTGATCCTAAGAATCCAAGAGTTACTGATGAAGTTCGTTACTTCACAGCTGATGAGGAAGATGATTTCCATGTAGCACAGGCTAATGCTGAGATTGATGAGAATGGTTATTTCGTAAGAAATACTGTATCTGGACGTTACAGAGAAGAAACTTCTCAGTTCGATAAGAGCCAGATTGATCTTATGGATGTATCTCCTAAGATGGTATTCTCAGTTGCTACATCAATGATTCCATTCCTTCAGAATGATGACTGTACACGTGCCCTCATGGGTTCTAACATGCAGCGTCAGGCCGTACCTCTTCTTATGACAGAAGCTCCTGTTATCGGAACTGGTATTGAGAATAAGACTGCTGTTGACTCAGGCGTATGTGTAGTTGCAGAGGCTGATGGTGTTGTTCTTTCTTCTGAATCTAACAAGATTGTTATCAGAGAGAAAGATGGCAAGGCGCGCGAATACAAGCTTACTAAGTTCTCAAGAAGTAACCAGAGTAACTGCTATAACCAGAGACCTATTGTTTTCAAGGGTGATGAGGTTAAGGCAGGAGATGTTATTGCTGATGGTCCATCTACATCTAATGGTGAGATTGCCCTCGGTAAGAACCCTCTTATCGGTTTCATGACTTGGGAAGGTTATAACTACGAGGATGCTGTACTTCTTAGTGAGCGTCTCGTAAGAGATGATGTGTATACATCTATTCATATTGAAGAATATGAGACAGAAGCAAGAGATACTAAGTTAGGACCTGAAGAGATTACAAGAGATCTTCCTTCAACAGGTTCAGACGCTGTAAAGGATCTTGATGAGAACGGTATTATCCGCGTTGGTGCTGAGGTAAGAGCCGGAGATATTCTTGTTGGAAAGGTTACTCCTAAGGGAGAGACAGAGCTTACTGCTGAAGAGAGACTTCTTAGAGCTATCTTTGGTGAGAAAGCAAGAGAAGTAAGAGATACTTCACTTAAGGTACCTCATGGTGCTTATGGTATCGTCGTTGCTGTTAAGACATTTACAAGAGAGAACGGAGATGAACTCTCACCAGGAGTTAACAAGTCTGTTCGTATATATATTGCACAGAAGAGAAAGATTGGCGTTGGTGATAAGATGGCTGGTCGTCATGGTAACAAGGGTGTCGTTTCAAGAGTACTTCCTGTTGAAGATATGCCATTCCTTCCTAATGGCCGTCCTCTTGATATCGTACTTAACCCACTGGGCGTTCCTTCACGAATGAACATTGGACAGGTCCTCGAGATTCATTTAAGTCTTGCTGCCAAGGTACTTGGATTTAACATTTCTACTCCAGTATTCGATGGTGCAGATGAGAATGATATTATGGATACTCTTGATATGGCAAATGCTTATGCTAACCATCCATTCGATGATGAAGAGCTTGCAGCCCAGAAGGCTGAGGCTGAGAAGAATGGCGAAGAATATCCTGAGGATATGGTTACATTTACAGCACAGTATAAAGATGTTCTTAATAAAGAGGTATTTGATTACCTTTCAGAACACAGAGATCACAGAGCTGAGTGGAAGGGTGTTCCAATCGGCCGTGATGGTAAAGTAAGACTTAGAGATGGTAGAACAGGTGAGTACTTTGACAGCCCTGTAACTATCGGATTCATGCATTACTTAAAGCTTCATCATCTTGTTGATGATAAGATTCATGCACGTTCAACTGGTCCTTACTCACTTGTAACTCAGCAGCCACTTGGTGGTAAGGCTCAGTTCGGTGGACAGAGATTCGGAGAGATGGAAGTTTGGGCACTTGAGGCTTATGGTGCTGCTTATACTCTTCAGGAAATCCTTACTGTTAAGTCTGATGATGTTGTAGGACGAGTTAAGACTTACGAAGCTATTATTAAGGGTGAGAATATTCCTGAACCAGGAGTTCCAGAATCATTCAAGGTTCTTCTTAAGGAACTTCAGTCACTCGCACTTGATGTTAGAGTTCTTGATCAGGACAACAATGAAGTCAGACTTCTTGAGAGTTCTGAATATGAAGTTACTGATTTCAAGAAGGTTCTTGATGAAGGTAATGGATACAGAAGAAACAGCAGAGAGGAAGAGGCAGAGTACAAGGCTGGCGGTATGTCAACAGTTACTCTTAATGAAGATGGAACAGAAGATGCTGTAGATTCAGATGATGAAGCTGATTTTGATATGGCCGATGATTTTGATGACGATTACGGCGATGGCAATTCAGATGAATATTAATTAGAAGGGAGCACTATAATGGCAGAAGAAATTAAATCAAATAAGTCAATGAAATTTGATAAGATTCAGATTAAGCTTGCTTCTCCTGAGAATATTTTGGAGTGGTCTCATGGTGAGGTTACCAAACCTGAAACAATTAACTATAGAACACTTAAGCCAGAAAAGGACGGACTTTTCTGCGAAAGAATATTTGGTCCTAGCAAGGACTGGGAGTGCCACTGCGGTAAGTATAAGAAGATTAAGGACAAGGGTATTGTCTGCGATAAATGTGGTGTTGAGGTTACTAAGGCCAGCGTAAGAAGAGACCGTATGGGTCATATCCATCTTGCTGCACCAGTATCTCACATCTGGTACTTCAAGGGTATTCCTAGCCGCATGGATCTCATTCTTGATATTGGTCCTAAGAACCTTGAAAAGGTATTATATTTTGCTTCATATATTGTAATTGATCCAGGTGAAACAGATATTCCTTTCAAGAAGATTCTTTCAGAGACTGAATACAGAGAACTCTGTGAGCAGTACGGAAGCAAGGCTTTCCGTGTTGGTATGGGAGCTGAGGCAATCCTCGAGCTCCTACAGATGGTTAACCTTGAAGAAGAAGAAGTAAGACTTAAGGAAGAACTTGCTAACACTACTTCTCAGAAGGCTGCCAGACTTATAAAGAGAATTGAAGTTGTTGAAGCATTTAAGAATGCAGGAACTAAGCCTGAGTGGATGATTCTTACAGAAATCCCTGTAATTCCACCAGATTTAAGACCTATGGTCCAGCTTGATGGTGGACGTTTTGCAACTTCAGATCTTAATGATCTTTACAGAAGAATTATTAACAGAAATAACAGACTTGCAAGACTTCTTGAGCTTGGAGCTCCTGAAATTATTGTACGTAACGAGAAGAGAATGCTTCAGGAAGCTGTTGATGCTCTTATCGATAATGGACGTAGAAATGGTCGTCCAGTAACAGGTCCTGGTAACAGAGCGCTTAAGTCTTTATCAGATTTATTAAAGGGTAAGCAGGGACGTTTCCGTCAGAACCTGCTGGGTAAGCGAGTTGACTATTCCGGACGTTCCGTTATCGTCGTAGGACCGGAACTTAAGATTTACCAGTGTGGTCTTCCTAAAGAGATGGCTATTGAGTTATTCAAGCCATTTGTTATGAGAGAGCTTGTAAGACGTAATCTTGCAGATAATATTAAGAAAGCTAAGAAGAGCGTAGAACATCTTGAGCCAGAAGTATGGGATGTACTTGAAGACGTTATTAAAGAGCATCCAGTTATGCTTAACCGTGCTCCTACACTTCACAGACTTGGTATTCAGGCTTTCGAGCCAATCCTTGTAGAAGGTAAGGCTATTAAGCTTCATCCACTTGTATGTTCAGCGTTCAATGCCGATTTCGATGGTGACCAGATGGCTGTCCATCTTCCGCTTTCTGTTGAGGCTCAGGCAGAGTGCAGATTTATGCTTCTTTCACCTAACAACCTTCTTAAGCCATCTGATGGTGGTCCTGTTGCTGTTCCTTCACAGGATATGGTACTTGGTATTTACTACCTTACACAGGAAAGACCAGGCGCAAAGGGCGAGGGTAAGATTTTTAAGAGCATTAATGAAGCAGTTCTTGCTTATGAGAATGGTGTAATTACATTACATGCCAAGATTATGGTTCATGTAACTAAGAATGTTAACGGAGAAGAGCTTTCAGGTAATATTGAGTCTACACTTGGAAGACTTATATTTAATGAGATTCTCCCTCAGGATTTAGGATATGTTGACAGAAGCAAGGAAGAGAATTTATTACTTCCAGAAGTTGATTTCCATGTAGGAAAGAAGCAGCTTAAGGATATCTTACAGCATGTTATCAATACTCATGGTACTACAACAACTGCAGAGGTTCTTGATGATATCAAGGCTATGGGTTATAAGTACTCTACCAGAGCTGCCATGACTGTTTCTATTTCTGAGATGACAGTGCCACCAGTTAAGAAGCAGCTTCTTGCTGAGGCAGAAAAGAAAGTTGAACAGATTACTGTTAAATATAACAGAGGTCGAGGAAAGACATAAGAATGTTATCCGCGTATGGCAGGAGACTGATGATAAGATTAAGGATGCCCTTCTTCAGGGGCTTGATAAATATAACAACATCTTCATGATGGCTGACTCAGGTGCCCGTGGTTCTAACCAGCAGATTAAGCAGTTAGCAGGTATGCGTGGTTTGATGGCTGATACATCAGGTAACACTATCGAACTTCCTATCAAGTCAAACTTCCGTGAAGGTCTTGATGTTCTGGAATACTTTATTTCAGCTCACGGTGCCCGTAAAGGACTTTCAGATACAGCCCTTCGTACAGCCGATTCAGGATACCTTACAAGAAGACTTGTTGATGTTTCTCAGGATCTTATTATCAGAGAGACAGATTGTAGCGCAGGTAAGCAGATACCTGGTATGTATGTTTACTCATTTGTTAATAACAGAGCTACTAACTCAAGTGATGCCAAGGAAGATATCCTTGAGCCATTACAGGAGCGTATTACAGGAAGATACTTAGCTGAGGATATTGTTGACCCGGCTACAGGCGAGGTTATTGTTGAAGCTAACCATCTTGTAACTCCTAAGAGAGCAGAAGCTATTATTAAGACTGGTGTTGATAAGGTTAAGATTAGAACAATCCTTACTTGCCGTTCACACATTGGTGTATGTGCTAAATGTTATGGAACTAACATGGCAACTGGTCAGACTGTTCAGGTTGGTGAAGCTGTTGGTATTATCGCAGCCCAGTCAATCGGTGAGCCTGGTACACAGCTTACTATGAGAACATTCCATACAGGTGGTGTTGCCGGTGATAACATTACTCAGGGTCTTCCTAGAGTAGAAGAGCTTTTCGAGGCAAGAAAGCCTAAGATGCTTGCTGTACTTGCTGAGTTTGGCGGAACTGTAAGTATTGTTAAGACTGAGAAGAAGACTGAAATCGTTATAACTGATGATGAAGGTAATTCAAAGGCTTATCCATTATCTAAGGATACAAGAGAAAAGGTTGTTGAAGGACAGGTTGTTGCTAAGGGTGAAGAAATCACAGAGGGTTCTGAGAATCCACATGATATCGTAAGAATTCTTGGTGTAAGAGCTGTTCAGGATTATCTCCTTCGTGAAGTTCAGAAGGTTTACCGTATCCAGGGTGTTGATATCAATGATAAGCATATTGAGCTTATCGTTCGTCAGATGCTTAAGAAGATAGTTGTTGATGAAGCTGGAGATTCTAAGTTCCTTCCAGGATCACAGGTTGATACAATTGAGTTCCAGGAAGTTAATGAGAGACTTGAGGAAGAAGGAAAGACACCTGCTACAGGTACTCCGATTATCCTTGGTATTACTAAGGCTTCACTTGCTTCTACATCATTTATGTCAGCTGCCTCATTCCAGGAGACAACTAAGGTTCTTACAGATGCAGCTATTAACGGAAAGATTGATCCACTTATTGGTCTTAAAGAGAATGTTATTATTGGTAAGCTTATCCCTGCCGGTACAGGTATGAAGCGTTATCAGGATATCAAGATCAGTTCTACAGATAACTACATTGAAGAAGATGAAGATGAGTCTGGTGAAGACGAACTTGTTTTCACACAGGAAGATTAATTCTTTATAGAAACTTATGGCGTGTCAGATTGATAAAATCTGGCACGCTTTTGTCTTTTTTTGAAAAAATGCTTGACACTGAATTTGCAAATATATATACTAATAAAGCGTGCGAATAGGCAAGTACTATTTTTGCGCTGTTTTGGTGACAAAACATTTTCTTAGTTGATACTAAGATGCAACCATTCATTATTCTAATTTCGGGAGGTGAAAACGGAATGCCAACATTTAACCAGTTAGTAAAACAGGGAAGAAAGACTGCAGTAAAGAAGTCTACAGCACGA
>OGGL01000443.1_pt1 | contig 11084 bp, 10 predicted proteins | sample 1571221 | NCBI WGS metagenome assembly OGGL01 (sample SAMEA2582062, study PRJEB24529) | metagenome | biome: Human gut stool | place: China | collected 2011
CACCCTTCGGCATCATGGGTCTGGTCTACACCAATGTTTCCGGCAACGGCCTTGCCATCTTTACCCAGTACGGCAAGCTGCTGGCCCTGCTGGTGGGCACCATGCTGTTCATGGCCCTCATCGTCTCCCCCTTCATCATGTTTATCTATCTGGGCTGCAACCCCTATCCGCTGGTGTTCCGCTGCCTGCGTGAGTCCGGCCTGACCGCCTTCTTCACCCGCAGCTCCGCCGCCAACATCCCCGTGAACATGGCTCTGTGCGAAAAGCTGGGTCTGGACAAGGATATGTACTCCGTCTCCATCCCGCTGGGTGCTACCATCAACATGGACGGTGCCGCCATCACCATCACCATCATGACGCTGGCCGCTGCTAACACCTTGGGCATTCAGGTGTCTCTGCCTGCAGCCATCGTGCTGAGCGCCATGAGCGCTCTGGGTGCCTGCGGCGCTTCCGGCGTGGCCGGCGGTTCCCTGCTGCTGATCCCCATGGCCTGCTCCCTGTTCGGCATTTCCAACGATGTCGCCATGCAGATGGTAGGCGTCGGCTTCATCATCGGCGTGGTGCAGGACTCTGTGGAGACTGCCCTGAACTCTGCCGGTGACGTGGAGTTCGCCGCCACCGCCGAGTACCATCAGTGGCGCAAGCAGGGCAAGCCCCTGCCGGAGTTCCTGAGCGGCAAGAAGAATTAAAAGAGTAAAAAAATGGCTGGCATCCTGCGATGCCAGCCATTTTTTTTCAGTCGATGACCTTTGCCTTCTGCAAAGCCACCAAAATCAGCGGGATGAGCACCAGCTGTGCAATGATGCCTGGCACGGCGGTGAGCAGTGCGCCGGACAAAAACGCGCTGAACGGAAAGCTGGAACCGGTCAGGCCGGCCAGCACAAAGCGTACTGCACCCCAGACCAAACGGCCTGCCACCATGGCGGTGACAAGAGAAGCGTACATCATGGGCACGGTGTGCTTCACCTTGCGCCAGAGCACGCCGGACACAAGGCCGTAGGCGGCCAGCTCAAAGGCCATGGCAATGGCGATGGGGAACATCGGCGGCATGCCGAACAGCACCGACCGCACCAGCGGAGCAATGAAGCCCACGGAAAGGCCCCATGGGCCGCCCAGCACAAAGCCGCACAGCAGAATGGGAAAATGCATCGGGCACAGCATGTTGCCCACCTGCGGCACATGGCCGGTGATCATGGGCAGCACAAAGGCCAGTGCAAGGAACAGTGCAGCCAGCACGAGGCTGCGGGTGGTGGAATGGGGGTTCGTTTTCATAAAAAGCTTCCTCCTTTGGCCAGACAAAAAAGGGGTCTGCCCGGCTTACAAGCCAACGGCAGACCCCTTCGTGGTGTCTATAGCAGCAAAAATAAGATGGCAGAACGCAAAGGCCCCCTGTGGGTTTTGCTCTGCACCGCTGCGTAAGCGCAGCGGTGGATAAAATGCTCCATCAGGATGGAGAACACGGGCTTCTGTCCGCACACCCGGCTTCGTGCCGGAATCTGTGAAAAATATAGCAGATGCTTCTGGCTTTGTCAAGATACGGCAAAAAGCCTGCAATTTGACCAAAAAGCGGCAAATTTCCATGAATATTTCCCCGTGTGTGTACATTTTGCATGAAGAAGCTTGACCTTTTTGCATAGAATAGCTAATATAAACTTGAAAAAGAGCGCGCTGCGGGCAGCAGGACTGCACCGGCGCTGACGAAAGGCTTTTTTGAACATGTGCAAATCTGAGGTTCATACGGGAGGACCATCATGACAAATGCAGAAAAACTTACTCTGGCCAAGCACGCCTGCCACATCCGCATGGGCGTGATCGAGGGCACGCACAGCGCAAAGTGCGGCCATCCGGGCGGCAGTCTGGATATCGCCGAGCTGCTGAGCTACCTCTATTTCGTGGAAATGAACATTGATCCGAAGGCCCCCAAGATGGCCGACCGTGACCGTCTGGTGCTGTCCAAGGGCCATGCTGCACCGGCACTGTATGCAGCGCTGGCAGAGCGCGGCTATTTCCCGGTGGAAGACCTTAAGACCCTGCGTAAGATCGGCAGCTATCTGCAGGGCCACCCCAACATGAACGAGACCCCGGGCGTGGATATGTCCACCGGCAGTCTGGGTCAGGGCGTGTCTGCCGCCTGCGGCATGGCACTGGGTGCCAAGCACGCCGGTAAGCCCATCAACGTCTACACCATCCTGGGCGACGGCGAGGTGGAAGAGGGCGAGTGCTGGGAAGCCTTCATGTTTGCCGCACACTACGGCCTTTCCAACCTGTGCGTTGTGCTGGACCGCAACCACCTGCAGATCGACGGCACCACCGAGACCGTGATGAACAGCGCCCCGCTGGAAGAGAAGCTGAAGGCCTTCAACTTCAATGTTGTCACCATCGACGGCCACGACTACGACCAGATCGAAGCCGCCATGCAGGCATTCCATGCAGAGACTGTAAAGCCCACCTGCATCATCATGGACACCACAAAGGGCAAGGGCGTTTCTTATATGACCAACTCTGTGGACTGGCACGGCAAGGGCCCCAACGATGACGAGTACAAGATCGCAATTGAGGAACTGAACGCCGCATACGCCGCGCTGGAGCAGGAGGAAAACTAAGATGGCAGATGTGAAGAAGATCGCTACTCGTGAAAGCTACGGCAACACCCTGAAGGAGCTGGCCGCAGAGGGCCACGAGGATCTGGTGGTGCTGGACGCAGACCTTGCTGCTGCCACCAAGACCGGTATGTTCCGCAAGGCTTACCCGGATCGTCATTTTGACTGCGGCATTGCCGAGGGCAACATGATGGGCGTGGCTGCGGGCCTGTCCACCATGGGCTACGTGCCCTTTGTTTCCAGCTTTGCCATGTTTGCCGCCGGCCGCGCCTTTGAGCAGGTGCGCAACTCCATTGGCTATCCCCACCTGAACGTGAAGATCGGTGCCACCCACGGCGGCATCTCGGTGGGCGAGGACGGCGCTTCCCATCAGTGCTGCGAGGACTTTGCCCTCATGCGCAGCATCCCCGGCATGACCGTTATCTGCCCCGCCGACGATGTGGAGGCCCGCGCCGCTGTGCGTGCTGCCTACGCAATGGAAGGCCCCGTCTATCTGCGCTTTGGCCGTTTGGCTGTGCCTGTGTTCCACGACGCCGAGAACTATCACTTCGAGATCGGCAAGGGTGAGCAGATCACTGAGGGCAGCGACATTGCCATCATCGCCACCGGCCTGATGGTCAACGAAGCCCGCATTGCCGCGGAGCAGCTGGCCGCTGAGGGCATTCACGCCCGGGTCATCAACATCCACACCATCAAGCCTCTGGACGAGGAAATCGTCCTCAAGGCTGCAAAGGAGTGCGGCAAGGTCATCACCGCCGAGGAGCACAACGTCATCGGCGGTCTGGGCGAGGCTGTCTGCGCCGTGCTGAGCGAAAAGCTGCCCACCCCTGTGCGCCGTGTGGGCGTGCAGGACAAGTTTGGCTGCTCCGGCCCTGCATGGGACCTGTTGCGTGAGTACGGTCTGGATGCCGCTACCATCTGCAAGACTGCCCACGAAATGCTGGGCAAATAAAGCTGCCGGAATCTCACAAAAGCTGAAGGGGCTGCTGCACGTTTGTTCAAAACGATGTGCAGCAGCCCCTTTTTGCGCCCCAATGTGACCCGGTTACGGAAAAACCCCGGTGTTTTGGGTATACTGATGCCATAAGAACAACCACGAACGAACCCTTTCAGGAGGTAGAAATATGGCAGTTGTTACGATCACGAAAGAAAATTTTGAGCAGGAGGTGCTGCAGAGCGCAAAGCCTGTGCTGCTGGACTTCTGGGCCAGCTGGTGCGGCCCCTGCCGCATGCTCAGCCCCGTTGTGGACGAGGTAGCTGAGGAGCGCACCGATGTGAAGGTGGGCAAGGTGAATGTGGACGAGCAGCCGGAGCTGGCCGGGGAGTTCGGCGTCATGAGCATTCCCACCCTGCTGGTGTTTGAGCAGGGCAAGCTGGTGCGTCAGGCCGTGGGTGCCCGCCCGAAGGCCAGTGTGCTGGAGCTGCTTGGGTAAATATGCGTGCTGAAAAGGAGCTGTTGCGCCATGCGACGGCTCCTTTTCTTCTTTTCCCTGTACAAACGCACAGAAAAATCGTATCATTGAGTTGAGAACACCGTCACTTTCCTACTTTACAACTTTACCGAGATAAAGTAAAATAAACTCAAGTAAGAAATGGGGGAACCGACAATGGAATTCAGCCTTGCAAACCTGCAGCCCAAGGAGCGCGCCTCCTTTGCGCTGCGCGCCTTGTACGAAGCGGCGGGCTGCCGCAAGTATCATATGGGCCGGTTTGAGGAGTACGGCCTGTATCAGGCCAACCGCAGTTTTTTGTCGTCCGAGCAGGTCATCACCTTTACTGATCTGGATGGCCGTCTGCTGGCCCTCAAGCCGGACGTGACCCTCTCCATTGCCAAGACGGCGCAGCCCGCCCCTGGCGAGACCCTGCGCTACTACTATCACGAGAACGTCTACCGTCCTTCCGCCGAGAGCCACACCTTTAAAGAGATCAGCCAGATGGGCCTTGAGATGCTGGGCGCGGTGGGCGAAGCACAGGTGCAGCAGGCGGTGTGTCTGGCAGCGCGGTCGCTGGATGCGCTGGGGGCCGAGTGGGTGCTGGAAGTGAGCCACATGGGCTACCTGTTCGGCCTGTTCGACGCGCTGGGCGTGCCGGATGCCCCCCGCGCAAAGCTGCTGGAAAAGCTGCGGGAGAAAAACGCCCACGAGCTGCGGGCTGCAGCCGGAGCCGCCGGTCTTGCCGATGCCGCCGATACCCTGTGCAGCGTGCTGAACCTCTGCGGCAGCTATGCCGATACCCTTGCAAAGGTTGCTGCCCTGTGCAAAAACGATGCCATGCGCGCAGCGGTGGCCGAGCTGGAAGCGCTGGCTGTTCCGCTGGAAAAGGCGGGCGGTGTGATCCGGCTGGACATGACGCTGGCCGGTGAGATGGAATACTACAACGGCCTTGTGTTTCAGGGCTACCTGAAAGCCCTGCCCCGCCCCCTGCTCAAGGGCGGCCGCTACGACCTGCTGATGCAGAAGTTCACCCCCGGTGCCGGTGCCATCGGCTTTGCGGTCTATCTGGACGAGCTGGACCGCCTGAGCGCCCCGCTGCCGCCGGTGCAGAAGAACAGCACCGACAGGGTGATGCTGAACGTGGCTCTGCCCAAGGGCCGTCTGGGCGATAAGGTGTATCACCTGCTGGCGGGCATCGGCTACGGCTGCCCGGAGGACTACAACGCCACCCGCAAGCTGGTGGTGGAAAACCCGGAGGCCGGCATCCGCTACTTCCTCGTCAAGCCCAGCGATGTTGCCATCTATGTGGAGCACGGTGCCGCCGATGTGGGCATCGTGGGAAAGGACATCCTCACAGAGGCTTCTGCCGATGTGTACGAGCTGCTGGACACCGGCCTTGGCAAATGCCGCATGTGCGTTGCCGCCCCGGCCGATTACCAAGACGACCCCAGCCGCCCGGTGCGGGTGGCCACCAAATTCGTCAACATTGCAAAGAGCTACTACGCATCTATGGGGCGGGACATCGATATCATCAAGCTGAACGGCTCCATTGAGCTGGCCCCCATTCTGGGCCTTTCGGACGTCATCGTGGATATCGTGGAGACCGGCACCACCCTGCGGGAGAACGGCCTGAAGGTGGTCACCGAGTTCATGCCCATCTCGGCCCGGTTCATTGCCAACAAGGCCAGCTACCAGTTCAAGCACGCCGAAATGGACACCATGCTGGAAAAGCTGCGGGCGGAACTGCAGAACAAGGAGGAAGCAAAATGATCAAGCTGTATAACTTTGACGAGCTGAAGCCCGAAGAGATTCTGAACCGTGATATCCGCGCGGAAAAGAACGTGGAGGATGTGGTGGACGGCATCATTGCCGATGTGCGCGCCCGGGGCGACGATGCCCTGAAGGATTATGCGCTGAAATTTGACGGCGCGAAGATCGATGCCCTGCAGGTGACGCAGGAGGAGATCGACGAAGCCTTTGCGGGCATGGACCCCTACTTCCTCGAAACGCTGCGCGAAGCCGCTGCCAACATCGAGAGCTTCCACCGCCAGCAGGTGCACAAGAATTTTGTGGTGAACGACAAGCCCGGCATCGTGCTGGGGCAGAAATATACCCCCATTGAAAAGGCCGGTGTCTATGTGCCCGGCGGCACGGCGGCCTATCCCTCTACCGTGCTCATGGACGTGATCCCGGCAAAGGTGGCAGGCGTGTCCGAGATCGTCATGACAACCCCCGCCGGAAAGGACGGCAGGGTGAACCCGGTCATCCTTGCCGCCGCTGCCACCGCAGGCGTGACCAGGATCTTCAAGACCGGCGGCGCACAGGCTGTGGCGGCTCTCGCCTACGGCACCCAGAGCATCCCTGCGGTGGATAAGATCGTTGGCCCCGGCAACATCTACGTTGCCACCGCCAAGCGCAAGGTATTCGGCAAGGTGGGCATCGATATGATCGCAGGCCCCAGCGAAATTCTGGTGCTGGCCGACGGCGGCTGTAACCCCGCATGGGTGGCGGCGGACCTGCTGAGTCAGGCCGAGCACGACAAACTGGCAAGCCCGGTCCTCGTCACCGACAGCCCGGAGCTGGCCAAGGCCGTGCAGGCGGAGCTGGAGGTGCAGATCCCGCAGCTGCCCCGTGCCGCCATCGCCCGCGCCAGCGTGGACGACAACGGCAAGATCATCCTCTGCACCGACCTGCACAAGGCCATTGAAGCCTGCAACATCATTGCACCGGAACATCTGGAAGTGTGCGTGGAGGACCCCTTCGGCGTGCTGAACGAGATCAAAAACGCAGGCAGCATCTTCCTTGGCCGCAACGTGCCGGAAGCGCTGGGCGATTACTTTGCAGGCCCCAACCACACCCTGCCCACCAGCGGCACCGCCCGCTTCTCAAGCCCCTTGGGCGTAGACGACTTTGTAAAAAAGTCCAGCTTCCTCTACTACACCCGGGAAGCGCTGGGCGAAGTAGCCCCCCGCATCGCCGATTTTGCCGAGCGCGAGGGCCTGCACGCCCACGCCCGCAGCGTGACCATCCGGTATGAAAAGTGAGGATTTGAACCATGAGTAAATTCCTTTCTCCCACGCTGGCCGCTGTCACCCCCTACACCCCGGGTGAGCAGCCGCAGGATCAGCAGTACATCAAACTGAACACCAACGAAAGCCCCTATCTGCCCTCCCCGGCGGTGATCGCCGCCGTGAGCGAGCACGAGGTGGAAAAGCTGCGCCTTTACTCCGACCCCGCCTGTGCCGACCTGCTCAAGGCGGCCGCAGCCCACTTCGGTTTGCAGCCGGAGCAGATCATGCCCGGCAACGGCAGCGACGAGAACCTCTTCTTTGCGCTGCGTGCCTTCTGCGACGCAGACCACCCGCTGGCCTATGCCGACATCACCTATGGCTGCTACGGCGTGTGGTGCGGACTGATGCACATTCCCAGCCACATCATCCCGCTGAAAGAGGATTTCACCCTTGACCCGAAGGACTACTACGGCCTGAACCAGACCATCGTCCTTGCAAACCCCAACGCCCCCACCGGTATTGCACTGCCCCGAGCGGAAATTGAGGGCATCTTAAAGGCAAACCCGAACAATGTGGTCATTGTGGACGAGGCCTATGTGGACTTTGGCGGCGAGAGCTGCGTGCCCCTCATCGACCAGTACGAGAATCTGCTGGTGGTGCAGACCTTTTCCAAGTCCCGGCAGCTGGCCGGTGCGCGTCTGGGTCTTGCCATGGGCAATGCAAAGCTCATTGCCGACCTGAACCGGGTCAAGTTCAGCCTGAACCCCTACAACATCAACCGCCTGACCCTGAAAGCCGGGCAGGCTGCGCTGGAAGACACCGCTTATTTTGACAGGACCCGTGCCGCCATCGTGGACACCCGCGCATGGACAAAACAACAGCTGGAACAGCGCGGATTTGCCGTGCTGGACAGCCGCTCCAACTTCCTGTTTGCAAGTACCGACAGGAAAGACAGTGAGACACTCTACAAAGAGTTGAAGAAAAACGGCGTTCTGGTGCGCCATTTTGACGCGCCCCGCATCCAGAACTGGCTGCGCATCACCATTGGCACGCCGGAACAGATGCAGACGTTTATGGAAACGCTGGATAAGATCATGGAGGAATGAACCATGCCGAACCGAATGATCTCGCTGGAACGCAACACCAATGAGACCCAGATCGACCTTACCCTTGATCTGGACGGCACCGGCCGCTACGAGGTGGACACCGGGTGCGGCTTTCTGAACCACATGCTGGAGCTGTTCGCCCGCCATGGCCGGTTCGATCTGGTGCTCACCTGCCACGGCGATGTGCAGGTGGACTACCACCACACCACCGAGGATGTGGGCATTGCACTGGGTCAGGCCTTTGCACGGGCGCTGGGCGATATGCGCGGTATCCAGCGCTACGGCAGCTTTTATCTGCCCATGGATGAAGCGCTGATCCTGTGCGCCGTCGATCTTTCGGGCCGCTGCACCCTGAACTGGAACATCCATTGCAGCACCGAAAAGGTGGGCGATTTTGACGTGGAGTGTGCCAAGGAATTCTGGCTGGGCTTTGCCCGCAGCGTGCCCGCCACTGTCCACTTTGTACAATTTGCGGGAGAAAATACACACCACATCCTCGAAGCCTGCTTCAAGGGCGCAGGCCATGCACTGGGTGCGGCCGTGAAGATCGACGAAGCCCACAAGGACGAAATTCCTTCCACGAAAGGACTGCTGGTATGATCGCAATTATCGATTATGGCGTGGGCAACCTGTTCAGCCTGAAGTCCAGCCTGAAGCAGCTGGGGCTGGAAGCGGTCGTCACCGCCGACGCGGACACCATCCGCAAAGCGGACCGGCTCATCCTGCCGGGCGTGGGCGCTTTTGCCGATGCCATGGCAAAGCTGGAGGCAACGGGTCTTGTGCCGGTCATGAAAGAAGAAGCCGAAAGGAAGCCGCTGCTGGGTATCTGCCTTGGCATGCAGCTGCTGTTTGAAAAGAGCTACGAGTACGGTGAGCACGAAGGCCTTGGCTTTGTGAAGGGCGAGGTCTGCCCGCTGGAGCCCGACCTTGCGGACAAGAGCCTGAAGGTGCCGCAGATCGGCTGGAACGCCTTGCACCTTGTAAAGGACGACCCGCTGTTCAAGTACATCCGTGAGGGAGAATACGTCTATTACGTCCACAGCTACTACGGCAAGAACTGTACGAAGAGTACACTGGCTGTGAGCGACTATTCCATTCCTGTCACCGGCGCGGTGCGGGCAGGCAGGGTGTACGGCACCCAGTTCCATCCGGAAAAGAGCGGCGATACCGGACTACGAATTTTGAAGGCATTTGCGGAATTGTAAGGAGAAAAATTATGCAGCTTTTTCCAGCCATTGACCTGCGGGGCGGCAAGGTGGTGCGCCTGACGCAGGGCGACTACAGCCGCATGACCGTCTACGGCGAGGACCCCTGTGCACAGGCGCGGGAGTTCCTTGCAGCGGGGGCCAAAAATCTGCACGTCGTCGATCTGGACGGCGCAAAGGACGGCACCCTTTCCAACTACGATACCATTGCCGCGCTGGCAAAACAGGGCGGCTTATACATTGAGGTGGGCGGCGGCATCCGCACCGAGGAGCGCATTGAAACATATCTTTCCCTCGGCGTGGGCCGCTGCATCCTTGGCAGCGTGGCGGTGACGGATTTTGCCTTTACCGCCCGGATGCTGAAAAAATACGGCGATAAAATTGCCGTGGGCGTGGACGCAAAGGACGGCTATGTGGCCATCCATGGCTGGAAGGAAGTGAGCGCCGAGCCGGGCGTGGACTTCTGCAGGCGGCTGGCAGATGCCGGATGCACCGCCATCATCTACACGGACATTGCCTGCGACGGTGCCATGAGGGGCACGAACCTCGGCCTGTACCGCACGCTTGCCAAAGAGGTGCCCGGCGTGGACTTTACGGCCAGCGGCGGCATCTCGTCCGAAGCAGAGCTTCTGGAACTGAAAAAAATGGGCACTGCCGCTGCCATTTTAGGCAAGAGCCTGTACACCGGCGCACTGGACCTTGCGCGCTGCGTGCAGCTGGTGCAGGAGTGAACGGAGGGGAAACGACATGATCACCAAACGCATTATTCCCTGCCTTGATGTGCGCAATGGCCGCGTGGTCAAGGGCACGAACTTTGAAGGCATCCGGGACGTGGCCGACCCGGTGGAAATGGCCCGCATGTACAACGCTGCCGGTGCCGACGAGCTGGTGTTCTACGATATCACCGCCAGTTTCGAGGGCCGGGCACTGTTCACGGATATCCTGACCCGCGTCGCCAGCGAAATTTTTATCCCGCTCACGGTGGGCGGCGGCATCAACACGCTGGAAGATTTCGACCGGGTGCTCAAGTGCGGCGCGGACAAGGTCAGCGTCAACTCGGGCGCACTCAAAAACCCTGACCTCATCCCGGCGGCAGCACAGCGCTACGGCAACCAGTGCGTGGTGCTCTCTGCCGATGTGAAGCGGGTGGACGGCCAGTTCCGGGTATTCGCCAAGGGCGGGCGCGAGGACACCGGCCGGGATGCACTGGACTGGATCAGCTGGTGCGTGGACCACGGCGCGGGCGAGATCTGCCTGAACAGCATCGACACCGACGGCGTGCGCAGCGGCTTCGACCTTGAGATGCTGGATGCAGTTGCGGCGCGGGTGAACGTGCCCATCATTGCCAGCGGCGGCGCAGGCAAAAAGGAAGACTTTCTGGAGCTGTTCCACCACAAGGGCATCGACGCAGGCCTTGCGGCGGGCATCTTCCACCAGAAGCTGCTGACCATCCGGGATCTGAAAGAATACCTCAACGCAAACGGTGTGGAGATGCGGCTGTAACGCCGGGGCATTTCTCCCCGGCGCGGGGAGAAGCCGTAACGCGAAACTGGATTTCCGCAAAAACAACCCGCAAACTCTTGCGTTTGCGCACCGAATACGCTAAACTAGTAATATCCCCATCCGGGGAGGGAGAACCGTTATGAATCTGAAATTTGATGAAAAGGGCCTGATCCCTGCCATCGTGCAGGACCACTACACCAAAGAGGTGCTCACCCTCGCATACATG
>OGGL01000444.1_pt1 | contig 11010 bp, 7 predicted proteins | sample 1571221 | NCBI WGS metagenome assembly OGGL01 (sample SAMEA2582062, study PRJEB24529) | metagenome | biome: Human gut stool | place: China | collected 2011
TTATAAATGTGCCTTTACCCATACCAATCTCAATACGGATTGGATTATCGTTACCGAAAACCTGTGACCATGTGCCTTTCATCCCCTCTGGCTCTGTAAACACATATTCATTCTCTATCATTACTTCCCTTGCTCCGGGTACATTTCTAAGTCTCATACATTACTCCTATCTTATATATTAGCTCAGATTTCGGCTATGTCCGTGTGCGGTATACGCTTGAATATGACAAGCTGTGCAGGAGTTAATGCCACCATCTGCATAAGTTCAGTGCGTGAAAGCACGTCCAAACGAAGTGCGTTTGATTTCACGCACTGTAATAGACTTTGCAGATGGCGGCATTTACTCATGCTAAGCGAAGTCATCCTGAAAGCACATGCCGCACACAGACATAGCCGAAATCTGAGTTTCCTATATATTATTTACCATAAATATCACTTTTTGCCAAGCGGGGTTTACTTATGTACAATCCTGGGCTACAATGTATTTGTATATTTTATTAATCGGAGGAATTATCTCTATAATGAAAAAGCAATTTTTAAAAGGATTACTTATAAAGATAGCCAGCGCAACATCTGCCACTGTTTTGGTGTTCTCAGCTTTTGCAGCAGATACCCAGGCCGCAGCATACAGCAAAGTCTACAGCGAGACAGACACAACCAGCACAGAGGCTGTATGGCCGGATGCACCTGATGTCAACTCAAACAGCTGCATTCTTATTGATGCTGATACAGGTTCCATTCTTTTCGAGAGGAACTCTCATGAAAAATGTTATCCAGCCAGCACAACTAAGATTTTAACAGGACTCCTTACTATTGAGAACTGTAATATGGACGATGTTGTAACATTCTCACAATCAGCTGCCAACTCAATTAATGTATATGAGGATGCCAACTTAAGTTCTAAAGCGGGTGAACAATTTACTGTCAACCAGCTTCTTCACGGACTTCTGCTATATTCTGCCAACGAAATGGCTTATGCCCTCGGTGAACATGTGGCTGGCTCAATAGATGCATTTGTCGATATGATGAATGCCAAGGCAAAAGAACTTGGTGCTTTGAATACACATTTTGCCAATGCAAGCGGATTATATAATACCGACCACTACACAACGGCATATGATATGGCAATGATTGCAAGAGGGTGCTATAACAATGCTTCTTTTGTCAGCATTGATTCAACTGCCGATGCATATGTAATTCCTGCAACTAACATGTCTGCACAGCGTACAATAAGACACCGACACAAGATGTTAAAGGGTCGTGCCTACTATTATGAATACTGCAAGGGTGGCAAAACAGGATATACTGATGAATCACAGAATACACTTGTTACATTTGCAGAAAAAGACGGTATGCGTCTTATATGCGTTGTATTTAAGGAAGCCACAGATGAGATAAGATATGTTGATACAAGAACCCTTTTTGACTGGGGATTTGCCAATTTCCAGAAATCAACAACAACCGGAAGCCAGCTCGGAGCAATGTTCTCTAATGACAACTATTACAACTCAGCTGTTTTCTCAACTCTTTCGCTAAACTTTGGACTAAATGCTTCATTTATCACAATACCTAATAAAAGTTCATTGTCAAATGTATCAATGACGGTTGATGATAATTATGACATGACCAATGAGAATGGTGTTATGACAACACATCTTAAGTTCTTATACAATGATAATACTGTCGGCACAACTACACTTAATATATCTGCTGCCGGAACAGATACCGGAAGCCTGCTGCCATACATTAATAATGATGTTTCATCATCTTATAAACCAAAAACATGTATCAGAATTAATATATGGATACTTGTTGGAATTGGTGCCGTTATTCTTTTTATCATCTACATTATTGAAGAACGGACAAGAAGAAAAAGACAGAGAAGACACTATAACAGAAGAAGACGCAGATTATAATAAACAGAGGATTCGGAGCTAAACCCTGAATCCTCTGTTTTCTATATTATCAGTCTGTGTTTCATTACTAATTCCACCTTTTGAATATGTAAGGCCTGAATATACAGCCTGTGTATTCTTCATAAGCGGCTCAGAATCATCCTGTTTACTAACCTCATAAAAGGATGCCCTGAGTTTCTTTAAAAGCCCTGTAATTCTGTTAATCTCATTATTATCAAGACTTACAGATGCTGAAATAAGTGACCTCTTCATATGATTATATATTACGAAAAGATTAGCTGATATCTCATACTGCATATCAAGTCCGCATATAAGCTGGTCTATAACCTTCTGTGCCATATATATATTATTATGCGCATGCTCTGTACTATCACTCTCACATGCATCATTAAGATATTCTATAGCCATATCATACAGAATCACAACAAGCTGTGATGCTGTTGCCTGTGTAATTCTATACTGAAATGTCTTAATTGTTTCTTTAGTCATAGCATCCCTTTCCTATATAACCATTGAATCTTAAACTACTGTAATAACTGTAATACCTGTGAAGGTCTTTCATTAGCCTGTGCAAGTATTGACGTAGCTGCCTGTGTAAGAACTGTTTCAGAAGTATAAGTAGTCATCTCTTCTGACATATCAGTATCTATCATTGTTGATAATGACTTGGTAAGGTTCTCACTTGAAACCTCAAGGTTATTAGTTGTATGATCAAATCTGTTCTCGTATGCACCGATTCTTGAACGTATTTTATTAGTCTTATTAATAGCTTCATCTACAGTAGATATCGCCCTTGATGCTGTATACTGAGTCATGACATTCATATGCTCCGTGCCAAGTGAATACGTTGTTATTGCCGGAATATCAATAACAATAACCTGATCCTGATTAGCACCTACATGTATGCTCATAGTTCCAACGTCTGTGACTTCCTGACTTATAGTTCTCGCTGTACCTGCACCTGCAGCTGACTGTCCATCATTGTTACTATCGTCAAATACAGTACCTGCCGCATTACCTGGAACATCCATTGAAAACTCTTTGTTATTAACATCTGTTACTGTAATTACAGTTCCCTTTGTTGAAAGAATTGCCGAATCAGCAAAACCAATTCGCTTTCCATCATCTCCTGTAGCAATCTCTGCCTTAACATCGCTTCCTTCTACATATATACCATCTTGTGTTGCTGCCAGTGGTATTCCCAAAATATCTGCAAGCTCTGCATTATCGCATGTTATATTCATCTTCTGGTCGCTTCCATACTGGTTAGTCATAATAACAAGTGTTGAACCAGCATAATCTGCTGTTGGTACATAACCTGCATAATCAGTACCATTAGCTGCTGTATCATTATTAAGGTCTTTAACTGTAAATGCAGAACCACCTGTGATGTTAACTCCGTCAATAATCTTTCCCATCACCTTATCAAGTGTATCACCTTCGGAAATGCTTATCTTGTAACCGTTTATGCTTATTGTTCCTTCCTGTTCTTTTGTTATAGAAGCTGTTGATGACATAGTAATACTTCCTGCTCCTACCGCTATAGCCTGTCTTGCGTCCTCAGTAACAGTTATTCCATATACACCTGCTGTATAGCTGTCAGATACAGAAAGCTGATTAACTCCCTGAAGGTCTGAATATACTCTTCTTGAAAGATTACCGTTAATAAGAGACTGTGTATTGAATTCTGTCTGATCAGATATTCTGTCAATCTCATTATTAATCTGTTCTATCTCTTTCTGTATAGCTTCTCTTTCATCATCTGAATTAGCATCATTAGCAGCCTGAACGCTAAGCTCCTTTAATCTTGTGAGCATACTCTGGATTTCGGTAATTGCGCCTTCTGCTGTATTCAAAACAGAAACTCCATCTGCTGTATTATTCTGGGCCTGACTAAGACCTCTTATCTGTGCTCTCATCTTTTCAGAAATAGCACAGCCGGCAGCATCGTCCTTAGATCCATTTATCTTGTATCCTGATGATAATCTTTCAATTGATGTTGACAGATTATTCTGTGATTTCTGTAATGCATTGTTGGCAACAATTGCTGCCACATTAGTTCCTATTCTCATATCTTAACCTTTCTGTCTGTCCGATTTACCTGTTCATGCTCTATATATCGGACTTTCTGTTCAAATCTTTAACCTGCAAGCAGTTTTACAATCTGTGCTGCAATTTCGTACAGCTTATCTGTTGCCACACTGTCAGCCGCTGCTTCATATGTGACATAAGGTATATCTGATGATTTAGTAGTGTTGACAAACACATCTGTAAATCCAAATGCTTCTTTTAAAGATTCTTCCATATCATCAAGAAGCCGGCATCCTTCATCCGAAACTGCTGTGTCACTTACAATGTACATACCAAGGCTTTCTCTGTCAGCCTTTGCCTCAACAGAAACTTTTCCTAATACGTTGCTCTGCATATTTACAGATATACGACCTTTATTGTCGTCATCCTGAACCAATGTAAGCTTCAACATACCTGTACTTCCTGAATCTGTTATATATGGTATTCTGTAATCATGCCTTAATGCCAGATTCTTAATATATCCTATTGTTCTGTCCTTAAGCCTTAAATCCAGAAATTCCTCGTAATTGACATCTATCTGTGTGTCAAGGTCCCCCGCTTTGGAAAGAACCTCCTGAAGTTCTTCCTCTGTCTCATCTTTCATTTCTTCATACATAAGTGACAGTTTTTCTTTATGTCCGATTTTTTCAATCGAATCCCTTGCATAATCACGTGTTGTCTTAATGCCCCTGATATCCGGGAACTGTCCCGATTCTAAAAATGCTTTAACAGCCTGTATGTTACCACTGTTTATTTCTGTGTCTGCATTTCTTATCTGCCTTAATACATCAGCTCCTGCCTGTACTGCTACCTGCTGCTCCTTAAGATATTCCTCATAATACTCTTCTTCAGCTGCTGCATCGTAATTTTCCTCTAACTGTTCAATAAACATTTCAACAGACTGTTCTCCGATTCCAGATGAGTTATCCACATTCTTTAATGTATTCGGAGTAACTAATCCACCATTTGCCATAAATAATGCACTGTAATAGTTAGCAGTTCCGCTTACCTCTGCCATTCCTGTATTCTCATCAATAACAGTGTCCATGTCATAATGCTTTCTTGAATTATATGCAGTCATAAGATTATTCATAGTGACCTCAGCTCCCTGCTTAATCAGTGCGCCTGCTGCCACTCCGGCATCTCTGGTAAATATATTCATCATCTGGTATATTCCTATAAACTGCTTTCTCTGCTCTTTAGTAATACCATTTGTACGGTCAAGCTTGTACAGAAACTTTGAAAACTTCTCCTCATTATCCTTAGATGCTTTATCATTAGCCTCTGTAAGATATTCATTGACTTCCTCAATTGAAGCATTCATTGGATTTACTCCGTCTTTTATCATATTAAGAACTGTCTCCGGTTTCATATTCTTAATAAGATTATTAATCATTGCATTAACAGATTTGACTATCTCTACATTTTCCTTTGTCATATCCATGTTATTAGCAGCCAGCACCTTTATTGCTTCCTTGTCCTCATCAGTTCCCTCAAGTCCAAGCGCCTTAATAATATCATCAGTGCTTCCCTGTACTGCCTTCTTTAATGAATCACCGAGGTCGCCTCTTATCTGAGTTCCAACCGCCTCATAAGTTTCATTCATCTTGTCAAACATACTGGCAAATACACGCGCTGGATTTCTTACCATCTCATTCAATGTCTTTCTTGCTTCAAGAACATCTGTATATGCAATCTGCGCTTCTTCATACATTTCATCCGCCTGTTCATATTCCATAAGCATTGAATTAAGCTCATCTATCGGAGTTGTAAGAATAGAAATGTTATTCTTAACGAGATATATAGACGCATTTGCACTCATAAGAACTCTTGCTGTTACAAGCGTGTCATACGCCTTATCTGCTGCCTGCTGTACATCAGATGCCTGATTTCTAACTTCACTGTTTCCTGTACTTACTGATGCTGCACTGTATTCAATTCTGAAGCTTCTTACATCCATCTCCAGCTTAAGGCTTGCTATTGTAAATGTTTCCCCTTTTGATACCACATTTGCAACATCTGAATACTCTGCCCTGTTAATAGTATCAAGAGCTGTCCTTATATCATCAATTGGCGAACCTGTAACGAGCGTATTCTCTGCCTTGCCTCCAAGCTTCATGTTATCAAGTATCTTATTAAGCATTTCATCAGGGTCAGCCTGAATCTTTTCAATATCTATCGCATCAAGCTGTGCCTTATATTCAAGATTTTCTTTAGTAACAGGAATCTGTGCATTAATAAATGCTCTTGCATCCGAAAGTGTATTATCATTAACCTCAAGACCTGACGAAGCAATTATCTTCTCAATTCCCGGCCTTAAAGCTTCAAAATCAGCGTCAGATATTGCATCTGCGCACTTTCCTATTGTAACGCCATCCGCACTGATACTTGATGAGGTTGCCGCCTGTGCCTGATATATTCCAGCAATTGAAGGCTCTATGCGATTAGCAACCATGTAATTCTTTGTGTTCTCTGATAATGGCTTTAACTCTTTACTCTTTTCAAGTGTGCCTTTAACCTCAGCAACACTTTCATCATTGACAGCTATATCTGCTCCCTGCATACGACTCTCGACACTTGCCGCTGTTGCTGCACTTCCAGTCACACTCTCAATCTTATCCTTGGAAACTGCTGTGCCATAATTAACATAATCATCAGAGTGCATCGCAAGTTCAATCTTAATTTTCTCAATAATATTAACCATATCATCTGGTGTAGCATCTGTAAGATTAAAGCCGTCCTCATCTAGCTTTACCGCATCAGCACCTGATAACTTCATCATCAATGCCTTAAGGCTTATCTTTGCACTGGAAGCACTCGCCATAATCTGGCTCTTTACATCATCTGCCTCCTTAAGAAGTCCCTCATATGTATTGTCATTTGAAGCTGTCACACTGCCAGAGATTACCACTCCTGCAAATGAGCCTGCCACACCTTCACTTTTAACCGCCTTATTTTCTTTATAATTAATAGATGTTCCCTGTGCCGCAACATCTTTATTAAAATTCGCGCCTGAAACTGTATATGTCATATTCTGCTGCCTTTCTTATTTACTATCTGAAACAATCACTCATTGTCATATAATAAATATTTCGGCAGATATAGCGGGATAATTGAGAGATTAGTGGCAACAAATAAAAAGGAAGCCAATTCAGAATTAATAAAAATCCAAACCAGCTCCCTTTCTCTATATTATTGTCCTATATCTTCGTAGCATGAACCTTAGAAACATCACCGTTAAACTCATACACAGCTATTCCATACTTATGTAAGTCAATAAGCAATGACTGCGGATATCCATCACAATCTCCCTTAACGGCTGTAAGAGTCTTCTTCTGGTCAGCTTCATTATCTCCAAGAACCAGCTTATACTTAGTCTTGAACGGAACTCCTATTCTGAATCTGTCTCTTTCAACTGGTGTAAAATTAAGTACAAAGAGAAGATTCTTCTTTCCATCCGGACTGATTCTCATAAATGATAAAACGCTATTATCTTTATCATTGGCATTAATCCATCTGAATCCTTCACTACTGTAATCAGTAGCATACAGGCATGGATAATTCTTATTAAGCTTAAGACACTTCTTCGTAAAATCCTTAAGTTCTGTATGACTTTCATCCTCTAACAGATACCAGTCAAGAGCACGCTTCTCACTCCACTCATTCCACTGTCCAAATTCCTGTCCCATGAACAGAAGCTTCTTTCCTGGATGTCCACACATATATGCATATGCCAGCTTAAGATTCTTGAACTTATCCTCCCTGTCACCAGGCATTTTCCCAAGCATAGAACACTTAAGATGTACAACCTCATCATGTGAAAGCACAAGAATGAAATTCTCGCTGTAAGCATACATCAACGAAAATGTCATCTTGCTATGATTAAACTTTCTGAAATATGGATCAAGCTTCATATATTCAAGGAAATCATGCATCCAGCCCATATTCCACTTAAATGTAAAGCCAAGACATTCGCCATTGTCAGGATCACCACTTACCATAGGCCATGCTGTTGACTCCTCAGCTATAGTTATTGCCTGTGGGAATCTCTTCTTTAACATGCTGTTAAAATGCTTTAAAAAGCTGATTGCTTCGAGATTACCGTTGTCACCATATTTGTTAGGAACCCAGTTTCCTTCTGTCCTTCCGTAATCCAGATACAGCATTGAAGCAACAGCATCAACTCTTAAACCATCAATATGGAACTTGTCCACCCAGAACATTCCATTAGCAATAAGGAAGTTAGCCACTTCATTCTTGGAATAATCAAATACCTTCGTTCCCCAGTCAGGATGCTCTCCCTTTCTAGGGTCTGCATACTCATATACACAGCTTCCATCGAAATTAGCAAGTCCATGTGCATCCTTTGGAAAATGTGCCGGTACCCAGTCAAGAATTACACCAATTCCTTTTTCATGCATATAATCTACAAAATACATAAAATCATTAGGTGTTCCATATCTTGCTGTAGGTGCATAATAACCAGTTACCTGATATCCCCATGAGCCATCATATGGATACTCTGCAATTCCCATAAGTTCAATATGTGTGTATCCCATATCTGAAACATATTTTGCAAGCTCAGGTGCCAATTCTCTATATGTATAGAATCCGTCCTCTGTTCCATCATCTTTCTTCTTCCATGAGCCAAGATGACATTCATATATAGAAAGAGGTGCTTTAAGATGATTCTCTGTCTTCTTCTTCTCAACCCATTCAGAATCTTTCCATTCATAACCTGAAAGATCAGCAACTATTGATGCTGTCTCTGGTCTTAACTGTGCCTGATTAGCATATGGATCTGCCTTGTAAAGAGCCTCTCCACTCTGGGAAATAATAAGGAACTTATACATATCCCCTGCTTTAGCTCCCGGTATGAACAAATCATATATTCCACCATCTGAAATCTTCTTCATATCATAACCATATGCATTCCAGTTATTAAACTCACCTATAACATAGACTTCTCTTGCAGCAGGTGCCCACACAGCAAAATACACACCTTCTTTTCCGTCTTTTACTCCAACATGCGCACCCATTTTGTTATATATCTCATAATGAGTTCCCTGTCCAAAAAGATATGCATCCAGTTCTGTGATTGCCAGCTGCTCGTATTTTTGCATATTCTTCATAAAATCCTCCATTATATTATTATTATCCTACACGACACTTATGGGTCCCCTCAGATATCCCACTAATTAATAGTATATTACCACATTAGCAAATTAATTACTACATTTCATTAGCAAAAAAAATGTTCATTTCACATATATTATGTTATACTGTAAATCGCATTGAAATAAATGCTTTATATAAGTTAGAAAGATGAAAAGGAGTATTAAATTCTTATGATATACTATATTGTTAACGAAAGTTTCACTAACATAATAGCATTTGTCAGCATCCTGTTTGCTTTCGCATTTACAATAGCTGCAATTGCTCTTGGCAAGAATCTTCTTCCAAGAGATGCCGGAAGGGCTTATGCCATCAACGGAAGTAAATCAGTTGGAAAACCAAGAGGCGCCGGCATGATTTTCATTCTTACATTCACAGTCACATGTGCATTATTCGTAAACTTAAGTGCCGAGCTTATCATTTATCTTATACTTGTGCTTGCCGCAATGCTCAGCGGATACCTTGATGACAGTGCTTCATCACCATGGGGTAATTTAAAGAAAGGTCTTATTGACCTTGCAATATCGGTTATGGCGGCAGTTACTTACCTGCATTACAACCCTAACACATTTGACCTTGCATTCTTTGGAAAGACAGTAACTCTTAATCCAATCATCTATGCAATACTTATTATTATACTTATATGGGTAAGTATCAATGTTACTAACTGTTCAGATGGTGTTGACGGCTTATGTGGTACACTTTCAGTTGTAACACTTGCTTCAGTGTATGTACTTTTTAAGTCATTTAATATTGAATCAGCTTACAGACACACCGTTCTTATTATGATTGTGTGTATCCTCGGCTACCTGTGGTTCAACGCATCACCAAGCAAGCTTCTTATGGGTGACGCCGGTTCGAGAGCAATAGGAATATTTATAGCATTTACATTCCTCAAGCTCCATGCACCGCTGCTTTATATTCCAATGGCACTTATAATTATTCTCGATGGCGGACTTGGTCTTATCAAGGTTTCATTCATGAGATTTCTTCACATCAACCTAATGAAGAACCTTCGTACACCAATCCACGACCATATGAGAAAGAATAAAGACTGGTCAGATACACAGGTTGTTTTCAGATTCACAATTATCCAGGTAATTCTTGGTCTTGCAGTAATATATGGATTAATGTTCTGATATTAAATATATTAAAATGGCATGTCAGTTGAATTTCTGACATGCCATTATTTCTGTTCTGAGAGTTTCTCAGCCTGACGCCGCCTGCGTCTGTGCTCTCTCTCTTTTATCTGCTTTTCATATATCTTAAGTGCACCCTTTTCATCAGTGTGCTTCATAATTCTGACTGCATAATATCTGCCTTCTTCGGTCTGTTTAACTCTGAAACGCCCCTTTATAAGTCCATGTTCATCACACGAAAACAAGCCGTAATAGCATTTCGAATTAGTAGCAAACCACTTAACCGTTCTTGTCATAGTCCTGCCACATAAAAAACATTTGCAGGAACGTACATTTCTGTCACTTGCAGCCTTGTCCCTTGTAGCAAATCCCTTTGAAATATACTTCTCATAAGTTCCAAAGTTAAGATATACCTCGTCCTTTCTTGACTCTGGAATTGTAAATGTGTCTATACTACAGAACTTCTTAACTCTGTCAAAATCCAGCTTCTTCATTATCTTGGCTGTGTACCTTGCATCACTCATTGCTGAATGATAATGCTCATCACCCTTGATTCCCTGCTCATCGATTGCAGATTTAAGATTCATGCGTGTCTTGCCATCTGAAAAATTAATACTGTAAAGTTTCTGAAGATCAAGATACAGAAGCGGCTTTGGGAAATTCTCCGGAACATCATAAAACTTCATATTTCGTCTTCATCCTCTGCAGAA
>OGGL01000447.1_pt1 | contig 10949 bp, 8 predicted proteins | sample 1571221 | NCBI WGS metagenome assembly OGGL01 (sample SAMEA2582062, study PRJEB24529) | metagenome | biome: Human gut stool | place: China | collected 2011
ATAGCCTGCGCTGGGGTTGGCGGTGATGCCGGAAAATGCATCGCTGCCGCCGCACTGCATACCGATGAGCAGCTCACTGAGGGGCAGCTCCTCCCGGTGGCGCAGGTTCAGCTTCTGGAGCTTCTTCTCCGCCATGTCCAGGATCGCCTGCATCATGGCATCGTGACCCTTCCAGTCCTGCAGAGTCAGGCAGTTCTCCGGGTTGATGTCCTCCGGAGGCAGCACCCGGTCGTAGGTGAGCTTCTCGCAGCCCAGACCCACCACCATGACCTCACCGCCAAAGTTAGGATGACGGATCACATTGGTGATGGCACGGATGGGGATGTATGCCAGCGGAGCGTTGATGGCAACGCCGCAGCCATAGGGATGAGTGATGGCAACCACGCCGTCCACATTGGGGTACTTGGGCAGTAGCTCCTTTTTGATGCGCTCCACTGCCACCTTCACCACGCCTGCAGCGCACTGCACAGTGGTGACGATACCCAGCAGATTGCGGGTGCCGGCAGGACCCACCTTGTTGCGGTAGCCCATCCAGGTAGTCCGGGGCGGGGTGGGCAGTTGGTCCGGGGTCTTGATGTCGGTGCCCCAGGGCATATCGGTCAGTGCCGGGCTTTCCGGCAGGTCCAACATGTGCTCGTTGATCCAGCTGCCGGCGGGGATGTCGTTCTTTGCATAGCCCAGCACCACGCCGTAGCGGATGACCTCGCCGCCGGCGGGGATATCCACCAGTGCGATCTTGTGTGCCTGGGGGATGGGATCCCGGGTGACCACGCCGCTCTCGGTCTTTGTGCCTGCGGGCAGGTCGTGGACGGCAACCACCACGTTGTCGTTGTCTTTGATCTGGATGGTCAAACGTTCTGCCATAATAATCACCTCATACTCTTATGCACGGCGCAGCTGCTCGCTGACCGCCATCATGCAGGCGGCGGCACCGTGCTGGTTGTCCACCATCTGCTTTTCACTCAGATAATACTCCGGGGTGCCGGTGCGGTCGGTGCGGTTGTCCGGTCCCGGTCCCAGACCTGCGCTGGCGCAGATGCCGTGAAGCTCCCAGCCCTGCTCGCCCTTTTTCAGGTAGGTGTCCCGGATGCCGTCCAGCACCCGGCTACCCTTTTCCCCGTATTCCGGCGGCAGCATTCCCAGCCGTGCACCCTTCATCAGGGCGTAGGCGACCATAGCGCTGCCGGAGGTCTCGGAGTAGTTGCCGGTCAGGTCTGCCCGATCCACCACCTGCAGGAACATGCCGGTGTCTGCCACCTGATAGGGCAGCAGACGGTCCAGCGCGTTTTTCAGCAGAGGGCACAGCTCCCCGGCACGGGGGGTGCGGTCCTTTGCGATCTCGTAGGTGTCCGCCAGTGCCATGAGGAACCAGCCCTCGGCACGGAGCCACACCACCGGGCTCTGCCCGGTGACCGGGTCCGCCCACTCCATCTTCCGGGAGCAGTCGTTGGCGTGACGGTACAGACCCAGCTGCTCATCCCACAGCAGTTTGTGGGCAGAGGTAAACTGGTCCAGAATGTCGTCCCAGTTGTCCTCGCCGTTTTCTGTCAGGCAGGCGGCGTAGAAGGGCATCCCCATGTACAAGCCGTCCAGCCAGACCTGATCCGGATAGATGTCCTTGTGCCAGAAGTTCCCGGTGACGGTGCGGGGGTAGTCCGCCAGAATGCGGTAGGCGCGCTCCACGCCCTCTGCCCACCGTGCCTCCCCGGTAACATCCCGCAGGATCCTCATGGACTTGCCAAAGCTCACCTTGTCGATGTTGTGTTCTCCGGGCACCCAGTTTGCCACCCTGCCGGCGTCGTCCATCAGGAAGGAAGCGTTCCGGCGCACCGGCTCCCGCCAACTTTCGCTGCCGGTAGCGCAGTACAGGTCCTCCGCCCCCACCATGCAAAGGTCGTCTTTATAATTCCAGGGCTTTTCACTGAGGAACCGGGGAAAGACCCGGTCCAGATACTGTTCAAAATACTCCAGCCACATGCGTTTTGTCTCCTTTTACAGTCCGGCAAAATCTGCCACCCGGTCCAGGATCTCCACAGCCTCTTTCCGGCTCACCGGACGCTCCGGGTCAAAGCGTCCGTCCGCCTCCAGCTGCATGAATCCAAAATACAGCGCCCGCGCCGCATTGGTCCCGTAGTTGTTTGCCACCCGGTCCACGTCGGTGCACACCGGCATGGTACTGGATGCGTTGCGGTAGTTCACCCCGCACGCCTGCATTGCCACCGTTGCCATCTCCTGTCGGGAGATGGTGCGCCGGGGGGCAAAGCAGCCCTTTTCCAGCGGGAAGAACCGGTTTGCCGCTGCCCGGCGTGCCGCTTCTTCGGCGGTATCCGTCAGCTCCGGGGCAGGCAGCTGATCATCGGCGAGGGGCAGCAGCATCTGCGCTGCTTCCAGCCGGGTCACCGGCTCGCTGCCCCGCTCCAGCTCCGGGGCGTTCAGCATCCCACGGCAGTACAGCCGGGGAGCGGCTCCCTGCGCCGGTGCCGGCAGCACCCGGTAGCTGCGGCTGCTCTCCCGGTCTCCGGCAGGGTTTGCGGCGCTGGCCCGGAGGTATGCCGCCCCGTCAGGCACTGCGATGGTCTCTCCCCCGCCGCACCGGGTCCAGTTTTTGTTATCCTCAGACGCCTCCCAGCAGAAGGTCAGCGGCTCCTGTGCACCGCAGCTCTCGGCGCTGGCAGTGACCGTGCCTCCGATGCAGGGCACCCCCAGGATCCGGACATAGCCGGGACGGGGGAACCGTTTACCGTTGATGGTAACGTTTTCCACCACCGCATCCTTCCAGTTCATGCTGCGCAGGCACTGGCGCACCCCGTCAATGGTGATGTTCCGCATCACCAGCCCGGTAATAGGCACCTCCGGGAATGCTTCCAGAAAGACGCCGTAATCTCCGCCGTGGGCGGTGATATTCTCCATGGTGATGTCCCGGAACACCGGCAGGCTGTCGCCGTTGCGCCCATCCTCGTAGAGCATGGTACCGTGAACCGCCGCCCCGTGGACGTGGTCCATCACACTGTCGCATAGCATGACCCGCTCCACAGCGCCGCCCCGCCGGGCGTTGGTCTTGAGCCGCAGTGCATAGGTCAGGTTGGGGCTGGAGAATCGGTTGCCGCTGGCAAGCACATTGTAGATGCCGCCGCTCATCTCGCTGCCCAGTGCCACGCCGCCGTGACCGTCTGCAAAGTCGTTGTTTTCGATCAGGATGTTCCGGCAGGGCACATTTGCCTCTCTGCCGTCCCGGTCCCGCCCGGACTTCAGGCTGATACAGTCATCGCCGGTGTCAAAGCGGCAGTTTTTGATCCACACGCCGTTGCAGCTCTCCGGGTCGCAGCCGTCGTTGTTGGCACCGTGACTGGAAAGGGTCACCCCGTCCACCACCACGCTGCTGCATAGCACCGGGTTCAGCTGCCACATGGGGCTGTTGCGGAGGGTGACCCCCTGCAGCAGCACCCGCTGGCAGCGGATGGACTGGAAGAAGTTGGGGCGCAGGTAGTGTCCTTCGCCAAAGATGCGCCGATCCACCGGCACCCCGCCCAGATTCATGCTGCGCAGGGCACTGCGGTCGGCAAGCTGCAGGTCCGGCTTGTTTTCAGACCAGGAGGTCTCCACCTGATGATGCCAGTTCCACCAGTGGTCTGCATCGGCGCCGCCGTCCAGCACCCCCTTGCCGGTAACGGCAATGTCCTGTGCATCACAGGCATACAGCAGGGCGCTGAAATTGTAGCAGGGACTTGCCTCCCAGTGGGAGAACACCAGCGGGTAGTTTTCTGCCGGGTCATCGGGCACAAACTGCACCAGAGTATCCTCCGATGCAAGGTGCAGCTCCACGCCGTTTTTCAGGTGCAGCGCACCGGTGCGGTAGACGCCCGGCTGCAGGACCAGCGTTCCGCCTCCCTGCCGGCTGAGGTCGTCGATCGCCTGCTGCAGCTGTCGGGTCTGCATCTGTCCCGGCACCGGCTCCACCTGCATCCGGTTTTTGCCGATGCAGGGCAGCTGGATCTGGGACAGGATGGTATTGCGCAGCTCGTTTTTGTTCATGGGGAAAACTCCCTTACTCTTTGCTATTGATGGAATGCTCCAAAAGAAATGTCAGATATTCTGCAAGGTCTTCTTCGTGCCACTGGTGAGTGCCGGGGCAGATCTGGTGCCGGAGGTTTTCCGGTGCACCCAGCAGCCGGTACGCCTCGGCGGCGATCGCCACCTGCTCCTGAGCGTTTACCACGCCCCGGGGACCGTTGAGCCGGTCCTCCCGGCAGGACTGCACCCACAACGGGCGGGGTGCAATGAGGCTGGCGATATCGCCCATGTCCAGATGCTCCCACAGGTGGGGCACATAGTTGCAGGAACAGTTGTTGTTCAGGGTCAGCAGGGCGTCCCGGTAGCCGTACATATAGCCGCTGATGGCGGCAAACTTTACCCGGTCGTCCAGCGCCGCCAGCCACAGCGTCTGCATCCCGCCGCCGGAAAACCCCACGGCCCCCAGACGGTCTGTGTTGAAGCGCCGGTCCTCTTCCAGCCAGTCGATGAGTCTTGCCAGGTCCCAGGTCAGCATCCCCAGTACCGGGATGCCCAGAGGCTCTCCCATGTGTGCCAGCCGGTAGCAGTCGCCCTTCAGTCCTTCCGGCAGCCGCCGGGCGTCCTCCGGGTCTTCCCGCCGCTCTCCAAAGCCCCGGCAGTCCGGGCATACCGTCACGCAGCCCTGTTTTGCCAGCTGCAGACCGTAATCGTAATGGTAATGATCGATCTTTTCGGTAATGGGCGGGTAGTCCCGCACACCGGCGACCGAGTACTTTCCGGCACCGTTGTGCCCCGGAGGGCAGAGGATCACCGGGGTGTCCTTTCCAGCGCCGGCAGGCGCCAGAAGGAACAGGGTCATCCAGACCTCCGGTTCCACCTGGATCCTCCAGTGCTCCCGGCGGATACCCTCCTCTGTGAAGACGGTCTCCATTCGGCGAGCATCTTGTATACCACGTTCCATTTTACATGTTCCCAACAGGGAATGCAAAAGGCTTCGGGTATCTTCCCGCCATTGCCGGAATTCCTCCGGGGTGCTGCCCCGGAAAGCGTCCTGCCGGGCGTAGCGGTCGTACTTGCGCAGCATGGAGGCAAGGGAACCGTAGAACCTCTCCTGGGCAGGCAGCTGCTCCGGCTCAGTCATCGTTGATGTCCTCGCCGATGTTCTGGGCAGCAGCAGGAGCCTTTGCAGACTTCTTTGCCTTCAGGTGGTCAGAGACATAGGGCCACACCACGCACAGCACGGCGATGATGAGCAGGATGAAGGAGACCGGGCGGGTAAAGAAGGGTGCGTAGCTGCCGTGGGCGTAGCTGATGCCCTGACGGAAGTAGCGCTCAAGCTTGCTGGACAGGATGAAGGCCAGAACTAGCGGGCTGGTAGGCAGACCGGCCACACTCATGAACAGAGCCAGCAGGCAGAGAGCCAGCATGACGTAGATGTTGAACATGGTGTTGGAGATGCCGTAGCCGCCGATGAAGCTGATGACCAAAATAACAGTATACAGATAATGATAGGGGATCTTCAAGATATACGGAAACCAGCGCTTGGTGATGATCTGGATGAGGTAGGTGACGATGGCGGAGACCATGACGCAGGCGAAGATGAGCATGGCCAGATCGGGCTGCTCAGTCATAAACAGAGGGCCAGCCTGCAGGCCGTGGATGGTCAGGCCTGCGATGAGCATTGCGGTGATGCCGTCACCGGGGATGCCCAGAGCCATCATGGGGATGAGGGCACCGCCCAGAGAAGCGTTGTTTGCGGTTTCAGAAGCCCACACACCGGCGGGGTTGCCCTTACCGAAGGTCTCAGGCTCCTTGCTGATGCCCTTGGCATAGCCATAGGCGACCATGTTGGAGATGCCGGAGCCCATGCCGGGCAAGAAGCCGATCCACAGACCGGAAGCGAATGCAAAGATAATGGTCTTGATGTTTTCGATGATGTCCTTGAAGCCGATGCCAAGCCCCTTCATGTTCTTGACGTCCACATCGGGCATCTTTGCCTCGCCCTTGGCGTTGTCACGGATGATCTGGCACATGGCGAACATACCCAGCATCTGTGCAACGGTGCTGATGCCGGAGGTGAGGTACACATTGCCAAAGGTGAAGCGGGTAGCGCCGTTGATGGGGTCCATGCCGATGCAGCCCATGAGCAGACCGATGCCGGCGGACATGATGCCCTTGAAGATGTTGCCCTTGGACAGGGAGGCAATAAGGGTAATGGCGCAGAAGCACAGGGAGAAGTATTCCCAGGGTCCCAGATGCAGAGCCGCCTCTGCGATCACCGGGGACAGCACGGTGGCGATCGCCACAGAGCACACGGTGCCGATGAAGGAAGCGGTCATGCCGATGCCCAGCGCCTTGCTTGCCTGTCCCTTTTGGGTCATGGGATAGCCGTCAAAGCAGGTGGCAATGGCAGAGGAAGAACCGGGGATGCCGATGAGCACCGCCGAGATAAAGGTACCGGACACGCCGCCGATCCAGATGGCAAGCAGCATGACAAAGGAAGTCTCGGTGGAAAGACCAAAGGTGATGGGTAGCAGCAGAGCGATGCCCAGAGTAGCGGACAAACCGGGGATTGCACCAAAGACGATGCCCAGCGCGACCATGGCAAAGATCAGCAGCAGGTTCAGCGGCTTCATGCAGACCAGTAAAGCAGAAAGATATGCAGCCATTTATTTTCCCTCCTTAGCCGCCGAACAGAACGCCGGCGGGCAGTTTGATCTGGAACGCAAAGACGAACATTGCGTAGAGCACAGCCGTGACGACCACCGAGATGATGACGGTGGACACGGGCTTAACTTCGCTGTTGCCCTTCAAATCATAGATAAAGGCGGCGGTTGCAAACGGGGTGGTGATCACAAATCCCAGATAGGTCATAGCCACGGCGTAGATCACCAGCATCAAAAAGCTCTTGGTGACCTTGATCACGCCGCCCTTGGGGAAATAGGGCTTTTCGGCAATCTCGCGCTCCTTGTAGCCCTTGACGATGAGGGCAATGGAGCTGATGCCGATCAGGAAGATAGCCACATACGGCAGCAGCCGGGGACCCGGCTCCAGCAGATTGGCCGGCTGGCGGACCTGCTGGGTCATGATGAAGAAGAAAATACAGGTAAGCAAGCCAACGATGCCTGTTACCATATCGTGTCTCATTTTCATGGAAGTACCTCTCGCTTTTCTCAAAAACAGCCCGGAGAGGAGAAGCTCCGGGCTGTCTATTTAGGAGGATCTACACTTTTCAGAGAAAGACTTCTGTGCAGATAAAAAGTGCAGTCGATGGCAGAATTTTGGGTTAGCCCTGAACGTACATACCGAGGTTCTTTGCGATGTTGACGAGTTCATCGTACTCTTTCTGATGCAGCTCCTCGGACTCCTCAAGGTCGTGCCAGCCGGGGATGTGGCCGATGCCTGCGATGCCATCATGGACAGTGGGGTCGTTGACAACCTCTTCCATGGCTGCGTTCATCTGCTTGACCATGGTCTCGTCCATGCCGGCAGGTCCCATCAGGTAGTGGTAGACCAGCATGTAGCAGTCCTTGAAACCCTGCTCCTGCAGAGTCTTGTAGTTTTCAGGCAGCTCAGCGGGGTACTGGTCGATGGTGATGCCGTCGCCCGCCACGGTGCCGATGACCTTCAGCTTGCCGGCCTTGGAATACTCCTGAGCGTTGCCCAGACCCACGACACCGATGTCGATGAATCCACCGGCCAGATTGGTCAGACTCGGAAGCACATTCAACCTTGTTCAGCTCGATGCCCAGAACACTGCACAGCTTGCCGAACAGGAAGGTGTTTGCACCTGCAGCCGGCATACCGGCGTTCAGCTCATTGGGATGAGACTTTGCGTAATCGACGAAGCCCTGAAAGTCATCGTAAGGTGCGTTTGCAGGAACAGCCAGTGTAGAGAAGCCGTTGTCCTGCAGGCAGGCGATCAAGGTGAAGTCGGTCATGGGGTTTACGGTAGCGTTGCCGGTGATGTACTGGATGTTCAGTGAAGAGGTAGCCAGCGTCAGGGTGGTGCCGTCCGGCTTTGCGTTGGCGACGGTCTGGTGGCCGACGGTGTTTGAGTCGTAGTTGGTGACGGTGGTCTTCAGGCCGTAGATACGGTTCAGACCCTCGCTGTAGTAACGGATGGCCAAGTCAGAGCCGCCGCCTGCCTTGCCGGGAACCGCCAGCGTGATGGTCTCATTCTTTGGGAAGCCGATGCCGTCAGCGGCTGCGGATGCAGCAGCGCTGGCGGAGGAAGCGGAGCTGGAGCTGGAGCTGGAGCCGCCGCAGGCGGACAGGGCAAGGGCTGCAGCAGCAACGGCGCTGCCCTTGAGCATGGATCTTCTGGTGATCTTCTTCATTGTTAGTCTCCTTCTTTTCCGGTGATCATTCTGCGTTGGTTGAGGTGTTACCCTCTCTGTGCTTTTATTGTACAACCTGCCGCTTCACTTTACGATACACAAGAATTCCGCTTTTTCATAACGATTTGTTCACAGCAGCTTGCAATTCCTTTTGTGGTCCTTTATACTTATTATGGAAAAACTTTTCCATATTCCCCAGCACTTTGCAGATTTCTGGCTAAAATCCGACTTTTTACCATTTTGTAACAAAAGGGAACTGCTATGAACACCCGTCAGTATTATTACCTTTCCACCATTGCAAATTATGGCAATCTGAGCCATGCGGCGCAGGCGCTCCACGTCTCCCCCTCGGCGCTGAGCAAGTTTCTGGCAGAGTGCGAGCGCACCTTTGGCTTTGCTTTGTTCCTGCGGTACAACCGCCGCCTGTACCCAACCGCCGTGGGACGGTATGTGGTAGAATGCGCCCAGAAGATCCTTGACGAGCAGAACCGTATGCTGCTGACCATGAAAGAGGTCACCGGCGGCAACCGCAAGGCGATCCGTCTTGCCACCGCCCCCAACCGGGGTGCCATCATCTTCAGCAGGATCTACAACCAGTTCTCCCGCCGGTACCCGGACATCTCCCTGAGCCTCACCGAGCTGTATGCCGCCGAGCAGCCGGGAGCCATCGCCCGGGGACTGGTGGACCTGGCACTGGGCGCCGGTGCCACCAGCAGCGAGATCACCGACATCCCCATTGCCCACGAAGAACTGCTGGTGTCCCTGCCTGCCTCCCACCCACTGGCAAAGCAGGAGACCATCCATCTGGCAGACCTGCGGGACACTCCCTTTGTATTGCAGGGTCCCCGCCACAGCATCCGGCTCATTGCAGAGCAGCTTTTCCAGCAGGCGGGGTTCCAGCCCGTAGTCGCCTTTGAGTCCAACGACGTTATCCTGCTGGACTCCATGATGCATCAGGCAGTGGGAGTGGGGCTGGTAAGCAACGCTCACGTATTTCCCTGCAGCGAACTTGCCTACCGTCCGCTGAATCCTCCTGTGCACCAGACCCTGCACCTGCGTTTCCCGCTGGGGCACACCCTTACGGAGCCGGAGCGGTATCTGGCAGGTCTGCTGATCACCGAACGCCTCCGCGATCCCCGGTACAAGCCCACCGACGACCCGCTGGTGGACCAGCTGCTGCAAGAAGTGCTCTCACCCTCTCAGCTGGCAGACACCGGCAGCCTGCCCCGGGAGGCAGTGGGCACCGCCCTGCAGACCATGCAGGAGGTGAACCTTGACAGCCGGGTGATGGAGTATTTGATTTCTATCGTGGAGGAGCAGAGTCTTTCCCGGGCGGCAGAGCGGCATTTTTTGGCGCAGTCCGCCCTTTCCCGCCACCTGCGTGCCGTGGAGGAGATGGTGCGCACTCCCCTGTTCACCCGGGAGCACAACCGGCTGCGTCCCACCAGTGCCGGAACCATCTTTGTAAACAACGCCCGGAACATCCTCCACATCGAAAACGAGATGTTTGCCCACACCAAGTCCTACCGGCAGGGACGCGGCGGTAAACTGTATATCAGCTGTGACCCCCTGTTTGCCAAGGCGCTGCGGGACCACGCCCTGCCTGCATTCTGCGCCCGGCACCCGGATATCCAGCTGACCATCCGTGAGGAGAACCGGGAGCAGACCCTGGAATCCCTGATGAACTCCTCCACAGATCTGGGCATCTTTCTTTCCTCCCAGCCCCGGCAGGACCTGCTGCACTGTCAGGTACTGACCCTTACGGAGATGGTCTACTGCTTTGCCCCCTGCCGCTGCCCGGAGGGATGGCAGCCCGGGGATCTGTTCCCCGGGGGGCTGGACCCCCGCCCCCAGCTAATGGCATCGGCAGGCTCAACCCTCCGGACCCTGCAAGACGCCCTGCTGCCCCAGATGTTCGGGCAGCTGCCCCCCGCTGCTTGTGAGGCGGATACCTCCATCCTGCGGCAGCTAGCAAATATTGGCGTTGCCGATTCCCTGCTGCCTCTGAACCTTATGGAGCGCCGCCACCATTCCCGGTGCGCTGCGTTGGACCCGCCCCAGCCTTTGTATCTGCTGCTGGCACACCATGTAGGACGCACCCTGCCCCCGGTGACCGACGAGCTGATAGAACTGATCCGCACCTCCCTTACCGATGTGCTGGCGCTTCCATAAATCAGTCGGTGCACCGTCTTTTGCAAAACGAAACATCCGCAGCAATGGTCTTCCCGGTCTGAATGTCGGCAAGCCTGCTGAGGAAGTCCAAAAACCGGGAGAATTCGCCCCCGGCACCGTCCTGTGATATGCTACCCCCAGAGTAGACAGAGTAAAAAACAAAACTCTAAATACTCTGGGGGTAGCATGTCAATCTGTGTGGGGGTGCTGTTGCTATTGAAGGTCTGAAAGCAAATTCGACCGTTCAAAGTCGCTGTTTTTTTATTTTCCCGATCAATTTATCTTATCTATCCGGACATAGCAGTTACACGCCCGGTTCAGAAATTCATAATCGTGCGTGACGACAAACAGAATATTCATATCGGGTCTGAGTTTTCTCGGTGGTGCCCTTTTCCTCCGCAAAAAATCGTTCCACATTTTTCTGTG
>OGGL01000454.1_pt1 | contig 10818 bp, 8 predicted proteins | sample 1571221 | NCBI WGS metagenome assembly OGGL01 (sample SAMEA2582062, study PRJEB24529) | metagenome | biome: Human gut stool | place: China | collected 2011
TCCATAATAAGTTTCTTCCCTTTTGCCCCATTGCCGGCAGTCCCTTTTATTTCCAGATCAGCCTGCACCTCCAGATCCCGGCGTAAGGTCTCAATAGCCGCCTTCTCATCATCTATAATGATCACCTTATACATAATTTCCTATCTTTATAAATTGTAAGAATAATCCAATGGTATATAGATTAGAACTTGTGTTCCGGTCTGTCCATTATTCACCAGATTCTTGATTTCAAAACGTATTTTCTCGCGATTCTTATCATTCAATAGCTGAATAGTCTGATAAAGCACTTTCAACCCTGTTCCTGTTCCACGTGTAGATGATAAAGTTTGTGGAGAATATCCACGTCCATTATCGCAAATATCAATAAGGATTCCACTTCCCTTTCGGCAAACAGATATACCAAGTAACTTCAAACCGTCAATTCCGGCCAATCCATGTTTCAATGCATTCTCCACCGGTATCTGTACTACCATTGAAGGAATGACAACCTGCTGAATATCCAAGTCTTCCTCGATCTTCACATCCATTGAAAAATCACTTCCGAGACGTCCTTGCTCAAGATGGATGTAAGTCTTCACAAATTCCAGTTCATCATAAAGAGAAATACTGAGTTTCTCTGTCAATTCCAAGCTCTTACGAAGTAGTTTCACCAATTCTGTCAGATCACCACACAACGTTTCCCCATCCCTAAACCGACTGATCTCACGATTCAATACATTAAACGTGAAATGCGGTGAAAGACGATTCCGGATATTCTCCATACGGAAACGGCTGATCTGGTTGATATGCCGTTCCTGAAGAAACATGCGTTTCTTCTTCATATACCAATAAACAAGTCCCGCTACGATAACAGATACAATACCGATCAGAGCCCATATATAGGTTGTCAGTTTCAGCACCTCCATCTCTCCTTTTTGTTTCTCGATCACCAATTCTTTCCGCATCACAATCGTATCCTGCCGGTAACGCATATCCAGTTCGGCTACACGCGTCCTGACACGTTCATTACGGATGGAATCATTAAGTTGAAGATCGTGTTTCTGATATTCATAAGCCTTTTTATAGTTTCCCACCTGCTCGTAATAATGCTGTAGATAGTGATTACGGATATTGATCATATTGGCATCTATATGCCCGTAATCAGCTGATCTTCTGATTATATCTCCGGCAAGAGCGACATTTCCCTTTTTAAGTGCAAGCTCGATCATTTGAGTCTCTATGTAATAAAGCGCCGATTGATTCCCGATTCCGGAAAAGAAGCGATAGCTCTCGTCCAGATATAATTGCGCTGAATCCAGTTTATTGGTAATCACATAAAGTTCTCCAAGATTTGCCTTACACAAATTCTGTTCAAAAACCATTTGAGGATAAGACTTCACGACCTCTAATGCACGCCCAATATAATGAACAGCCTGCGGATAGTCTTTTTTATAATAAAAATGGTTTCCCCGGTTATTCAGATAAGTCCATTTCTCAGACACGCTCATCTGAGGAAAAAAGTTTCCTGCAAGTTCATAATAATGATTGGAAAGCTCAAAATCACGTAATTCCATATAAGTCTGTCCGAGACCATAGTAAACCGGAAATTTATTACGATCGGGCAATCCGAGAGAATCACAAATGAACAGTGCGCGACGATAATAATAAGCGGCATACGCATAATCTCCCTTATGCACATTGGCATCAGCCAAATTTATGCACAAGTCCGGTAGATAGTCCGTTTGTTGCCCTTGAAGCCTTTCTCCGTAGGCTTTTTTATAGGAGATAATAGCCGAATCGGGCTGAGTGCGCTGCATCAAGACGTTGCCTTCCATATTATAAACAGTCGAAAGCAGATCATGCACTTCCGCAGAAATCTCCACTTCATTACAAAAGCGCTTCACAAGCCGATTGTAATACAAGACTGAATCAAAGTCTGCCGTAACAAAATAAGATTTGGAATAAAATGACAAAAGGTAATAATAAGACAGGCTATCCGGAGCATCCGCCATGGCGTGTCGCAACAAAGAACGTGAATATCGGGTATTACTAAACAATGAATCTTGAGCACAACGTTCCACAGAGTCTATGCTCATACCCCAAAAAGCGGAATCAGAACGGTTTATTTTTTGCTTACAGCCTGTTAACGGTAATAACAAACAAAAAAATACAATTGCCAGGTTTGCTCTATGCCTCATTGTTTTGATTTATCGTGTAATACCCAACAAAAATACATCCTTTTTTTAAATTCGATAACAAACGTACTACTTTTTATGCGCAATTATTCATATCTTTGTAGCCAATATAATTAGAATAGTCTCATAATGAGTCCACTGAACTTCACTCACATCCTGACACAGACAGTCGATGAGCTATCGGAAAGCGAATCATACAAAGACGGTGAGCCATTACCCTCGCCACGGGTATTGTGCGATGTTATCGAATTAGCGCGTTCCATTCTCTTTCCCGGATATTACGGAAACTCAACAGTCAACAGCCGGACTATCAATTACCACATTGGTGTCAATGTAGAAAAGCTGTTCAATCTGCTAACAGAGCAGATTCTCGCCGGTTTATGTTTCGGTAATGGTGACCGGTGCGATGAATGTACCGAGGCCAAACGTGAAGAAGCAGCGCGCCTGGCTGCCAAGTTTATCAGCAAACTACCGCACTTGCGCCGTGTCCTGGCTACAGATGTGGAAGCTGCTTACAACGGTGACCCGGCTGCACAAAGTTTTGGTGAAGTGATCTTCTGCTATCCGGCCATCAAAGCCATCAGCAACTATCGCATCGCCCACGAACTTCTGGAATTGGGTGTACCGCTTATCCCCCGTATCATCACCGAAATGGCACATAGCGAAACCGGTATTGACATACATCCGGGAGCAAGAATCGGCACACATTTCACGATCGACCATGGAACCGGTGTAGTGATTGGTGCGACAAGTATCATCGGTAATAATGTGAAACTCTATCAGGGAGTGACATTGGGTGCCAGAAGCTTCCCCCTGGATGCTGACGGCAAACCTATTAAAGGCATTCCACGTCATCCGATTCTGGAAGATAACGTGATTGTATACTCCAATGCCACCATTCTGGGCCGGATTACCATCGGGCGTGATGCGACCGTAGGCGGTAACATCTGGGTGACAGAGAACATACCGGCAGGGGCAAGAATCGTACAGACAAAAGCGAAAAAATAATATAATTAACAACATTAAAGCGCCGGTCGCCCGGTTCATTACCGGAACATTAGCATACTGGCATGTTATCCATTTTTATGAGCGAACAATTTGAAATGATTGCCAAAACCTTTCAGGGACTGGAAGAGATACTGGCTGAGGAATTGACAACACTTGGGGCAAACGACGTACAAATAGGCCGCCGCATGGTCTCGTTTACCGGTGACAAGGAGATGATGTACAAAGCAAATTTCTGCCTGCGTACCGCAATCCGTATTTTAAAACCAATTAAGCACTTCACCGCAAAAGACGCTGATGCTGTATATGAACAAATCAAAGCCATCCGTTGGGAAGAAATCCTGGATGTAGACAAAACCTTTGCTGTCGACGCAGTAGTATTCAGCGATGAATTCCGCCACTCCAAGTTTGTCTCATACAAAGTAAAAGATGCCATTGTCGATTATTTCCGCGAATTGAATGGAAAACGCCCTTCTGTGCGTATCAGCAGACCGGATGTACTACTGAATATACACATTGCACAGACTACCTGTACGCTTTCACTCGATTCATCGGGCGAATCGCTCCACCGCAGAGGTTACCGTCAGGAAGCCGTAGAAGCTCCATTAAATGAGGTTCTGGCCGCCGGTATGATTTTGATGACCGGATGGAAAGGCGAATGCGACCTGATTGACCCGATGTGCGGTTCAGGTACTATTCCCATTGAAGCAGCCCTGATTGCCCGTAATATCGCGCCGGGAGTGTTTCGCAAAGAGTTTGCTTTTGAAAAATGGGGAGATTTCGATCAAAACCTGTTCGACCGGATCTACAACGACGACAGTCAGGAACGTGAATTTACCCACAAGATATACGGTTATGACAACAATCCCAAAGCCAACGAAATCGCAACGCACAACGTGAAGGCAGCAGGGGTATCAAAAGACATTATCCTGAAGTTGCAACCGTTCCAGCAATTCGAACAGCCGGCTGAAAAATCGATCATTATAACCAATCCCCCTTACGGAGAACGCATTTCGACCAACGACTTGCTGGGACTGTACAATATGATCGGCGAACGCCTGAAACACGCTTTTGTGGGTAACGATGCATGGATACTTTCTTATCGTGAAGAGTGTTTCGATCAGATTGGCCTGAAACCGAGCGTAAAAACTCCCTTATTCAACGGTCCTTTGGAATGTGAATTCCGTAAATATCAGATTTTCGACGGTAAATATAAGGAATTCAAAAGCCAGGAAGGCGGTGATGAAAACGGTGAACGTGCTCCGAAGGAAAGAAGAGAGTTCAAGCCGCGCCGGGAGGAAGGCGGTTTCAGAGGAGAAAGAAGACCACGCGAAGAACGTAATTCGGAATACGGAGACAGAAGACCGAGAGAATTCAAAGGCAACCGTGAGCCCAAAATCAAAAAGCCCCAGGAGGACTAAACCGTTCCGAACACAAATATGCAGACGGATGAACAGGCAGTCATAGAAGATAACCGATACGGTACCAAAGTATGACGCTGTCATCCGCCCGGAAACGACGAAATCAGACAGAGTATAAATCAAAGGATTTAAATAATGATAAAGCAAATCATGAAAACCAACAGTAAACAAAAGAGTGCTTTGTTAGTAATGCTCTTATCTTTACTAATACCAAACATTATGGCACAAGAACCGAAAATGCCGACCTTGGAGGATCTGATTCCGGGTGGAGCTACCTACCGTTCTGCCGAGAATATATCCGGCCTGCAATGGTGGGGTGACCAATGTATCAAACCGGGAATAGAAGCAGTGTTCATGATAAACCCTAAAAACGGAAAAGAAACACCGCTCACCACCCGCAACATAGTAAACAAGGCGTTGGAAGCCGGAAATCACGGTAAGTTGCAACACTTCTACAATGTCAGTTTCCCATGGCCGAAGAAAAGCCTTATGCTGATCACCCTGCCGGATAAATACATCGTATACGATTTCGACTACCGTGAGGTTATCAGCACACGTCCATTGCCAAAGGAAGGTGCCAATAGAGATTATCACCCTGAAACGGGACATGTAGCCTATACCATAGGCAACAATCTGTATGTGGACGATCGGGCCGTAACCAACGAACCGGAAGGTATCGTATGCGGCCAGTCTGTTCATCGCAATGAATTCGGAATTAAGAAAGGAACTTTCTGGAGTCCCTCGGGCAATCTGCTCGCATTCTATCGGATGGATCAAAGTATGGTAGCCCAATATCCCCTGGTCGATGTCACAGCTCCCATTGCCGAAGTCAACAACATCCGCTACCCGATGGCAGGGATGACCAGCCACCAGGTAAAAGTAGGCATCTACAACCCCACTACCGGCAAAAGTATCTATCTCAATGCCGGAGACCCGACCGATCGCTATTTCACTAACATCAGTTGGGCGCCGGATGAAAAGAGCCTTTATCTGATCGAGTTGAACCGCGATCAAAATCATGCCAAGTTGTGCCGGTATGATGTTGAAACAGGCGAATTGACGGCCACTCTTTTTGAAGAGAAGAGCGACAAGTATGTAGAGCCGCAGGACCCTATCATTTTCCTGCCTTGGGATAACAGCAAGTTCATCTACCAGAGCCAAAAAGATGGCTTCAGCCACCTTTACCTGTACGATACGAACGGCCGGCAAATCCGTCAGTTGACCGAGGGAGACTGGCTGGTAAAAGAGGTTCTGGGCTTCGACACCAAGAAAAAAGAGATTATTATTGCCAGCACAGAGTTCTCGCCATTGCAGAACAACCTGTTCCGCCTGGATACAAAAACCGGAACACGTACTCCCCTGGGCAGTGCAGAAGGCATACACAGCGGCCAGTTGAGCCCTTCGGGACGCTACCTGATTGACCAATACAACTCACCGACTGTTCCGAGAAGCATCAATATCATCGATGTGCAAAGTGGTAAAAGCGTCAATCTGCTCACAGCAGCCGATCCTTTCACCGGCTACAAGATGCCGGGTATCGAGACAGGTACCATCAAAGCAGCAGATGGCAAGACGGACTTATATTACCGATTAATAAAACCGGCCGATTTCGATCCGAACAAGAAATACCCGGCTATCGTATACGTATACGGAGGTCCTCACGCACAACTGGTCACCAACGGCTGGCAGAACGGTGCACGAGGCTGGGATATCTATATGGCCAACAAAGGTTACATCATGTTTACCGTAGACGGACGTGGAAGCAGCAATCGGGGACTCGATTTTGAGAATGTTACTTTCCGCCAGTTGGGAATCGAAGAAGGAAGAGACCAGGTGAAAGGAACCGAATTCCTGAAAAGCCTCCCCTACGTCGATGGGAACCGTATCGGAGTACACGGCTGGAGCTTTGGCGGTCACATGACCACTGCCCTTCTCCTTCGCTATCCCGAGATATTTAAAGTGGGCGTGGCCGGCGGTCCCGTCATTGACTGGGGGTATTACGAAGTGATGTACGGAGAACGCTATATGGATACCCCGCAAAGCAATCCGAAAGGATATAAAGAGTGTAACCTGAAAAACCTGGCAGGCAACCTGAAAGGACATCTGATGATCATCCACGATGACCACGACGACACCTGCGTGCCGCAGCACACCCTCTCGTTTATGAAAGCGTGCATCGATGCCCGCACGTATCCGGACCTCTTCATCTATCCGTGCCACAAGCACAATGTGTCGGGCCGCGACCGTGTACATCTGCATGAAAAGATAACCCGTTATTTCGAAGACTATTTATAAAGATATAAATCCTCAAAAGACATGAAGATATTACTATTAGGTTCGGGCGGCCGTGAACACGCCCTGGCATGGAAAATCGCCCAAAGTCCGAAAGTAGAGAAGCTGTTCATTGCACCCGGCAATGCCGGAACCGGTGAAGTAGGTGAAAACGTGAATATCAAAGCAACCGACTTCGCCGCTTTAGGGGCATTCGCTCTTGAAGAAAGTATCGATATGATTGTGGTAGGCCCCGAAGACCCGTTGGTAGAAGGTATCTATGACCACTTCCAAAGTAACCCCTGCCTGAAAAACATCGCCATTATCGGCCCGTCGAAAGAAGGAGCCAAACTGGAAGGCAGTAAGGAGTTCGCGAAAGAATTCATGCACCGCCACCACATACCGACAGCCCGCTACCAAAGCGTGACAGCCGATACCCTGAACGAAGGACTGGCATTTCTCGAAACACTTGAAGCTCCTTATGTGCTGAAAGCAGACGGACTTTGTGCCGGAAAAGGAGTATTGATTCTGCCGACTCTCGAAGAAGCCAAGAAAGAACTGTTATTGAAGAGTTCCTGAGCGGTATCGAATGTTCGGCATTCGTACTGACAGATGGCGACCACTATAAGGTGCTACCCGTAGCCAAAGACTACAAACGCATCGGCGAAGGTGACAAAGGGCTCAATACCGGCGGTATGGGCAGTGTGACTCCCGTTCCGTTTGCCGACGAAGTGTTTATGGAAAAGGTACGTACCCGCATCATCGAACCGACTGTCAACGGACTAAAGGCAGAAGGTATCACCTATAAAGGATTCATCTTCCTGGGGCTGATCAACGTGAAAGGCGAACCGATGGTAATCGAATACAATGTCCGTATGGGTGATCCCGAAACCGAAAGTGTCATGCTGCGCATACAGAGCGACCTGGTAGAACTGCTGGAAGGGGTGGCCGAAGGTAACCTCGACGCCCGATCGCTTGTCATCGATCCGCGTACAGCCACTTGTGTGATGATGGTCAGCGGAGGATACCCCGAAGCCTATCAGAAAGGATATGCCATCAACGGACTGGAAGCAGCCCGGGCAACGGACAGCATTCTGTTTCATGCCGGAACAGCCATGAAGGACGGACAGGCAGTGACCTCCGGCGGACGTGTGCTTGCCATCTGCTCGTATGGCAACGACAAGGCCGACGCACTGGCACAATGCTACAAAGTGGCCGACATGATTGACTTCAAAGACAAGAATTATCGCCGCGACATCGGCTTCGATTTATAATGAGGAATCAAAGATTACAAGGACGGATAACGGCGGGCAGATTTACGCTGCCCATCGTTATCTTTACGTGTATTGCCTGTTGGGTGCTGACCTCCGTTCTCCTGCCCGGACTGGAAGTTAAGGAGTCGTCCTACCCGCTGTGGAATATCGTGAACATACCCGCATGGGCCAACCGCATTGTCAGCTTTTTGCTCTTTGCCGGTATCGGCTATTTCCTGATAGAGCTGAACAATACGTTTGCCATCATCCGCATGAGAGCATCCGTACAAACCTCACTTTACTTTCTGCTCATCACGGCCTGCCCCGGCATGCACCTGCTTTATGCGGGCGACGTCGCTGCTGTAACCTTTCTCATTTCGCTCTATTTCCTGTTCAAAAGCTATCAGCAGCCTCGTCCTGCCGGTTATCTGTTCCATTCGTTTGCTTTGCTGAGCGCCGGCAGCGTGGCGTTTCCTCAGCTGACGTACTTCATCCCCATCTGGCTGATGGGTGCATCCGGTTTTCAGTCGCTCACGTTCCGCAGTTTCTGCGGTGCCATAATAGGTTGGAGCATCCCCTACTGGTTCTTATTGGGACATGCCTTTTTTCACAACGAAATAGAGCTTTTCTACCAACCGTTCATCCATCTGGCCGACTTCCGGGACATTGACTTCGGCCGTGACTTCCAACTATGGGAAGTCGTCACGCTGGGCTATCTATTCATCCTCTACATAGTCAGTTCGATACATTGCATCGTGGCAGGATATGAGGACAAGATACGGACACGCGCTTATCTGCACTTTCTCATTTTCCTCAACTTCTGCATCTTCCTGTTCATTGTGTTGCAACCCGCCCTGAGCATGAATCTGCTTTCGCTGTTGCTGATAGGCATCAGTATATTAGTGGGACACTTGTTTGTACTGACCAACAGCAAATCGTCCAACCTCTTCTTTATCGGTTCGATGATTACCCTTATCGCTTTATTCTGCTTTAATATATGGACGCTTTTATAGAAACCGTTTCACAGATACTTATCGACTGGGGATATCCCGGCCTGTTCATTTCGGCACTGCTGGCCGGAAGTATTGTCCCGTTCAGTTCGGAGATCGTGCTGCTGGGACTGGTAAAGTTGGGACTCGATCCTACCCTTTGCCTCATTTCCGCCTCGCTGGGGAACACCGCCGGAGGGATGACCTGCTACTATATGGGGCGCTTGGGCAGGATAGACTGGATCGAGAAATACTTCAAGGTCAAGAAGGAAAAGATAGACAAGATGCAACGCTTCCTTCAGGGGAAAGGCGCTTTGATGGCGTTCTTCGCCTTTCTGCCCGCCATCGGTGAAGTGATATCCATAGCCCTCGGATATATGAGGAGCAATGTATGGCTGACCACGGCTTCGATGTTCGCCGGAAAACTGATACGCTACATCATCCTGCTGAAAGCCATGCAGGAAGCCCTGAACCTGGTTATGTAAAGAAGAATATGGAAAGAATCATTGAATATACGGCCGACGGAAGTGCCACCCTCTTCGTTCCGGAGCTGAACGAGCACTACCATTCCGTGAAAGGGGCTCTGACGGAGTCCTCTCATATCTTTATCGACATGGGCCTGAAAGCCTCTGCTTCTCCTGCACCCCATATCCTTGAAATCGGTTTCGGAACGGGGCTGAACGCATTGCTCACACTGATTGAAGCGGAAAGATCGGGCAGACAGATCCATTATACGAGCATCGAGCTTTACCCGCTGCCATGGGAAACGGTAGAGAAACTGAGATATAACGACCGACCGGGAGGGAATGGTGAACAACGATTAACGACCGGCGATGAACAGGCCGCGCAATGGATGAAAGCCCTCCATACATCGCCCTGGGGAGAAGACGTGCGGATCACTCCGCATTTCACCCTGAGGAAGATACAGGGAGACTTCACAATCATGGACCGTTCATCATTGATCACTGACCGTACATCGTTATTCTCCCTCCTTTATTTCGATGCCTTCGCACCGGAGAAACAACCTGAGATGTGGACGCAAGAACTATTCGATGAGCTGTACGTTATGATGGAAGAAGAAGGAATACTGACCACTTATTGCGCTAAAGGAGTGGTAAGAAGGATGTTGCAAGCGGCAGGATTCATCGTTGAACGTCTGCCCGGACCTCCGGGAGGCAAAAGGGAGATACTGAGGGCAAAGAAGAGATCCCAGGATTCTCCGGCCGTAACGCAATGTAACGCGCAACCCACATTAAAACAGAAAGGATAAACATTATGAGAATGAATCGAATACATCAGTCAATAGTAACCCATATCCCCGGGAGAGGAATGAGAGGACAGACTGTTCTCTTCCTTTTCCTCCTGCTCCTTTCCGCCTGTTCCGGCCGCGGGAAAGGCGATGCGGGAGAGCGGATCATCACCGTCACGATGGAACCGCAACGGTACTTCACCGAAGCCATTGCCGGAGATAAGTTCACCGTACGCAGCATGGTGCCCAAAGGCAGCAGCCCCGAGACTTACGACCCCACCCCGCAGCAACTGGTATCGCTGGGTGAAAGTGAGGCATATCTGCGCATCGGCTATATCGGATTCGAACGCTCGTGGATGGACCGGTTGATGAACAATACTCCTCATATCCAGGTGTTCGACACCTCAACAGGGGTGGACCTGATCTTTGAGTCCGCCTTCGATCACGGCGACCACC
>OGGL01000460.1_pt1 | contig 10678 bp, 7 predicted proteins | sample 1571221 | NCBI WGS metagenome assembly OGGL01 (sample SAMEA2582062, study PRJEB24529) | metagenome | biome: Human gut stool | place: China | collected 2011
TGCGTATTGGCGTTTGTAGGCATCATGATCGTGGTGGTGCGTGCACTGATGTTCGGCGACCCTACTTCCGGCTGGCCGAGCCTTGTCTGCATTATCCTTTTGTGCAGTGGTGTGCAGCTGCTGTGTACGGGCATTGCGGGCGAGTACCTTGCCAAAACGTATCTTGAAACAAAGCACAGACCGATCTATATTGCTGCTGAGACCGAAGAAGATCTGGACGCGGAATAAGGCGTTTCAGGAAAAATGTTTTTTTAACGGGGTGCCAGAAGAAGCTGATCTGGCACCCCGCTTTTTTGAGCAGGGAAAAATGGATACATACAGATAGGCGTTGTACCCAAAGCCATTTCCTGCTATACTAAAAACTGACTAGAAACTGGAAGAATGGTGAGCAGATGGCAAAAAGACAAGACGGCGGCATCCGGCTGCGCCCGGTGGGCACCCGCAAGCATCGGCAGAACGCTCCGGCCTACAGCCCGGCGGGCACCGGCTGCCCGGCCTTTGAGCAGGCAGTGGAAAATTTATATAAAGGCCAGAACGAAGAAAGCTTCTGGACGCTGATGGGCGCTTTGAACTATGCACTGGAAATGGAGACCCATGTTCTGGTGCCGCTGCGCACGGCACTGACGGTGCACAACACGCCTGCACCGTGGACGGAGCATCCGGTGCCCACGGCAAAGGCGAAGGACCTGCAGCTGTGGACCCTGCGCAACGAGAAGGGCCGCACATGGCTGCCTATGTTCACCTCTGCAGCTGCGGCCTGCGCCGACCGCAGCACTTCTGCCCGGCCAATGGCGGATTACACCCTGCAGGATGCCATGGAGCTGGCCCTTTCCACTGAGGGGATCGACAGCGTGGTGCTGGACCCGTGGAGCCACTCGGCTACGCTGGACGGCGCTCTGCTCAACGGTTTGCTGCACGCGGGCCATACGCCGGAAGACCCCGGTGATGAGAAAGCGGATGCCGGAAAGGAAGCCGCCCGCAAGGGCAACTGGGCGCAGGCTGTGGAATGCTTTGAAAAAGCAGCCGAGCTTGGCAGCACCATGGGACTTGCCCTGCTGGCAGACTGCATTTATAAGGGCCGCGGCACCCGCACGAACCGTGCCGAGGCCCGCCGCATGTGGAAGGAAGCAGCGGACAGCGGCGAGATCTTATCCAACATTGCACTGGGCGATGACTGCGCTGCCCGGGGCGACAATGGCCGGGCACTTTTGTATTACCGCCGTGCCCGCGCCAACGCAGCCCATATGCCGGATATCGAGTACACTCCGCAGGTGTGCCTGCGTGTGGCCCAGACCGAAACGCGCTACCCCAGCCGCAAAAAGGCGCTGGCACTGGCCGCAGAAGCAAGGCAGGGCTTTTCCATCAAGGCCCGTGAACACGAGCCGGACGCAGAGCAGTGGCTGGCCGAAGCTGACCAGCTCATCCGGGAACTGACCAGTGAACTGCCTGCCCGAGCCACAGCTTACGACATGGAATCTTTACAATTGGACTAAAAAATCGTCATATCGGGACGGTAAGATATACTCGGAAATGATTTGAAGAGCTGCGCCCAAGATGCACAGCACCGGAGAGGAAACAGACAGTATGAGCAAAGTAATCGGCATCGATCTCGGCACGACCAATTCCTGTGTGGCAGTGGTGGAGGGCGGCAAGCCCGTGGTCATCACCAATGCGGAGGGTGAGCGCACCACCCCCAGCGTTGTGGCCTTCACGAAGGACGGTGAACGTCTGGTGGGCGGTGCGGCCAAGCGCCAGATCGCCACAAATTCCGGGCGCACCATCTCCAGCATCAAGCGCCATATGGGCAGTGACTACCGGGTGCACATCGACGGCAAGGACCTGACCCCGCAGGAGATCAGCGCCATGATCTTGGCCAAGATCCGCCGCGATGCCGAGAGCTATCTGGGCGAGCCGGTGACCGAAGCGGTCATCACGGTGCCCGCCTACTTCGACGACAGCCAGCGCAAGGCTACGCAGGATGCAGGCCGCATTGCAGGCCTGAACGTGCTGCGCATCATCAACGAGCCTACTGCTGCCGCTGTGGCCTATGGTTTGGATAACGAAGCATCGCAGAAGATCCTCGTCTACGACCTCGGCGGCGGCACCTTTGATGTGTCCATCATCGAGATCGAGGACGGGACCTTTACGGTGCTTGCCACCGGCGGCGACACCCATCTGGGCGGCGACGACTTCGATCAGCGCATCGTGGAATATGCCGTGGCAGAGTTCAAGAAATCGGACCGTATCGACCTCTCCCGCGACCCCGCCGCCATGGGACGCCTGAAAGAAGAGGCCGAAAAGGCCAAGAAAGAGCTGTCCAGCGCCCTCTCGGCCCAGCTCAATCTGCCCTTCATCGCTGTGGGCAAGGACGGCCCCCACCACCTCGATCTGACCATCTCCCGCCCCCAGTTCGAGATGATGACCGGCGACCTGCTGGCACGGACGGTGGCCCCGGTGCAGAATGCACTGCGGGATGCCGGCATCTCGGCTTCGCAGCTGGGCAAAGTCCTTCTCGTGGGCGGCAGCACCCGGATGCCTGCCGTCGAGCGTCAGGTGAAGGAGCTGCTGGGCTGTGAACCGAGCCACAGCCTCAACCCCGACGAATGCGTGGCGATGGGGGCCGCTGTGCAGGGCGGTCTGTTACAGGGCGGCGGCAAGCTGGCTGGTGCTTCTGGTGCAGCGGCGCAGGGCCTTGTGCTGATGGACGTCACCCCGCTGACCCTCTCCATCGAGACACTGGGCGGCGTGGCGACCCCCCTCATCACCCGCAACAGCATGATCCCCACCCGCAAGAGCCAGATATTCACCACGGCCCGCCCCATGCAGACCAGTGTGGAGATCAACGTCCTGCAGGGTGAGCGGCATTTCGCCCGCGACAATAAGAGCCTCGGCAAGTTCAAGCTGAACGGCATCCGGGCCAGCTTCTCGTCCAAGCCCCAAATCGAAGTCACCTTTGATATTGACGTCAACGGCGTCGTGAAAGTCTCGGCCAAAGACCTCGGCACCGGCCGGGAGCAGAACATCACCATCACCGGCAGCACGAACCTCTCGGAGAATGAGATCCAGCGCGCCATGGCCGACGCGGCCGCCTACGAGGCCGAGGACAGCCGCCGCAAAGAGCGGCTCGACCTCCACAATCAGGCCGAGGTGCTGGCTTATAAGGTGGACGAGGCCCTCTCCAAGTGCAAGAAGGAGCTGGATAAAGAGGAGAAGAACCGCATCAAGGCCGATGTGGCGAACCTCCGCCGCTGCCTGCGGAAGGATAAACCCGAAAAGATGAACGAGACGGAAGAAGCGAACCTCCGTCAGGCCAAGAGCCAGCTCGAAGCATCCGCAAACCACCTGATGGTGCTCTATGCATCGGAGCAGAGCGAGAACGGCTCGGACGGGACCATTTGATAAACAGTAAGACCCCCGCTGTGTTTGCAGCGGGGGTCTTTTGCGTCTGAGGGAAAAGTATCTATGGAAAACGAAGAGGAGAGAGGGAAAAGCTTATCGGCCAACGATGAGGTCGCGGCGGCCGCGGAAGCCCACGGTGAGGTAAGCGCTGCTGCCGAGGTGGCGCAGAGTGACCCGGGTGCCGGGCTTCTGATCCTGGCACAGCAGAGTCAGGTTCAGGGTGGTGGAAGTCTTGCCGGTCTTGAGCACCAGCGTGCTTACGCCCTGATTCATCAGGGTCTGCATGTCGAGGATGGTGGTGCGGAAGGTGGCGTTGTCATCGGGGGCGTCCAGCGTCAGCACGCGGCCTTCCTGACGGGCGGTGTAGAGCACCTGCTTGCCCAGCAGACCCTTGACGGTATAGCGGGCTTCGCTCTTCTCCACCGGCGTGTCAGAGGGCAGGGGAGTTTCGTCGGAGATCATCATCACGTTGCCCTGAATGGGGTTCTCCACCGGGGAAGCGTAGCCGCCGTAGTTGGGGTCTACCTCCCCCACCGGAACGTCAGAGTGGAGAGCGATGTCACCCTGAACCATGACCTCGGACGACTGAGGGGGCAGATAACCGGCAACGGTCGTGTCCTCGGCGTCGGCGGCAAAGGCACCCACGCTCATGGCGGCGGTCATGGTCAGCAGAGCGGCAGCAGCAGCGGCGCGGCGGGCGGTATTCTTGTTCAGCAGTCTCATAGTAGTATCCTCCTGTAGGGGGATGACCTCTCAGTCTCGCTATCGCTCGACAGCTCCCCTGGCGAGGGGAGTCTCTGGCAAAGAGGTGAAGCTTTACGGAATGCCAAGGCCTCTCCTCGCTAGGAAAGGCGGCATTGCGAAGCAATGACGAAGAGGTTTATCCCAAATGCTTTTATCAGCGGTACGGCGTATCAGAAAACCGCCGTATCTGTAATGAATACGGATACGGCGGCTGGATTATTGCAGAGATCCTATTTTAATTTTCGCTGGGATCTTTTTCCTCAAGGATAGCCATGAACTCGTCGCCGGTGATGGTCTCCTTTTCATAAAGGTACTTCGCCAGCTCGTCGAGCTTTGCACGGTTGTCGGTGAGGATCTTGATGGCCTTTTCGTGCTGGGCCTTTACCAGCTCCACGACCCGCTGGTCGATCTCGCGCTGGGTCTGCGCCGAGCAGGCCAGCGAGGTGTCGCCGCCCAGATACTGGTTGTTCACCGTCTCCAGGGCCACCATGTCGAACTCTTTGCTCATGCCGTAACGGGTGAGCATGGCGCGGGCAAGCTTGGTGGCCTGCTCGATGTCGTTGGACGCGCCGGTGGTGATGGAGCCGAACACCACTTCCTCGGCAGCACGTCCGCCGGTGAGGGTGGCGATCTTATTTTCCAGCTCTTCCTTGGTCATCAGGTAGTGGTTGCCTTCTTCGACCTGCATGGTGTAGCCCAGTGCGCCCGAGGTGCGGGGGATGATGGTGATCTTCTGCACGGGTGCGGAGTGATTCTGAAGCGCCGCCACCAGTGCGTGGCCGATCTCATGGTAGGCCACGATGCACTTTTCCTTGTCGGTGAGGATGGAGTTCTTCTTCTGGTAGCCGGCAATGACCACCTCGATGCTCTCCTCAAGGTCGGCTTCCGTGACCGCCTTGCGGCCGGCGCGCACGGCCCGCAGGGCGGCTTCGTTGACGATGTTGGCCAGCTCTGCGCCGGAGGCACCGGAGGCCATCCGGGCCACGGTGTTGAAGTCGATGCCGGGGGCAAGAGCGACTTTCTTGGCGTGGACCTTCAGGATCTCCTCGCGGCCCTTGAGATCGGGCAGTTCCACAGGAACACGGCGGTCAAAGCGGCCGGGACGGGTCAGAGCCGGGTCGAGGGAATCCGGACGGTTGGTGGCCGCGAGGATGATGACGCCGCTGTTGCCCTCGAAGCCGTCCATCTCGGTGAGCAGCTGGTTCAGGGTCTGCTCACGCTCGTCGTTGCCGCCCAGCTGGCCGCTGTTGCGCTTCTGGCCAATGGCGTCTATCTCGTCGATGAACACGATGCAGGGGGCTTTTTCCTTGGCCTGCTTGAACAAATCGCGGACTTTGGACGCGCCCATGCCCACGAACATCTCCACAAACTCCGAGCCGGAGATGGAGAAGAACGGCACGTTGGATTCGCCCGCCACGGCCTTTGCCAGCATGGTCTTGCCGGTACCCGGAGGGCCGACGAGCAGGATGCCCTTGGGCATCGAGGCACCGATCTCTTCGTATTTCTTGGGGTCGTGCAGATAATCTACGATCTCCTGTAAGTTCTCTTTGGCCTCGTCCTCGCCGGCCACATCCGTAAAGCGGATGCCGTGGGTGGATTGGACGTAGACCTTGGCGTTGGACTTGCCCACGCCGCCGAACATCATCGAGTTCGCGCCGCCGGCCTTTTCTATGAGCTTTTTGTTCATGAAATTGCCCAGCCAGACAAAGAGGACGATGGGCAGCACAAAGCTCAGCAGAAAGCTCATCAGCGGCGAAGCCTGCTCGACGATCTCGCTGGAAAACTGTGCGCCTGCGTCGTAGAGGCGCTGGGTCAGGTCAGGGTCGTTCATCAGGCCGGTCTTGTAAATTTGCTTTTCGTCTTTATCAGTAAAGATGATCTGGTTCGATTCCACATCCACCCGGCCGATGTCTTTGTCCTCGGTCATGGACATGAAGGTGCCGTAGTCCACTTCTTTTACCTGCCGTTCGCTCATCCACGGCACGAGCACGAAGTTGAGCAGCATCAGCACCAGTAATACAATGGCGTAGTAAATAGCCAATGGCTTTTTGGGGGTCTTGACTTCTTTCATGGGGGTCCCTCCTTACGTTGCAAACAGCATACCACGACGCCATTTCAGAAACCAGCGTTTCGAGGTGAACTTTGCAAAAACTTCGCAGATTCTTAACAAAGCAAAGGATCCACCCGCAAATTTTGAAAATTTATGCTGCTATTTATATGAAATCGTTTCATTTTAATTGTGAACAAAACTGCTTGACAGGGGCGGCGGGTTTTGCTAAAATGAAACCACTTTGAACAAAGCGCAAATGCGTTGACGGGGAAAAAACGATTTTCTTCTGCGTACAGAGAGCTGCCGGATGGTGCAAGGCGGTGCAGAGGGTCTCGGTTACTGGCCCCTGAGCGGCAGGACTGAAGCAGACAGTAGGTCCTGACGGAAGCCCACCGTTATAAGGGCAGCGATTCGCCTCAAAAAGCCGATCGTGCAGAGCGGCTGTGCTTTTGGCACAGCAAAGAGAGTGGTACCACGGGTGCCCTGTAACAGAAATTACAGGCTCTCGTCTCTCAGGGGATTTCGTCCCTTGAGAGACGGGAGCCTTTTCGTTTGTTAAATTGCTAAAAGGAGTCAACCTCTCCGTCACGCCTACGGCGTGCCACCTCTCCTATCGAGGAGAGGCCTTGGCATTCCGTAAAGCTTTCCCTCTTCGCCAGAGGCTCCCCTCGGTAGGGGAGCTGTCGAGCGCGAGCGAGACTGAGAGGTTGATACAGAAAAATGGAGGACAAGAATTATGATGGACGCTACCAAGTACGCACCGGGATATTACCCGGTCCCCGCCGGTTATGACAGCTGGGTCAAGAAGGACCACATCGAGAAAGCTCCCACCTGGTGCAGCGTGGACCTGCGCGACGGCAATCAGGCCCTTATCGTCCCCATGAGCCTCGAGGAAAAGCTGGAATTCTTCCAGATGCTGGTCAAAATTGGCTTCAAGGAGATCGAAGTCGGCTTCCCGGCCGCCAGCGAGACGGAGTACGAGTTCCTCCGTACCCTCATCGAGAAGAACATGATCCCCGACGATGTCACTGTGCAGGTGCTGACCCAGTGCCGCGACCATATCATCCGCCGCACCTTCGAGGCTGTCAAGGGCGCACCCCGTGCGGTCATCCACTTCTATAACTCCACCTCCGTCGCCCAGCGCGAGCAGGTGTTCCACAAGTCTAAGGAGGAGATCAAGCAGATCGCCGTGGACGGTGCAAAGCTGGTCAAGCAGCTGAGCGAGGAGTATGAGGGAAACTTCCTCTTCGAGTACAGCCCCGAGAGCTTCACCGGCACCGAGGTGGACTACGCCGTTGAGGTCTGCAACGCGGTCCTGGACATCATGCAGCCCACCCCCGACCGCCCCATGATCATCAACCTGCCGGTCACGGTCGAGATGAGCATGCCCCACGTTTACGCAAACCAGATCGAGTATTGCGACAAGCACCTCAAGTGCCGCGACAGCGTCATCATCTCCACCCACCCGCATAATGACCGCGGCACCGGCGTCGCCTGTGCAGAGCTGGCCGTTCTGGCAGGCGCTCAGCGGGTGGAGTGCTGCCTCTTCGGCAACGGCGAGCGCACCGGCAACGTGGACGCTGTGACCCTCGCCATGAATATGTACAGCCACGGCGTAGACCCGAAGCTGGACTTCTCCGATATGCCCGCCATCTGCGCCACCTATGAGCGGGTCACCCGGATGCACATCTACGAGCGCACCCCCTACGCCGGCCAGCTGGTGTTCGCCGCCTTCTCGGGCAGCCATCAGGACGCCATTGCAAAGGGCATGGCCTACCGCAAGGAGAAGGGCGACCACCGCTGGACCTGCCCCTATATCCCGGTGGACCCCCACGACATCGGCCGCACCTACGACGCCGACGTCATCCGCATCAACAGCCAGAGCGGCAAGGGCGGCATCGGCTTCGTGCTGGAGCAGAACTACGGCTACAACTTGCCCGCCAAGATGCGCGAGGCGCTGGGCTACAAGGTCAAGAGCGTGTCCGACCACAACCACAAGGAGCTGAGCGCAGGCGAAGTGCTCCACATCTTCGAGGATACCTTCCTCAACAAGTCCAAGCCCCTGTCTGTCATCGAGGCTCACTTTGCACAGGTCAACGGCATCACCGCCACCGTCACGCTGGATCTGAACGGTCAGCGCAAGGTGGTCACCTCGGTGGGTAATGGCCGTCTGGATGCTGTGGCAAACGCTATCCAGAGCGCCACCGGCATGGACTTCCACCTGGAAACTTACTCCGAGCACAGTCTGGACGAAGGCTCCACCTCCCGCGCCGCTTCCTACGTCGGCCTCGAGTGGGGCGACGGCATCGTCACCTGGGGTGCAGGCAGTGATACCGATATTATCGTGGCCGGTATCCATGCACTGGTCAGCGCGATCAACAATAAATAAAGAGAGTAAATAAGGGGCAGCTCTGCACAACCTCTCCGTCATTGCTTCGCAATGCCACCTCCCCTATCGAGGGGAGGCCTTGGCATTCCCCGCAAAGTAAACGGTTTCGCCAGAGGCTCCCCTACTAGGGGAGCTGACGCCGCAGGCGGCTGAGAGGTTGGACAGAGGAGAGACTGACCATAGAGAACAAGATACGATAAAAGGAGAGTACCATCATGGGAATGACCCAGACGCAGAAAATTCTGGCCGCACACGCAGGCCTCGCCGAGGTCAAGGCAGGCCAGCTCATCAACGCCAAGCTCGACATCGTGCTGGGCAATGACATCACTACCCCCGTCGCCATCAACGAGTTCGAAAAGGCGGGCTTCAACGGCGTGTTCGACAAAGAGCACATCGCCATCGTCCTCGACCACTTCGTTCCCAACAAGGACATCAAGAGCGCGACCCAGTCCAAGCAGTGCCGCGAGTTCGCCAACAAGTACGACATCCTCAACTTCTACGATGTGGGCCAGATGGGCATCGAGCACGCTCTGCTGCCCGAAAAAGGCATCGTGACAGCCGGTGACTGCGTCATCGGCGCCGACAGCCACACCTGCACCTACGGCGCACTGGGCGCATTCTCCACCGGTGTTGGCTCCACCGATATGGCCGCCGGCATGGCTACCGGCATGGCATGGTTCAAGGTGCCTGCCGCCATCAAGTTCGTGCTGAACGGCAAGCTGCCGCCGAAAGTTTCCGGCAAAGACCTCATCCTCCACATCATCGGTATGATCGGCGTGGATGGTGCGCTGTATAAGTCGATGGAGTTCACCGGCCCGGGCGTCGCTTCCCTCTCCATGGACGACCGCCTGAGCATCTGCAACATGGCCATCGAGGCCGGTGCCAAGAACGGCATCTTCCCCGTGGACGACGTGACCAAGGCTTATCTCAAGGGCCGCAGCCAGCGCGAGCCGGTGTTCTATGAGGCCGACCCGGACGCCGAGTACGAGAAGACCATTGAAATCGACCTCTCTGCCCTCGAGCCGACCGTCAGCTACCCCCACCTGCCCGAGAACACTCACCCCGCCAGCGAGGGCAAGGACATCAAGATCGACCAGGTGGTCATCGGCAGCTGCACCAATGGCCGCCTCGAGGATATGGAAGCCGCTTACAACATCCTGAAGGGCAAACACATCGCAAAGGGCGTGCGCGGCATCATCATCCCCGCCACCATGGCCGTGTACAAGGAGTGCATCCTCCGCGGCTGGACGACGGCCTTCATCGACGCGGGCTGCATCGTCTCCACCCCCACCTGTGGCCCCTGCCTCGGCGGCTACATGGGCATCCTCGCCGAGGGTGAGCGCTGCGTCTCCACGACCAACCGCAACTTCGTGGGCCGCATGGGCCACGTCAAGAGCGAGGTGTATCTGGCTTCGCCCGCTACCGCTGCCGCCAGCGCACTGACCGGCTACATCACCGACCCCCGCACGGTCTGAGAAAAGGAGAGTCACCCATGAACAACGCAAACGGTTCTGTTTTCAAATACCCGGATAACGTGGATACCGACGTCATCATCCCGGCCCGCCACCTGAACACGCAGGATGCCAGAGAGCTGGCCAGCCACTGCATGGAGGACATTGACAAGGACTTCATCAACAACGTCAAGGACGGCGACATCATGGTGGGCGGCTGGAACTTCGGCTGCGGCTCCTCCCGTGAGCACGCACCGCTGGCCATCAAGACCGCCGGTATTTCTGTCGTCATCGCCAAGAGCTTCGCGCGCATCTTCTACCGCAACAGCATCAACATCGGCCTGCCCATCATGGAATGCCCCGAGGCCGTGGATGCCATCAGCGCAGGCGATACGGTCAGCGTGGATTTTGATACCGGCGTCATCACCGATGAGACCACCGGCAAGACCTTCCAGGCCGAACCCTTCCCGCCCTTCATCCAGAAGATCATCGCCGACGGCGGTCTGATGAAGTCGCTGACGAAAAAGTAAAGTTTTTGCTGTGAGTTCGCGCGCTGGTGGCGCGGGGGTCAGAGCGCGGTTACGCGAGGTTAAGTTCTCTTTTGCGTGCCAAAAGAGAACCAGAAAAGCACCCGCTACTTTCGAG
>OGGL01000462.1_pt1 | contig 10660 bp, 9 predicted proteins | sample 1571221 | NCBI WGS metagenome assembly OGGL01 (sample SAMEA2582062, study PRJEB24529) | metagenome | biome: Human gut stool | place: China | collected 2011
GTTTGGTCATGCCGGACTGGGTGGTGCCGCCGGTAATGGTGGTCCGTTCGGCGGCTTCAGTGGAGGCATGTCCATGGACGACATCTTCTCCATGTTCGGTGACATCTTTGGCGGACACAGTGGAGGTTTCGGCGGTTTTGGAGGTTTCGGCGGAGGCGGTGGAGCACAACAACGCCGTTACCGTGGTTCGGACCTGCGTGTCAAGGTGAAACTGAACCTCAAGGAAATCTCTACCGGCGTGGAAAAGAAATTCAAACTGAAGAAATACGTACCTTGTACCCACTGCCATGGCACTGGAGCCGAAGGTGACGGTGGTTCAGAGACCTGCCCGACTTGTAACGGCAGCGGCACGGTAATCCGTAACCAGCAAACCATACTCGGCACCATGCAAACAAGAACCACTTGTCCGACTTGTGGCGGTGAAGGCAAAATCATCAAAAACAAGTGTAAGGAATGTGCCGGTGAAGGTATTGTATACGGTGAAGAAGTAGTAACCGTAAAAATCCCGAAAGGTGTCGCAGAAGGTATGCAGCTCTCTATGGGAGGAAAAGGAAATGCAGGCAAGCACAACGGTATGCCGGGAGACCTGCTGATTCTTGTAGAAGAAGAACAAGACCCGAACCTGATACGCGACGAAAATGACTTGATTTACAACCTGCTCCTCAGCTTCCCGACAGCAGCCTTGGGTGGTGCGGTAGAAATTCCCACGATTGATGGAAAGGTGAAAGTAAAAATTGACTCAGGTACGCAACCGGGAAAAGTACTCCGCCTGCGCGGCAAAGGTTTGCCCAACGTGAATGGATACGGCACGGGAGATTTGCTAGTAAATGTCAGCGTATATGTACCCGAAACGCTGAGCAAGGATGAGAAGAAAACATTGGAGGAAATGGAAGAATCTGATAACTTCAAGCCAAACACTTCGATTAAGGAGAAAATATTCAAGAAGTTCAAGAGCCTGTTTGACTAATAACATGGTACATAAAGAAGCCTCCCGATATTTTATTGTATATCGGGAGGCTTCTTTGTTTTATCAAAAAAATATTAAAGTTCCAACATCCGCTTCATAAAAGCCTTTATTCCCTCCACATCAGAAGTCTGAGGAGCCCATGAAGCCAAATCCTCTGAGGGTAGAGGCTGATATGGGCCTTTTTTAATTTCAAAAATAACGGTGCCTGACTCCAAGGCAATAATACTATGCCACGTATTAGAAGGAATCTCCAGACCATATTTACCTTCCGAAGGATTGAGGCATACCTTATCTGTTACATTACCGGCATCATCATAAAAAAATGCCAGCAGACTTCCACGCAAAACCAGATAAGTTTCTTCCTTATCTGTATGACGGTGAGGAGGAAGATAAGTTCCTGGTTCCAAAGCATTCAGCAACCGATGAATAGGGGCATCCATAGACGCATGAAAATTATAATTCATACGTAAACGGGAATTCTCCTTGGCTTGTGAAGTAACGGTATCCAGCAGCTCTTCTGTTATCAGCTTCATCATAACCTCAGCAATTGAGCAAACTTGGCAGGAAGTTCTGCTTTACCCGCTTCAATAGACAAACTTTTTCCTTCTTTATCTAGTAATATAGCAGCCTTCTGCGAGGAAGCCAATGAGGCAACTTCCGCCACATTACCAGCAACAAACAAGCATCCGGAAAAAAGAGGGGTAATCACCTTCCGGGTATGCCCTTTCCATTTTACAAACACAGCCTGCATCGGGCAATATGTAGTATATCCCGCAGCATTCAAACGCTGCATCAACTTATGTTCAGACTTAGGTGCTGTGTACAATGCATGCCAGCACATCATATCATTATCCGTCATCATATTGTTTGCTTTTTCCATCCCTTTAATAAATCTTTTACAAATAATATCCATCCCACACTGCCGACACCTGCCAAGAACATGAAGCCGATCAAAATCATCAATTTATTGGGCTTTGCAGGCTTCAAAGGTACCGTAGCCGGCTGGACAACCGTATATACCGGTGTAATCTCCTGCACCTTAGCTCTTGCCATCTGCAATTGTTGAGACACTTGTGTATATACTTGATAGGCTAAATTCATTTCATTCTGTAAACGCTCTTGCTCTGCGCGATAACTCAGTAATATTATATTCTGGTTTGCATCTACAAAATTTGCGTATTTCTTCTGGGCATCCTCATAACTGGCCTTTGCTTCTCCATAAAGTTTTTCGGTAAATGCCAAATCATGACGAGCCTTATTAGTCCGATAATCTGTGATGTAGTTCTGCAGGCAATGCATCACGGTATCCGTCAGCGAAGCAGATATCAAAGGATCCTGCATAGTAACAGACAAGGTTGTCACACCTGTCTTTTTGTCTACGGAAACAGAGATACGTTTACTTAAAGCATCTGCAATGGCAGACTCATCTCTAGTAAGACGAAAAGGATCCAGCTTTGCGTCCCCCTCTTCCGGTTCATCCTTAAACAAAGACAATGTCCATCCTAACACCTTAAAAGGAGCGGAGAAAATTGCACTCCACCAAGGAGAACGCTGTTCTTCTTTCAAATAAGCATATAAAGCCGTGTCTACTTTTGCTTTCTGATCCTTGACTTTAACATCGAACAGTTCAATCAGAAAAGGAGTAGAACTTACAATATCAGGATAAAGTTCGGGTGACAAAGCATCCTCACCAGAAGAAGTGCCCAAATTGATACCCGCCATGGCTGCAAGGGCTCCCATACTTCCACCACCAGATTTGCCACCACTCTCCGGAGCCAATGTCACACTTGTAGAGTACTCCTTAGGAATACTAAATGCAACAACCAGTCCTACAAGAGCAGCGATACCACACGCCTTAAAAACCAATTTGCGACTAGCCCATACTTTCTGGGCCAGTTCTATCAAATCTATTTCTTGTTCCTCAGGTTGTGGAGAGGTTATGTTTTGTATTCTTTCTTCGCTCATAATTCAAATTACTTAAAGAGATTAACCATAGTCGCAATCATCGCTGCAATAGAAGCTGTCGTACTTCCCATTCCCAGAATTTCAGCAGTAGTCATCTTCTTTTTCTGTTCTTTACTTGGAACAATTATTTCACAACCAGGTTCAATGGCTTTCTTGTTCCCTGCTTTTAAACGAGAAACTGTACCATTCATGTATATTACATAGACCTTACGTTTCTTGGCATCATTACCAAAACCACCAGCTTGATTGATGTAATATTTCAAGCTTTCACCCTTTTTATATAAAACTGTATTCGGATACATTACAGCACCGTTGATTTTCACTGTACTTACGTACTCCGGAACAAATAACACATCTCCCTCACGAAGCACCATATCAGCATCTGAACCGGGATTCTTCAAAGCCTCTCCCAGATTTATACCTACAGAATAGGTATCAGACAAATCCAATTTTTTTACAGATATGGAATCTCCACCTCCCGCTTGCGCCATACGCAGGGCATCTTCTTTACGGCGAAATTCTTCTTCGGTCATCCTACGAATAAGACGCGCTCCTTTTACATAAGCATCGGGAGTCACTCCACCAGCCTTAGCTATCAAGTCACTCAAACGTTCATTTTTTTTCGATAGTGCATAATTACCGCTAAAAAGAACTTCTCCTCCCACCATAACATTCTGTTGTTTAAAATAAGACGGACTCTTACGAATATAAACTTCATCAAAAGGTTCAAGATGGAAATCCTGGCTTCCTTCTCCCACCAATAAGCCATCTTTCAAATCAAAAGAGAAATTCTGGCCTACTGTAGTACTGAAAGATGTACTCTTCGTATCTTTCATACGCCGTGCCACTTCAACTTTCGTCGTAGCCGCTGCCTCCAACAAGCCACCAGCCTGCAACACCAAATCCTCTACTGTCATTTTATCAGAATAGAGATATGTACCCGGATTGGCAACTTCACCATGAATGGTAAGTGTAGCTTCTTCCTTCAAGTCATGAATACTTGGAATATATAAAATGTCATTCTTCTGCAAAGGAATATCTGCAGCCGTCCCGTTCAGCAAACCTTTCACATCTACTTGTATAACCTCATGCGACAAGTCTTCAAGTTCACGATCGATTATAGCACGGTTTAAGAATGCATCTCCGCGAAGTCCTTCCGCTTTCTTAATCAGCTGCTTCACTGTATTCATCGTACCGTCCAACTGATACAAACCTTCACGATATACAGCACCGCGGATTTCCACACGATTCTCAAAACGCTGTAAAACGGAATCAACCGTTATCTTATCACCGTCATCTACGCGGAATACGGAATAATCCATCTCATCCACATTATAAATTTGATGCTCACGTCCACTTTTACGGATTATACGTAATGCTTTCTTATAAGCATCACCCGTAAAACCACCTGAATACTTCAATAATGTACCTACGGTTTCAGTGGGTTTCATTTCATAAAACATCGGACGTTTTACCTTACCTAATATCTGTACCAGTGACTGGTAAGGATCCACAAGAATTACATCACCATCCTGCAGACGGATGTCATCCTTCATTTTTCCTTTCATAAGTAAATCGTAAACATCCAAATCCGCTATTGTATTTCCATTGCGAATCACTTTAATACTGCGCAAACTACCAATCGGGTTCACACCACCTGCACGATATAAAGCATGAAATACGGAAGCAAATGATGAGAGGGTATAAGTTCCGGGCACCACAACTTCACCCATAACGTTTACTTGAATAGAACGTATTTCTCCTAATGTCAGTTTAACTTGGGTAGACGGAACATTTCCGGTTACTCCGGAATATATTCTGGCAAATTCTTGTTTCAAATAATTATTGGCTTCCTTTACAGTTTTGCCACTCAGATAAACCGGTCCTAAATTATTCACAAGAATACTTCCTTCCGGAGAGATTGTTTGTCGAATCGTTGTTTCAGAAGCTCCCCACACATCAATAATCACCTCGTCACCAGGCCCCAGACGATAATTCTCGGGAGTAGCAACATTCACATTGGGTTCGAAAGTCAAATTATCGTTAGTAAAAATATTATGACCATAAATTTGCGAAGTCGGATCCTCTGTTTCCTTCTCTTGAGACAAGGAACGATTATCCATCATTTGTAAAGAATCCCCTGCAACATCCGTTTGTCTGGCAGAATAAGTTTCCGAAGTTGTACGCAGCCCTTTGACTACGCCACTCATTTCACCACGTTGACGAGAACGCTTCTCATCTTGGGTATTGCTCTGCGGACTTCCAGATTTAGAGTTTTCATACTTTTTCTGAATTCTTTCAACTTGTTCCTTTGTCACTCCCCGCCGCATTAATTCAGTAGTAATCTGCTTTTGATTTTTGCCCATCTGCTGAGCGCTTTTTACATACTGAACAACCTGATCATCTGACATCTGCTGAGCAAAAGCTACCCCTGACAAAGTAAATACCAAAAAGAATAGTGTTATTAATCTACGCATAAGATATTCTGATTAATCTTTTGAGTTCTTGTAATAAATATAAATCGGGCACAAAGGTAATATATTATTTTTATAATATACATTTATTCCACCTCTAAGTTTCAGAAAAAGCATTAAAAAGCTGTCACTTTCACGTCTTTTCATTGGGTAGAAGAAAGCGGGAAAATTGGCACTATTTTTTTCATTAGTCCAATCAAAATAGCCTTTTTTTCAGTATAACTATATTGCACCAAGGCCAGCACTTCTTCCCGCACATGTTCATAATCATCAACAGATGGCTTTTCACGCTTTATCTTTTCACTGATTACAGAATCCAAAAGTCCATCCCCAGGCCCTCCCACAATGTACACTTCTCCCCCATCCCCCATGACTCCCACTTCCAGGGTGAGCATACAAGCTTCAGACATGGTAATCAAACAATGAGTATTCGTCGGATACACCTCACCCAAACGTACTATGAACATATCAGTTTCCCCTTTGTCGCGTTTCAACCTGCAATCAGATGACTGCACATATATTTCCGCCACACGCTTACTATATTCCATAGCATTTTCCGGATGACGTGCATTAGCAGCAGATATCATAACCATACGGGACACTCTATACTTTACCGCCAGGTCTGCAATATTCACTGTCCCCGATATATTCGTTTGAATTGCCTCCGACACAAAATCATCCATCAGTTGTACATGCTTATAAGCAGCAGAATGAAAAACAAGTTGAGGACGTGTTTCTTCAAATATAGCCTCCAAACGCGTACGGTTAGCAACATCTGCAACCAATACACGGACCTCCAGATTCTTCCAATGATCAGACAATTCCAACTGTACATCATACAATGGGGATTCTGCCTGATCTACCAGAATCAACTGATAAGGATTCAGTGTAGCCAACTCGCGGACGATTTCCCTTCCTACAGCTCCCGCCGCTCCCGTAACCATTACTCTACGCCCCTCGATATGGGCCGTAATTTTACGCACGTCAACTTGTACCGGTTCTCTACGGAGCCAATCTTCTATTTGAATGTCCTTTATCAGTCCATCGTCCATACAATCGCTTAAGGGAGGAACGGTCATTACATGAATATCATGAGAGAACAGTTTATCCAGCATTCCGGAATTTTCCAAATCCGACACCTTGCTTGGAGAGATAATGATTGTATCCACTTTCTTTTTCTTTAGACGGTCAAACAGCTGCTCATCATTGGGATATACCCTGCATCCCATCGTATGTTTACCTATCATATCAGGTTCGTCCGAAATAAAGCCACGCAGGCGATAATGATTATTACGACTAACTCTCAAGGATTTTGCAACATTGACTCCAGTCCCATGGAATCCATAAATAAAAACATTCACGCAATGACGTGCATCAAAAGCAATAGCTTCATAAAGCATCTTCACAGCAATGCGCATACAAGCCATCAGAGAGAAGGTGAACATATATGCTATAAACAGAATGCTGTTCGGCAAAGTTTCTCCAAGCCCCGAAACAGACCAACAGTAATTCCCTAAAAACAGTACAGCATAGCTTATCGTAAGACTCCAAAACACACGATAAATATCTACAAAAGAGGAAAAACGGATAACACCCACATAAGTACGGAGAATATGAAAGAAACAGATATTACACAAGACAGCCAAAATGGTCAGCCATACATACAAAGAAATTTCATAAGATACGGACGAAAGCCTATATTGCAAAAAACATGCAGAAAGCATGGAAATCACAACGATAATTACATCTACCAACAACACCGTCCATTTGGACGCTATGCGTGAAGAAAGATATTTATAATAGATTCTTAAATTCATAATCAGTATCAGACTTATTTGCTATAGGACCTACGACAAAGATGCTTCTTTTCGTTTTATTATCCAATTTTTATGGCAATAAAGTTCAGGACATTCAAATAGAAAATTATCCCACTAAAATATTTCTAAAAAAAACAGAGATTCTTTTTGCCTTTTCAAATAAAGATGTACCTTTGCACCCCGTAAACAAAAGCTTATTGCCGCTATAGCTCAGTTGGTAGAGCAACGCATTATCTGGAATAATCAGTGCTTTTTCTTTTCAAGAATTGTTAGAATAAAAAACGCTCTTCTACGAATATATTTGCATAAAACACAATGCCCTTCCAAACAGTTTAATCCATAGCCGCATAATTATCCCAAAGCAAGTAAAGCTAGTTTAAAACAGCACCATCTGATTACAATGATAACTTGAAACATATAGGCACATTATTAAAAACATAATACACCTTATATTATACATAGTAATTCCCAATATTTGCGGCAACTTTTCAATAACCCGATTTTTCAATCTTAAATAAAGGATTGAGGTGATTGAAGAACACAAGCCAAAATCAAAAGGCTACCATAGGTTTCTATAACATACTATAAAAAAATGGAAAGAATCAAGTTATTTACAGCGGCTTTGCTGCTGGCGGCTATATCCGCAGGAAATGATGTGTGGGCGCTTTCCGATTCAAGAAAGAAAGACACGCGTCCGGTAGAATCACCCCAATTCTTCAGTGGAAACGCCAACCCGCTGTTGGATTTCATTTTTGTGGCCGACCCGACATCGGTGGAATACAACGGAAGGCTCTATGTGTATGGAACCAATGACACCCAGCAACTGGACAGTGTGGGAAAATACGGCAAAAACACATACCAATACATCCCATTCACTGGTCATGCTGTCCACCGATGACATGGTAAATTGGACTTATCACGGACTGATTGACGTAAAGGCCCTCTCGCCATGGGGTATAGCCTCATGGGCGCCATCCATCGTATCGCGGGTGGAATCGGACGGTAAGACGTATGCTGGTGAGCCAGTTCACCCAAGGATTAGGCCACTGCAGGGCTCCTTTCGACCCGGGTGCCGTGATAGATGACGAAGGTACAGGATGGTTGTCATTCGGTGGAGGCGGAAAGAGGGAAGTCGGCACCGACTACATGCCCGCATTGTTGGGCAAAGACCTGATTAGTCTGGACAGCGAGATAGTAGAGACAAAAGCTCCCTATCGTACATGACTTCGCACACGCCGCTCGACACCGACAACTGGCAGTATGTGGACAACTATTTCAAGAATCCCGGAGACTATTCATATGATAAGCACTACGCATTCGACCATCACTACAGATTCTCTCTGAAAAAAGCATGCTCCGACTATGTAGTTTCCAATAAAAAATGTATCTTGCGGAGATTTATTAAATACGATATGAACATGAAACCCTATCTAATCCCCTTCTTTGCAACTGTTGCACTGACCGCAACCGCTCAACAAAAAAACGAGATTACCAGCGTCCTCGAAATACTGGATGTAACTAACGGTAACCGGACCGTCGTAAAAGAATTTCCCTACCGGATTGAAGCTCCCAATTGGACGCCCGACGGGCAATGGCTGCTATACAACAGCGAAGGAAAGCTTTACCGCCTTTCCCCCACCTCGCCTGCCGAACCGGAACTGATAAACACCGGATTTGCCCAAAACTGCAACAACGACCACGTCCTCTCGACCGACGGACAGCAGATAGCCATCAGCCACGGGACGAAAGAAGACTATAAATCGCGCATTTATACACTTCCCATCACGGGCGGCACTCCCCGTTTAATAACACCTATGGCTCCCAGCTACCTCCACGGTTGGAGCCCCGACGGCAAAGAGCTTGCCTATTGCGCCGAACGAAACGGCAACTATGACGTCTATACCATCCCGGCGGAAGGAGGTGAAGAAACCCGCCTGACCACTGCCGAAGGTCTGGATGACGGACCGGAATATTCCCCCTGCGGACAATACATCTGGTTCAATTCCGTACGCACCGGACTCATGCAAGTCTGGCGCATGAAGGCAGACGGCTCCGAACAGACCCAGATGACCTTTGACGAAACCCGTAACTCCTGGTTCCCCCACATCTCCCCTGACGGAAAATCCGTTGTATTCATCACCTACTACAAAGGTGACCTGGAACCGGGAGAGCACCTGGCAAACAAGAACGGAGAGCTGCGCCTAATGCCCGCAAACGGTGGAGAACCCAAGACATTGTTAAAGCTTTTCGGCGGACAAGGCACCATCAATGTCAACTCATGGGCACCGGACAGCAAACGCATAGCCTTTGTCAGCTATCGAATTAACTGATATGACTTGATGGTTTTCACTCCATTTTTTACTAACTTTGCCCGACTAAAGATGCAGTAAAACAAAATGGAAAAGAAGAAAATCATTATCGGAACATTCGTCGCACTGATTCTTATTGGAGCAGCTTGTGCAGGAACAGTATACTACTATCTGTTTGCCCCGCAATTCCATCCGAAAAAGACAGTCTATATCTATATAGACCGCGACGACACCGCCGACTCCATATATAATAAGGTGGAACAACAAGGCCATCCTCGAAGCTTCACCGGCTTCCGCTGGATGGCCCAATACAAGAAATATTCCGAAAATATACACACCGGACGCTACGCCATCCGGCCGGGGGAAAACGTATATCACGTATTCAGCCGTCTGTACCGCGGATATCAAGAACCTACGAACCTCACCGTCGGCAGCGTACGCACACTGGACCGGCTGGCACGCAGCGTAGGCAAACAGCTCATGATAGACTCCACCGAAATAGCCGGATTGATGAACGACTCCGCATTCCAACAAAAACTGGGATACAACAAAGAGACCCTGCCCTGCCTCTTCATCCCCGAAACCTACCAAGTCTATTGGGACATGAGTGCAGAAGAGTTCTTCGAAAGAATGCAAAAAGAGCACCAGAAGTTCTGGAACCAGGAACGCTTAGACAAAGCCACCGCCATCGGAATGACCCTGACGGAAGTCTGCACCCTCGCCTCCATCGTTGAGGAAGAGACAAACAACAATCCCGAAAAACCAATGGTGGCAGGGCTCTACATCAACCGCCTGCACACCGGCATGCCCCTGCAAGCCGACCCTACCATCAAATTTGCCTTGCAGGACTTCGGCTTGCGGAGAATTACGAATGCCCATCTGGCAGTAAAGTCACCCTACAACACCTACATCAATGCCGGACTACCTCCCGGTCCCATACGCATCCCCTCACCCATCGGGCTGGATGCTGTGCTGAATTATACGAAACACAACTACCTCTATATGTGTGCCAAAGAGGACTTCTCGGGCACCCATAACTTTGCATCCAATTATGCCGAGCACATGAAAAATGCAAGAAAATATTGGAATGCATTAAACGAAAGAAAGATTTTTAAGTAATTTGCTGAT
>OGGL01000470.1_pt1 | contig 10399 bp, 11 predicted proteins | sample 1571221 | NCBI WGS metagenome assembly OGGL01 (sample SAMEA2582062, study PRJEB24529) | metagenome | biome: Human gut stool | place: China | collected 2011
TCGGGGATGGGCGTAGGTACATATCGCTCTGTCGCACAAAAACTCAGAACAGAAGCATTATTCCTTTATTGCCCATTGCCGAAGAGATACTCACCATTGTCAGCGAAGGACAAAAGGAGGGTTTGCTCTTTTGTGAGTTCCCTACGAATAGCCATTTCAACCGCAAGATAAGGGACATCATCATCAAGGCTGGACTCCCATCTCATACCGAAGCCACCTCGCACACAGCACGACATACTTTTGCGACAACTATCTGCTTGGAGAACGGCCTGCCGATAGAAACCGTCAGTAAGATGCTCGGACACCGTTTCATTTCCACCACCGAACTTTACGCAAAGGTCAGCAAGAGTAAGATTGCCCGTGAGATGCAGCCTCTCATGGGCAGCAATACCACAAGGGAACTGCGAAAGGCTTTGCGTGTCTGTCCGCCAAGAAAGCCAAGCGGAGGACAAGTAACTTGTCCTTTGACTGCAAAGCAACCATCATTGAACATCAACGCTAAATAAAAATAAAAATGAAAGAGAACAACAAGCTGGAACTTTCTTACTTTCGATTGAAATTAAGAAGTTACATGAGTGAGCATCACCCTGAGAGATTGAAAGACAAGGAGTTTATCACTGCACGGGCAGATATGGCTCTCACAGCTTACTGCGATGCCGTGGCGCAAGGTTTCACTCACCCCGAAGCGGAGAGTATGGCAAGCGAGGTTTTGTATCAAGGCTTGCACTTTTCCAAGTATGATACGCTTGTATCCGTGTTGGAAAACGAGTTTGAAAGGGAACTGCCTGCACCGCTCCCAGAGAAACTCGTACCTATACTGTTGTCGAACAAGGCTATTCAAGCCACATTCGACAAATTCGGTTTGACGGACACATTTGCTTCTGACGAGCAATACGACCGTCTTTACACCGAACTCACTGGTACGATAGTGCTGCTCATTGAGAGCAATAATCTACCAACGGTCAGACTGACGGAGGAAGCAAGCCCGAAGGCGTTGTAAGCAAAGGCGCACGCAAAGTCCCTGATGCCGTTTCTTATCGTGCAAAGGTACAACGGCAGCCTGTCTGCCCTGACAAGGTCGAGTCCTGCGGATGGAGAGAAGAATCTCCACCGCAGGATTTCTCTGTTTCAAGGTGGTATTGCCATTTTCTATATCCATGCGGTCGTATTCATCTCTCCCAACCTTGCAGGGCTGGGCTGCCGTAGAGAGTATAGGCACGACAAGAATACGGCATACTCAGGCTCTTTGGACGCAAGGCGTAACAACTAACAACAGATAGGACTGACGATAATACGGACAATCTATTGTTTGTACAATTTGTTGTCATGACTATCTGTTGTCAAAACTATATATCGTCAAAATAATCTATCGATAAAACTATCTATCGACACTTCGACATCTCGATTTGTCGAACTATCGAATTATCGATAAAACAACAAGATAATAAAAGGAACGAGCCGGCACCTCATCTCATTACCGCAATAACACAGACGGATTTCCTTTGTTTTTCTATTGCTTTCTCTCTATTTCCCTGCTTATCCTCATTTCTTGCAGTGGTGCTTCCGAGGGGTTACTTTTGCACCCGAGAAGTACGGCAATGGACTGCATAACAGTTTGTTTGCTGAGTAACAATAAAGTAATCAAAACAAAATTAAGGCAATGAAACTCATTATCATCGACCGCAAAGCGTGGGAGCGACATCGCTCCGAATTTGCAGACTTTATCCATCGTGTGGAGAAACTTATCGGTAATCCTCCTGAGACCGAGCAATGGTTCGACAACGAAGCCGTGTGCAAGCGTTTGGGCATCAGCAAGCGTACCCTGCAATCATACCGAGATATGGGAAAAATTCCTTATTCAATGATTGGACATAAGTGCTATTACAAGGAGAGTGACATCATGGAGATACTGAACTCAAAAAATGAATAAACTATGGCAGAGAACGAAATCATTACACAGCAAGACCCTCAGATGCAGATGTTTGCACAACTGATGGAGGGCATCTTAAAGAAATTGGAGCGTTATTGCGCCACAGCCCGTCCGATGTTGGGTGGAGAGGTTTACCTTACAGGTGATGAGGTTTGCAGCCTTTTACGGCTAAGTACCCGAACACTTCAAGACTATCGGGACAACGGCACGATTGCCTACTGCAAAATCGGTGGCAAGATACTCTACAAACAGAGCGACATACAAGCCATGCTTGAAAGACATTATTATCCAATATCCAAGAAGCAAGGCTGACAAAACAAAACGTGTCGCAGGAAGTCACAACCTAAGTGAAGAGTATAGTCATGAATAAGGTAGGTCAGTAAGTCAATTGGTCAGTAAGTTAGTTTTAACTCTGGTCAAAATTGACTTACTCACCAAACTACAGACTTAACTCAGTCGATAAGTCTGAACTTCGGTCAGAAAACATTAATAGGTAATATCAACTACAAATGTATCATTTCTTGCTACAGCAAGGTGTGTCTTTGTAACACAAACCGCCGTTTGTACCACAAAGACCCTTGCCCCGAAGGGGAGATGAATTACTCCAAAGTCGTAATTAAAAAACAGAAGGGACATGAATAAGGACACGGAACACGGTTCAGAACGAAAACAAGCGGAAAAGCCCCGTTGGGACAACTGGCATGTACGGTTGCCCAACCCCAAAGACCAGCAACGGGCAATCGATTTGTTTCAGCGTTCGGGTGCAGAAACAAAGTCAGATTTCGTGCGTGGTCGTATTCTTGGAGAGAGTTTCAAGGTGATTACGGTGGATAAATCCGCAGTGGAATATTACCGGAAGCTCTCAGAATTGACGGCACAAATCCATAAGATTGGCGTGCTATATAATCAGACCGTGCGTGCCATCAACAGCTATCATAGCGTAAAGACAGCACAAATCCTACTTGAAAAGTTGGAGGAGTTGTCGGCTCAAATCATTGTCTTGCAAGAACAGGCTATCCGTCTGACCATAGACTACCGCAAGAAATGATTGCCAAGATTTCTGCCACGGAAAACCTTGGAGGGGCACTCGGCTATAACTTCAAAAAGGTGGAGAAAGGGGAAGCAAGCATTCTCCTTGCCGCTGAGTTGTATCAGGACAGAGAGGGACGTTATACGATGGAGGACGTGCTTGCCGACATGGAGGCATTGATACCCAAGAAATGCCGAACGAAGAAGACGGTGTTCCATTGTTCCCTTAACCCGCATCCAGACGAGAAGCTCTCAGATGAAACACTCACGCAGATTGCCAAGGAGTATATGGAGGCACTCGGCTACGGCAATCAACCTTATATCGTATTCAAGCACAGCGACATCGCCCGTGAGCATATACACATCGTATCACTTCGGGTGGACAGTCGTGGGCAGAAGATTAATGATAAGTTTGAGAAACGGCGGAGCAAGCAAATTACCGATGCCTTGGAAAGAAAATTTGGTCTCATTCCAAGTTCAAAGGTTACTGAGAAGGCAGTAGCAGAAACGCCCAAGGTAGATATTGGTAAAAGGAATCTCAAGGAGCAGGTGGCAAGCGTTGTCCGCATGGTGCTGAAACATTATAAGTTTTGTTCATTAGGAGAACTGAACGCCATTCTGAGCAAATATAACCTTGCCGTAGAAGAAGTAAAGACGGAGTTTCGGGGAAAGAAATACGATGGACTGGTCTATGTTCCGACTGATGATAAGGGAGGCAAAATAAGTACACCCATCAACGCATCGGACATCGGTCGTGGTGTGGGCTATACTGCCGTACAGAACAGGATGCAAAAGTCCAAGCAAACCATCAAGCCACTGATACCAACCATAAGGAACAAGGTGTTACAAACAATGCGTACCTCTCCAAAGACAGAGGAAGAACTTCGGCAAAGACTGGAGGAACAAGGCTTGCGTGCAGTAATCCGAAAGAACGAAAGTGGACGTATCTATGGCATTACCTTTATTGATGATAAAGTGGGCATTGCGCTCAATGGTTCTCGATTAGGTAAGGGATATGCCGCCAATGTATTTAATACCTATTTCTCTAATCCTACGCACAACCCATTCTTGGATGAAGCGCTGTATGGTAATCCGTCTGTTCGTTTAGAAGCATCGCCAACCGTTCAACCCTTGCAATCAGATACGGAGAACGCCGACAATCTCATCGATGAACTTATCGAGGATATGGCAGATGGTTCTTTCCTACCTACGGGCAACGATGATTGGAAGGAAGCGGCATGGCAGCGTAAACTCCGCAGACAAAGTAAGGTAAAATTTAGACGAAGAAAACATTAAATAAACAAGCATTTCTATCTCCCCCTCCCCTTCGGAGGGGTTGGGGGAGGCTTCAAAATAATACGATTATGGCACAAGAAGACGATTTAAGGGCATTAGGTAAGGTCATGGACTTTATGCGAGGTATATCGGTGATATTCCTCCTTATCAACTGTTATTGGTTCTGCTACGAAGCGTTTCACGAGTGGCACTTCACGCTCGGTATCATCAACAAGATACTGATGAACTTCCAACGTACCACAGGATTGTTTTCGTCCATCCTTTGGACGAAACTCTTTTGTGTAGTGTTTCTGGCTTTGTCCTGTCTTGGGACAAAAGGCGTGAAGGAAGAGAAAATCACGTGGCCAAAGATTTGGACGGTGCTTTTCGCAGGCTTTGTCTTTTTCTTTCTTAACTGGTGGCTGTTGGTGTTGCCTATCGGCAAGATTGGTGCAGCTACGCTCTATATCTTCACGCTGTCCGTTGGTTATATCTGTCTGCTGATGGGTGGCGTATGGATGAGCCGACTGCTCAAAAACAATCTGATGGATGATGTATTCAACACGGAGAACGAGAGTTTCATGCAGGAAACACGATTGATGCAAAATGAATACTCGGTAAACCTCCCTACACGCTTCTACTATAAGAAGAAGTGGAACAAGGGCTGGATCAATGTGGTCAATCCCTTTCGTGCTTCAATGGTACTCGGTACACCGGGTTCTGGTAAGTCATACGCTATTGTGAACAACTACATCAAGCAACAGATAGAGAAAGGCTTTGCTATGTATATCTACGACTACAAGTTCCCAGACCTTTCTGAGATAGCTTACAATCACCTGCTCCATCATTTGGATGCATACAAGGTAACCCCACAGTTCTATGTCATCAACTTCGACGACCCGAGAAAGTCGCATCGGTGCAATCCCATCAATCCTGCCTTTATGACGGATATATCAGATGCCTACGAGAGTGCCTACACCATCATGCTCAATCTTAACCGCTCGTGGATTCAGAAGCAGGGGGACTTCTTTGTGGAGTCACCGATTATCTTGCTGGCTGCCATCATTTGGTTTCTGAAAATCTATGAGAACGGAAAGTATTGCACCTTTCCACATGCCATTGAGTTCTTGAACCGCCCTTACGCACAGATTTTCCCTATACTCACCTCCTACGATGAACTTGCCAACTACCTTTCGCCCTTTATGGACGCTTGGGAGGGTGGAGCGCAAGACCAGTTGCAGGGACAGATAGCCAGTGCCAAGATACCGCTTTCACGCATGATTTCACCTGCACTTTATTGGGTGATGACAGGCGATGATTTCTCACTTGACATCAATAACCCTAATGAGCCGAAGATGCTGGTTGTGGGCAACAATCCCGACCGACAGAATATCTATTCGGCAGCATTAGGACTATATAACAGCCGTATCGTGAAACTCATCAACAAGAAGAAGCAACTGAAATCATCGGTGATTATTGATGAGTTGCCGACCATCTATTTCCGTGGTTTGGATAATCTTATAGCTACTGCACGAAGCAATAAGGTAGCGGTGTGTTTGGGCTTTCAGGACTTCTCACAGCTCACTCGCGATTATGGCGACAAGGAAAGCAAGGTGATTCAAAATACGGTTGGCAATGTCTTTTCCGGGCAGGTGGTTGGAGAAACTGCCAAAACACTCTCCGAACGTTTTGGCAAGGTGCTTCAGCAACGGCAGTCCATGACCATCAACCGTAATGACAAATCGACCTCTATCTCCACTCAAATGGACAGTCTTATCCCGGCGAGTAAGATTTCCAACCTCACGCAGGGCATGTTTGTCGGTGCCGTGTCCGACAACTTCGATGAGCGCATCGACCAAAAGATTTTCCATGCGGAGATAGTCGTGGATAGTACCAAGGTATCGGCAGAAATGAAAGCCTATCAACCAATCCCTATAATCGCAGACTTTACAAACGAAGATGGTTTCGACAATCTCAAAGAGACCATCGAAGCCAACTATAAACGTGTCAAACAAGAGATTATCTCACTTGTGGAATCGGAGAAGGAACGCATCAAGGCCGACCCGGCTCTTGCCCACTTAAACAAGGAGTAGACCATTTACCAACCGATGTCTCCGAGCATCTGTTTCTTGCAAAGGTATCCGAGAATAGATACCTTACCATTAGGAGGCTAAAGATTAATATTCGAGAGAATATCTATCGGATTGTATATGTGCGTCAATTTTTTAATCATCGGGAGGGCGCGGCACCTGTCGCGTGTCGTGTCCCGATGAAAAGATAGCGTTAATCGTCCCACAGCGAGGACGAGGAACTGCCGCTGTTGCCCTCGTTGTCCTCGTCGTCGTCGAAGAAGCTGTTACCCTTCGACAGGGCCGGTCCCGTGGCGGGGTCTTCACTGATGCCCACGCTGGTGGAACCGGCGAGGATAGAGTTTTCTAATGTGATGGGTACCACTTTGATTTCCGGTTTGATGTAATTGTTCATTTTTTATTAATTAACTGTTTGTTTTAAATCATCGGGGGGAGCGCACCGCCCGTTTCCGTGGGATTCAGAACGTGATGAATCACGCCCCTGCGGCGTGCCGCACCCCCGATGAAGAGAGACTTCTTTTTTTATTTCACTACCACCTTTCGACCGTTGACAATATACACACCGGCGGGAATCTGTCGGCGCACGCTGTCGTCGAGGCGGTCGGCCACGCGGCGGCCTTGCAGGTCATATACCGGACCGTTCTTTCCGTCGGTCGCCTCATTCATCACGTTGCCGATGCCCGTGGTCTCGCCGTCGAGGACGACAGAGAGCTGCTTGGCACCTGACGCCTGCGGTGGACAGATGATGTAGGCACGGTAGGCAGGAATGGTGGCGGCGGAATTGGCCGTCGTTACCTTATGGAACTTGCCGTCGTCCTGCAGGATGTAAGCATTGGCGGCGGCAGCGGTGGCGTTGTCCACGCCGTTTATCGCACTCTTGAAGACATAACCGCTGGCAATCGTCTCCGTGGGTTGGTTGTCGAAGGCTTTCACCTCTATGTCGTTGCCGCCGAGCTGTGGCGTGCCGTTGGCCGTGAGCAGATAAGGTTTGTAGGCCTCGAGCCGGTTGTTCACTTTTTTAAAACGGACCGCGCCGGCATTGCCCTGCGTGTTCGAGAGGATGTAGGCCTTGAAGCCGCTGATGGGCAACTCGTAAGGCAGGCAAAGGGTGGCCTTGTCTGCGGCGAGCGTGCGCGTGTTCGTTACGGTGGCGGCGGTGAAGTCAATGCCGATGGGCAGCGGCGTGCCGTCGGTGAGCACGAAGTCTTCGCACACCCACTTGGCGTTCGGCGTGTCGTAGTAGACGTAGTTGGTCTTGCTCTTGTCGCCCTCGCTGTAGAGATCAGGCATTTCGCCCAGCTGCTGTGCCCAATAGCAAGCGTTGGTGCGGTCGCCTTGCAGGCGTTTCGTTATCTCGCCGCTCTTCAGCTGCGCCTCGGTTACCTGTGTGCCCTGCGCCTCGCCGCAGGTGTTGAGGTAGTAGCAGTTGTTGATGGTGGCGTCAGCGGGGGCGAAGGTGTAGCTCTCGTCGCCGGCGTTGTTCGTGCCGAGGTAGAGACAGTTGTTCAGGGTCATGGTGGTGTTGGGTGCCCAATCATTATTTATAAATCCTCCCATGCCTTTCTTGCCTTTGTCGGTCATGGCGGTAATATTGCCCTTGACGACGCAGTCGGTAAAGGTAACGACGGAACCGTAGTATCTAGAGCTAAGCATGCCCCCTAATTGGTTTGTGACATATGGATTGTTGCACATGAGATCCACGTCGCTGACGCAGCCCGAGACTGTGGTTGTGCCGGCCACGCGATAAATCAATCCGGACAACGCAAAATAGTTCGATGCGATTTTTCCTTGGGTGCGCAGGTTCTTGATGGTGGCGCCATTCACATACTTGAAAGGGGCTGTTCTTTCGCCTGTGTTAGTCCAATTGAAAGAGAGCGTATATCCCTGCCCGTCGAACGTACCGGAATAAGATTTGTCTGTTCCCAACATCACGATGTCCGTGCCGAGGTCGACGTCGGCGGTCATGATGGCGTTGAGCCCGGTTTCTCCGTTGTTCACGCGGTTGCAGAATGCCTGCCAGTCGGCCTTCGAGCCGATGCTGATGTCGTTGCTGCCCTGTGCCCATGCCGGTATGGCCAGCACGAGGACAAACAGGAAGAGGCTGAGCCTCTGGATGATGTCTTTTGTCTTCATATTACTAAATATTTATAGAGTGATTGATTTCAGGGGAATGTGCCCGTTTCCGTGGAATTTCGGAACGCGATCTGTCACGCCCCTTCGGCTGACGCGCTCCCCGATGAAAATGGATTTAATCATCCCACAGCGATGACGAGGAATGGCTCGGAGAGCCCTGGTCATCGTCGTCATCGGAGAAGAAGAGGAAGTTACCTTTCGACAGTGCCGGTCCCGTAGCGGGATCTTCGCTGATACCCACGTCGATGGAGTTGTTGAGGATGTGGTTTTCTAACTCGATGAATTGCGCTTTGATTTCCGGTTTAATGTATTTTTTCATTTTCTTCGAATGTTTATAAAAGTTGATTGAGAACTGTTTCTGCGTGGCGTGAGCCATTGCAACTACGCCTGCCGGCTTTATTTTCTCCGGCGAGGCTGGGCGAAATGGTGTTGAAGAGTGTTTATTTCTTTACTAAAGCTTCCCACCCTCAAAAAGTTGGCTTAAAATAACAGTTTCTCAATAATTATTGGTAACTTTGTAGTGCTTTATTACATTGATTATCAATAAATTAAAGAGTAACTGTTATGGATGCAAAATTAGACAATCTCAGCGAAATATCCAAGCTTTTGAGTGTTAAAAATAGGATGGGCAGCTATATTCTCTCACTTTTCTCAACATTTGGTCTTGGACGTCTACTCTGTAGGCTTACTTTGGAGAAACACGATGGTATCTCCGCTGTTCAACTGATTCTTTCCCTTTGTCTTTCCCATATTAATGGTGAGACGATACACTCCATATACAAGAAAAGCGGATGTCAGAGTATGAGACCATGGGTGAATTGTTTGCTGACATGGAAGACGATGTCATGGCACTTACACTATGGCATCGTGTGCCGAAGTGCATAGAAAGATTGCTTGCTGCTCTTTGTGACGTTCTTGGGTTCTCTGTTAGTGAGATAGGGCAGTTAATAGTCACCGACTCAGAAATGCGGAATAACTTTGAGATTATGGTCAAAGCATTGGAAGATAGGCATCAAGAAAAGCTCACAACCGCCGTAAACATTTTTTAAGCAAGTGTTAACGGCTCACGTCCATGGGTATTCACAAAGCAATTTGGCTAAAATAGCCATGAAACAGAGGGGTGGGAAACTTTAGTTATATGAAATTATATATAGTTGATCTTTTCTTTGCATCACTTACCTTGGTATCTTGTCAGATATCAGGTTTGACATCCGGTTATTCTCACTTGACAAAGAAAGAGCAAGAAAAGATTGTCAATTATAAAGGGAAGATAGCTGATATTCATGATTTTTCAAACATATATACTGTTACCGTAGAGCAAGTAAAGGAGTTTCTTTCAAAGAATGAGAAAGTTCTTGTATATGATTATACTCCATATTGTAATTCTTCTTATTGTGTTTCTCCCACGGCTTTGGCAGACATTTGCAAAGTAAAGCAAGCCAATTTACTTGTTATTTCAAATATATACGATGATATTTTCCTTGCTGTGAATAAAAACTTCCCAATATTAATGATAGATACTGAAGCCTATAAAACCAATAGAAGGTCAAAATATATTGAGTCTTTCTACAGCTCCTTAATCGGCCGCCGGCAAAAAGATATAGATTACGCCAGTTACCATTACTTTTATAATGGCACTTATGTAAGAAGCTTTAAAGATTTTAAGGATATAAGCAAAGTTGGTTTATAATGAGTTTTGTAAGTTTTCATTGATTTCTACTTTAGGAAACGCCCACCCATCGAACTCTGCGATAGGTGGGCGTTTCTTCAAAAAGATCGTCCACGTGCTTACTCGCCCACTACAAGGCGCAGCGTGTACGAACGCTTTTTGTCGATGGCATATTTCTTCAACACGCCGGGGCCGCAGCTGCCATTGCCCAATCCCAAGACCGCGCAGTCGATGCTGAGGATGGTGTAGTCGGTCTTCGGGAGCTTGAAGTCG
>OGGL01000472.1_pt1 | contig 10368 bp, 3 predicted proteins | sample 1571221 | NCBI WGS metagenome assembly OGGL01 (sample SAMEA2582062, study PRJEB24529) | metagenome | biome: Human gut stool | place: China | collected 2011
GTGGGTTGAATGTCTGGTTCATAGTCTTGGCATTGTAATATGTCACGTCCAATTCAAAGTTCTTGAGGAAACGCATGTTCAAACCGATTTCCCAAGAATTGGTACGTTCAGGTTTCAAATTGTACAACGGATATTGGGTCGTGATACTCCACTGGCCGGAACTTGAATTCCATTCATAGTGGGGATTAGCCAAATATCTGGAGAAAGCACTACCAACAGATGCCCATGAACCACGAACCTTTATAAAAGAAAGATAATCTTTGTTCAAGTTAGGCATTAACTCAGACAGTACAACAGAACCACCGACTGAAGGATAGAAGAATGATTTGCTGTTGGAGTTGGGACCTGCCAGCTGTGAAGGCCAGTCGTTACGTCCGGTCAGCGTCAAGAAGTAAGTGTTCTTGTAACCAAGCTCAGCCGAAGCGAAGAGAGACTGGGTCTGTTCACGCCATCCTTCCTGCAAACGCTGTGTCTTGCTGGCACTCAGGTTCTGGATGGCAAAGTAGTTGGTCAAACCTACCGATTCGCCGCTGAAGGCATCGCCACCATCAGCAATCGGACCACGTGTTTTCATTGCATCCGAACGTATATCGGAGAATGAACCACCGACGTTGGCCTGGAGTGACCAATCTTCACCGAAATATTTGTTGATACTCACCAGGAAGTCTGCATACAACTGTTTGTCCTGCGTCTTGGTAATACCATAAAGACCTCGTGAAGAGCTCTCGGTGAGCTGTGTATTGGTAGAAGCATAGAACTTTTCTGTATAATCATTGTTGGAGTTATCCAAACGTACACGTCCTGAAACAGTCAGCCAGTCCAGAATCTTATAGCTCAAACCGGCATTCAGCATATAGCGGTCCTTCTTGTTCTGGCGCAGATTGCGGTAGTTAATCCAATAAGGATTCTGCATTACCATACCTTCGTCACCTACCGGCCAGTATTGCGTATAAATTTTACGGGCAGCGTCATAGCGCTCATACATGCTGATATCAGACCAGTCGTTGCTGCGCGGGAACAAATAAGCACCCACCAACGGGTTGTTGTAAGTACCCTGGTTCGTCATGTTCTGGTCATTCTGCAGAATATAGCTTGCACCGAAATCCAGAGTCATCTTGTCGTCCAGGAAAGTAGTGGTGTTACGTACCGTAAAGTTGTAACGGTTGTATTTGTTGTTGGGAACAATACCCTTGGAGTTTACAGCAGCAGCCGATGCATACGTCTGGTTTTTCTCTGTACCGGTTGACAAAGAAATGCTCTCTGTTCCTACAATACCCGTCTGGAAATAATCATCTCTCGGGCTGTAATTGTAGTTATTGGCTGCAGACAAAGGCGCTCCCCAGCTCATGGCTCCTGAAGTGCTCATCACACCACCGGTTCCCGTACCGTAACGGTTTTGGAAGCTCGGCATCACAAACGGATTGGTGAATTCAGTATTACTGCTGACAGTAAGGCTCACCTTACCTTCTTTACCTTTCTTTGTAGTAATGACAATGGCACCGTTGGCAGCTTCCGAACCATACAAGGCAGCAGCGGCGGCACCAGTCAGGACTGACATTGACTCGATGTCTTCCGGGTTGATATCGGCAATCGGTTCTGAAGATCCCTGGGAGTCGAACTCCTTACCTCCGGCAGTACCACGGCCAGAGAAAATAGGCACACCGTCAATTACATAAAGTGCATTGGAAGACTGCATGATAGATTTCGTACCACGCATCACTACCTTTGATACACCACCTACACCGGATGAAGAAGCATTGATGTTCACACCCGCTACCTTACCACTCAATGAGTTCACAAAGTTGGCATCTTTATTGGAAGTAATGGCATCTGTATTCACCTGCTGTACATTGTAGGACAATGCCTTTTCCGAACGCTTGATACCGAGTGCAGTAACCACAACTTCTTCAAGCTGTTGGGTATCTCCGGCCATCATTACATTAATCGGCGCATTACCTTTCACGGGGATTTCCTGCGTAGTATAACCGATATAAGAGAATACAATCACCGGATTCGCCTCCGTAGTGGTCAGCGTAAAGTTACCGTCGAGGTCGGTAATACACCCGTTGCTGGTACCTTTTATCAATACATTCACACCAATCAGAGGTCCCATGTCATCTGACACGACTCCGGTAATCGTCCGTTCTTTCCCTTGTTGGTTGCCCTCTTGAGGAGCAGCAGACTTTTCAGAAAGATAAACGATGTTATCCTCCACTTTATAGGAAATGTCTTTCCCTTTGAGAATAACATTCAAAGCATCTTCTATAGACGCATTGTTCACTTTGACGTTTTCTACCGGCAACGCAGCCAGTTTGTCGTCATAAAAAAATTGATACTTGGATTGAGACTTGATTTGTTCAATGACTGTCCCCAATGTGCCGCGAGACACATTCAGGTTTAACTGGGCAAAGCCCCACTGGATAGAAACTGCCATGAACAACAAAACTAATAAAGCCCGCATGAACGTCGAACTCCGAAAAGCATAATTGTCTTTCATAAACACAATTTATAGGTTATACAATAAATTACTTCGAGAGATTCATTCTCTCGCATTCCTATATAAAACAACAGACAATGAAAATACACTTACTGAAAAAGTATCTTTTTTATCATTAATCCTAAAAAAAAGAGTTACCCCGAAAACAAGTTGATATATCATTTTGCTCAAGATTACTAACGAAGTAAATAATTATTTCCACCTGATTCAAGAAAAACACCTATAATACAGATAGTAAATAACAAAATGATATATCAACTTATTTTCGAGGCAACCCTTTTCTTACTATATTATTACTATTCTTTACTTCTTCAGTTCATTCGAGAAAGAATAAGGATAATCTTCCGGCTGCGTACCTCTCTTCATATTAGGCTGGCTGCCCATATCAAACCTCAAGGTACCGCCATTCAGCAAATCGCCATGCGTCAGATAATTCCTGGAATAATCCACGCCGTTCACCTTGAGAGACTCAATATACATGTTCTCCGGTGAGTTATCCGGAGCGTCAATTGTCAGGGACTTACCGTTCTCGAAATGGAGGGTAGCCTTACGGAACAGAGGGGCGCCCAGTACATACTCGTCCGTACCAGGGCAAACCGGATAGAAACCAAGTGCAGAGAAGACATACCACGCCGAAGTCTGACCGTTGTCCTCGTCACCGCAGTAACCGTCGGGACCGGCAGTGTACATGCGGTTCATAACCTGACGAAGCCAATATTGGGCCTTCCAAGGCTCCCCAGCATAATTATAAAGGTAAATCATGTGCTGGATGGGCTGGTTGCCATGGGCATAGTTACCCATATTCATCACTGTCATCTCACGGATTTCATGGATTACCTGGCCGTAGTAGCTGTCATCGAACAAGGGCGGGACAATAAATACAGAGTCAAGCATCTCTACGAAAGACTCTTTTCCACCCATCAGGTCTATCAGACCTTGAGGGTCGTGGAATACAGACCAGGAATAGTGCCAGCTGTTACCTTCAGTAAAGGCGTCACCCCACTTCAAAGGAGAGAAAGGAGACTGGAACTGGCCGTCTTGATTACGACCACGCATCAGCTTGCTTTCCTTATCAAATACATTCCTATAGTTCATGGCACGTTCCGCAAAGAGTTTCTGCTCCTTCTTCGGACGGTTCAGTTCTTTTGCCATGCGGTAGATGCACCAGTCATTATAAGCATACTCCAAAGTACGGGCAGTGTTCTCGTTGATTTTCACATCGTAGGGAACATAACCAAGCTTGTTGTAATACTCATAGCCGAGGCGACCCGTGGAAGAAACCTCGGGATGGACACTCTTTGTACCGTTGATGAGACCTTCGTACAGTGTCTGCACGTCCTCCACCTTCACGCCTTTTAGATAGGCATCTGCCAGCACGGAAGCAGAGTTGTTGCCAATCATACAGCCACGGTGACCCGGACTTGCCCATTCGGGAAAGAAACCGCTTTCCTTATAGGTGTTGACAAGGCCTTCCTGAATCTGCCTGTTCACCGACGGATACATCAGGTTGAGGAATGGGAAAAGACAGCGGAAAGTGTCCCAGAAACCGGTATCCGTATACATATAGCCGGGCAACACTTGCCCATTGTAGGGACTGTAATGAATCGGATTTCCCGCCTCATCCAGTTCATAGAATGCACGCGGGAACAACAAGGAACGATACAAACATGAGTAGAAAGTACGGTACTGGTCAAGGGTTCCGCCTTCCACATCAATACGGCCCAGCACCTTGTTCCAGGCATCCTGACCTTTCTGAACCAATGTTTCCAAATTGTCATTGCCAAGCTCCTTCAAGTTACGGTCAGCCTGCTCAAAACCGATGAAAGAAGAGGCTACACGGGCATGTACCACTTCACCCTTACGGGTTTTGAAACCGATAACAGCACCGGCATGTCCGGCTTCCTGCTCAACCTTATTCTCGCTCAAGACGCCATCGGCTACAGAAGCCTTGTAAGTAAAGGGCTTGTCGAACTCTATCACGAAATAGTTCTTGAAGTTCTCGGGAACACCGCCGCTGTTACGGGTAGTATAACCGATAATACGATTCTGCTCCGGAAGTATCTTCACATAAGAGCCCTTGTCAAAGGCATCGACAACAATGTATGAATGATCATTTTCAGGGAAAGTGAAACGGAACAATACGGCACGGTCGGTAGGGGTGAACTCGGTAACCACATCGTGTTCGGCAAGATATACCTTATAATAATGAGGAAGTGCCACTTCGCCCTTGTGGGAGAACCAGCTTGCACGCTTCTCTTCATCAAACTCGGGTTTGCCAACCACCGGCATGATGGAGAACTGCCCGTAGTCGTTAATCCACGGACTGGGCTGGTGTGTCTGCTTGAAACCACGGATCTTGTTCGCTGTATAGACGTATTGCCAGCCGTCACCCATCTTACCCGTCTGAGGAGTCCAGAAGTTCATACCCCAGGGACGTGCGATCGCAGGATAGGTATTACCGGTGGAAAGCTCGAAAGTAGACTGCGTGCCGACAAGAGGACTGACATACCGGGTAAAGTCTTTGGCATGCAGCCATAAAGCACTGCTCACAAAAAAAAACAATAGGATTAATTTTCGCATAATATTAGAAAGTTGTTAGTATTAAATAAATTCTTCTCGTCATATCTCGAATTTGTGCAGCCTTCCTACTTCGTTGAGGAGAGGAAAACACTGTTCCCCACAATTTTATACTCCAATGGAATGGCATTCTTTATCAGATTCAGCACAGCCCCTACACTCTCTTTTTTCTTCAGTGTACCCGAGTAAGTCTTGCTTACATCTATGTTCGGTGCCAGAATTACCCTCACCCCATACGAATTCTCCAATGTACGCGCAATGGTGTATAGGTCAGCCTTCTCAAAGACAAACTCATTATTGTGCCAGTTTTCGATTCCCGTATCCACCTGCTTCACCACCAGACGCCTAGTCATTCCGTTCAGCTCGGCTTTCTGTCCGGGGGCAAGGATAATCATACCCTCGCCATGATTACCTTTCACCTCTACTTCGCCTTTCAAAAGGGTAGCTACTGCAGACATCTTAGCCTTGTCAGACTTGAGGTTGAAAACAGTTCCCAATACTCTGACCTGCATGGCCTCACTCTGTACGACAAACGGTTTTTCCAGATTCCTCATCACCTCAAAATATCCTTCTCCTTCCAGATAAACCTTTCTTCCCTTCCCTGCAAACTCATGTGGATATTTCAGGGTAGTGTTTTTATTCAGCCAGACTTTGGTTCCATCCGGCAGTTTCAGTTCCTTAATCTTATCATGAGTGGTGACAGCCAGTAATGTTTCCGGCTGGCTATAAGTCTGATAAAAAAGATAGCCGAAAGTTCCCAAAAGGAAGAAGCCCACAAATACGGCCGCATACCGCATCCACCCAACCATCCTCCGTACCTTGTATTGTTTCGTCTTCTCTTGTTCCAGCCTTTTAAACAATCGCTTTTCGGCCTTTTCTATGTCTTGTGTATTCGAAGTATCCCCCAGTCTCCCCAAGTGGTAAATCTCCTCCAGCCTGAACAATTCGCGTGCATTCTCACCCGACCCTTCCAGCCAGGCGTTCACCTCACGAAGTTCATCTTCCGTACATTCACCCATAAGGAACTTGGCCAATATCTCCTCATTCAACTTATTCATTCTTTCCTTCATTATGATAATAAAACAACGCTGCTCGCAAAAACACTTACTTTCCCGATGAAAAACAGAGCCAACATCAGGTTCAGATACCCCAGTTTATCGCGCAGTAACTTCAAAGCTTTGTACATGTGAGCCTCCACCGTACGCAATGACACTCCCATCGTATCAGCTATCTCCTTATTTTTCATATCATGCAGATAGCTGAGTTTGAATACCATCCGGCACTTGTCCGGCAATTCATTGATGGCATCGGACAGCTTCCTCCTGAGTTCGGCATCCTCTATCCGTTTCACCACATCATTGCTGTCAGGTTGATAGAACTCAACCCTCTTTTTATGGATTTCGAGCATGACAGCCTCATAGCCACTCACAATGTCCCGATGCTTCAGAACGTTCAAGGCACGGGTATACACCGCCCTATACAGAAAAGCCTGAATCTGCTCTCCCACCTTCATGGTATCTTTCCGCTTCCACAGCTCCACGAAAACATCCTGTACCACATCTTCCGCATCTTCTTCCCCCACAATGCGTGTGGCATAGAACAGCAGGTTGGTATAATACCTGCGGAAAAGGGATTTATATGTCAAGTCGAAATGTTCATTCATATGTTAGCCGGTTATCGGGGACTGTACCATGCCTGACCTGGCTTATCCCCCATTTCAAATTCGAAAACACTTCCATCCATTATCTGTTCATGCGTAATATAACTTTTGTCATAGTTCTTACCGTTGAGTTTGACAGATTGAATGTAGCAATTTTCCTTGCTCACCGCCGGCGCCAGTACCGTAAAGGTCTTTCCACCGGGCAGGTGCATCTTCATTTCCGGATATAGGGGGGTACCGATTTCATATTTTCCACCAACCGGGTCTACCGGATAAAAGCCCATCGCACTGAACACATACCAGGCGGACATCTGTCCGCAATCCTCGTTGCCGCACAAACCGGCAGGAGTGTTCTGGTAGAGTTCACGCATCACCCGGGCTGCATATTTCTGGGTTTTCCAAGGTTGATCCACAGCATTGAACAGATAGATGACGTGATGGCTAGGCTCATTTCCATGCGCATACTGGCCAATCATCCCGGTGCTGAAAATAGGCAACTCATCATCTGCAGAAGGATTGTAAGTAAACATACTGTCCAGCTTCTGGGCAAACCGTTCCTTACCTCCGGTCAAAACTATCAAACCGTCAATATCCTGCTGCACAGACCAGAAGTATTGCCAGCCGTTGCTCTCGCAGATGTGCGGAGTATAGTCGTCCGGCGAGAAGTTCCGGATAAACTCTCCCTTGTCATCACGGGGCTGCATGAAAGAACTTACCGGATTGTAGACATTCCGGTAATTACGGGAACGCTTATAAAACTCGTCCGCAACCTCCTTATCGCCCAGCTTCTCTGCCATACGGGCTATACAATAGTCATCATATGCATATTCCAGTGTTTTAGAAAGTGACCAGTTTTCCGAATTATACTGATCCGTCACATTATAAGGAACATAGCCATATTTCTTATATAACCCAATGCCACGATAGGAATCGATATTGGCAGTAGCTACACAAGCCTCCAAGGCCTTTTTCGCATCGAAGTCCCCAATACCTTTCAGATAGGCATCTACAATAACCGGCACAGAGTGGTAACCTATCATCATATCTGTCTCGCCCCCCTGAAAATTCCATACGGGAAGGCGGCCGTTCTGTTCGAAGAAGGCGAGGAAGGACTTCACCATATCATTCACCCGTTCCGGCTCAATAAAAGTATAGAGAGGATGAGCCGCACGGTAAGTGTCCCACAAGGAGAAAGTACTGTAATTTGTCCAGCCCTCTACCCGGTGCACTTGCTTGTCGGGACCGTAATAGGCGCCGTCCACATCACTGTAAATGGTAGGAGCAATCATCGAATGATATAAAGCTGTATAGAACTTGACTTTCTCATCGCGGTCATCGCATTTTATTTCTATCCGGGACAATTGTTCGTTCCAATCATCCTGCACAGCAGCCAGGTATTTGTCGAAATCATCATCAGGTACTTCTGCTGCCAGATTACGTGCCGCCCCTTCCATACTTACACCGGAGATGGCAGTACTGACAAGAATCTGTTCTCCTTCCTTAGTCTGAAAGTCGAATCGTGCAATGACAGATGTCCCTATCCGCTTGCCTTCTTTCTCTATGGCAGCTGTATCGAGCTGCATCGCAGCAAACGGTTTGGAGAAACGTGTACGGAAGTAGAGGCGCTGGTCGCGTGCCCAACCGTCAGAGTAACGGTAACCTTGCACCGTTACCGAATCGACGGCTTCTATGTGAGAATCATTGGTAAAATCCCAATTCATGGCTTTCCGCAAATTCAGGAAAACGGCAGCATCGGCTTTTGGGAAAGTATACCGCTGAATGCCACAACGCTCGGTGGCCGTCAACTCTACATTTATATTATAATCTTTCAGACGCACCTGATAATATCCAGCGCTTGCCGACTCTTCCGAATGAGAGAACAAAGAGTGAATGCCGAGCGGAGCTTCCGCCTCCTTATAAGGCAATGTCACCGGCATAAAAGAGATGTCATACAAGTCACCAGCGCCGGTTCCGGAGAGATGGGTATGGCTGAAGCCTGCAATGGTACTGTCCGGATAAAAATATCCGGAAATACGGTCCCAGCCCGGCAGTCCGTTGTCAGGACTGAGCTGCACCATGCCAAACGGCGCCTGGGCACCCGGATAGGTGTTTCCAGTAAAATCTGTACCGATAAAGGGATTCACAAACTCTGTATAAGACACACTCTTCACATCCGACACCTGCGAGGTGCATGCCAGAAAGGATGAAAAGACCACAAACAAACAACAAGATTTTATCAAATTCATAACATTATAGGGTTAACGTGTATAGTATAACAACCTAACCGGATAAAACACTTACACATCTTGTCACTTTTCTACAGAATTCATGCAAACAAAAGTAATACAAAATTCCGATTAATCCTCTTTTTTATTTTGTAAAAATATACTTTACACTATCTTTGTCACAAAAAGTCACAATGAATTACACGACCTATCTTTTCGACTTTGATTATACGCTTGCTGATTCTTCCCGCGGAATCGTCACTTGTTTCCACAACGTACTGACCCGTCACGGATATACAGAGGTGACGGATGACGACATCAAACGTACTATCGGCAAGACTCTGGAAGACTCTTTTTCCATCCTCACCGGCGTGACAGATGCCGGACAACTGGCAGGATTCAAGGCAGAATACCGAAAAGAGGCCGATACGCATATGACTGTCAACACGGTGCTTTTCCTGGAAACCAAGTCCGTACTGACTGCACTGAAGGACTCCGGCGCCCGCATCGGAATCATCTCGACCAAATACCGATTCCGCATCAAGGAACTCCTCAACCAGCATTTTCCTGAAGATTTTATGGACATCATCGTGGGTGGTGAAGACGTGAAAGCCGCCAAGCCATCTCCCGAAGGGCTACTCCTTGCCATTAAGCGGCTACATGTCAGCAAAGCCGAGACCCTCTATATAGGCGACAGCACGGTAGATGCGGAAACAGCCCAAGCGGCCGGAGTAGACTTTGCTGGAGTCACCCACGGAGTAACCACTGCCAAAGAATTGGAGAAGTACCCACACCGGAAAATAATGAACACCTTGGAAGAACTGCTGGCAGTTCAGGAGGAGCATCCTTCCATATTCAAGATTGAAAATCCCATCCGGCCGGAAAATGCGCATGCCACTTCTCCCCGGAAACAGAAAAGGATAAGCGTCTGGCAAATCCTCCTTCTAGTGACACTCTTCTGGCTGGCTATTGAAGAGCTGGACATGACCGACGACAGCAACTTCTTCCCGGTTGTTTTCATACTGACATTGTGGGGTATCCTCCAAAAAAGAAGGATACTACCCAACAAAGCAAAAACTTTCATCGACTCATGGTGGCACCCCTGCGCAGTACGCTTACGCGCATTTCACATCAAGCTGATACAAGGGAGAAAAACTCCTCCCGCTGGCAACGAAACCTGCACCTGCCTGAATTGTGGCACCACCTATACCGGCAACTACTGTAACCGTTGCGGACAAAGCCGTAACACTCCACGCTATCGGTTGAGCAACGCGCTTAAAAACATTGCCGGAGGCTTCTTCAATATAGATAATGGCTTTGGACGTACCCTTCTGGAACTCCTCTACCGTCCGGGATACATGATTAGAGACTTCATCGGCGGTAAGCGTGTATCCCGGACGTACCCTTCT
>OGGL01000474.1_pt1 | contig 10269 bp, 7 predicted proteins | sample 1571221 | NCBI WGS metagenome assembly OGGL01 (sample SAMEA2582062, study PRJEB24529) | metagenome | biome: Human gut stool | place: China | collected 2011
CAAGAAGTCCACCTGTGGAACAGTGAGCTACATGCCCGCAGTTTTTGGCTGCTATTTGGCCGAATATGTAATTAAAAGACTATAGTAATAGCACTTGAAAGAAAACTATCAAATAGTAAATAGTAAATTGTCAAATTGTAAATAGCCTAGTGATTCATTTAGAGAATATAACGAAGAGTTTCGGTAACCTGCAAGTGTTGCGGGGTATTGACCTGGAGATAGAGAAAGGGGAGATTGTCAGCATTGTAGGCCCCAGTGGAGCGGGTAAAACTACCTTGCTGCAAATCATGGGTACGTTGGATATGCCGGATGGCGGTTCGGTGGTTATTGACGGTACACAAGTCAACCGTATGAGGGAGAAGGAACTTTCCGCATTCCGCAACCGCCATATCGGCTTTGTGTTCCAGTTCCATCAACTGCTGCCGGAGTTTACGGCTTTGGAGAATGTAATGATACCAGCCTTCATTGCCGGAAGAGGACAGCAGGAAGCCAAGGAGGCGGCTACGGAAATTCTTGAATTCATGGGGCTTGCCGAACGGGCCTCCCACAAGCCGAATGAGTTGTCGGGAGGTGAGAAGCAGCGTGTGGCGGTGGCCCGTGCTCTCATCAATCATCCAGCAGTGGTGCTGGCAGATGAACCTTCCGGCAGCTTGGATACCCATAATAAGGAAGAACTGCACCAGCTCTTTTTTGATTTACGTAACCGTTTCGGACAAACGTTTGTTATCGTAACCCATGATGAAGGACTGGCGCAGCTCACCGACCGGACGATACATCTGATTGACGGGGAAATCAATAAAATGGTCTGAGCCTATTTCCCCGTGCCCATTACTCCCGAGTCATTGTCACTGTTGTTTACCTTCCGCTGTGCTGTCTTGAAACTGCGGCCGAACGAGAAGTTGTAGGAAAAGTTCACCAGGAACATGCGGGAGCTTTCTTTTATATAATTATTTGTCTTGTAGGATGCGAATTTATTCCAGTTTTCGCTTTGTACTTTATAGTTGTCGGTGAAAGGATTGAATGCACCGACTCCTACCCGAAGATTCTTATGCTTGTAATATACAGCTAACATCTGGATGTTTTCTCCTCCCGAGAGGGTTTCTCCCCAGAAATTGTTCCAATTGGTGTTTATCTGCCAGAACAGAGAGAACTGTTTGTAGTTTAATGAGGCTTCTGCCTCACAAAACCAGTTGGTGTAGGTATGCGAGTAGTGATTGCCATGGCTCATGTAATGGTTGACACCGCCCGTAAAAGAAAATTGCAGAATGTCGCGGATGGGTCCTACGCGGAGCATGGCACGCCCGGAGAGTTTCTGCCAATCCTTCTGATTGTCCCAAGTCTGCACTATTTTGTTGCCTTCTTGAATCTTCTCGTCCATAATGGCATTGGGACGATAGTCATAGGCTCCCCATAGATTGGTATAAAAGATGCCTTTTTTCCATTCGTAAGTCAGTTCCGTATGATAGCACATATATGATTTCAGATGCGGGTTGCCACGACGTATCTGGAATGAGTCCACTGCTTGCTCCACATCGCTGAGGTCGCCCAATGAAGGAGAAGCATTATAGATGTTTCCCTTCCAGCGGAGGTAGGAGTTGTCTGACATGGCATAGTGCAGAACGATACTCGGGTTGAAACTGTAGTTCTCGGTAGATTTGTCCTTGCCGCTCTGATTATAGTAGAAACGAGTCATGGCCACTCCCAGCCGGTAGTTTAGTTTGTCTATCTTTCCACGGTATTCTCCGAATATGTATGTGTTCCCTTGGTGCATATTGGTTTCATAATAATGCCCGTTTCTGTATTCATTGTTAGAGTAGGACTGTGTATGGCTCAGACCGAAGCTCAATGCGTTCCCCTTGGAATATTGCTTCTCGTAAATGGCCTCGGCAATCAGGGAGTATTTGTTGCCTCGGATATTGTTGTCAATATCGGTCAATATGTTCCCCGGGGTGCTTTCTTGGTAGAGCCGCTGCGATTTTTCCCGATTATAGGTGCCTACTACATTGAATACCAGGGTTTGCTTGTTTTTCAGATTCTGTTGGTAGTACAAATCCAGTGAGGGACGTGTCCAGCTCTGGTCGGTACGGTCGGTCATGTCTACCACGTCCGTTTCATCATTGGCATTATAGAGAGTTCCTTTATAATCCCAGTGTGGCTGATTGTTTCCTCGAAGGCGGAAGGTGGCGCTGAAAAGGGAATTCTCAGAAGCCTGCAAACTATAATTTACGTTTAGGTTGTGCTGGCACATGGTTGCCTTGCTGGGCTCTCCTTTCTCCAGGCGTCTGAGTGTAGTGCCGTCTGCCAGGTGAAATTCTTCTTCATTGTCGCGGTACATGCCGTTAAAATCCCGCGGTCCCATGTAGTAGGAGAAGCCGAATTCTGATTTTTTATGGTTTACTTTGCCGTACAGATTATAGTTTCCCCACATCGTGTTCAATCCTTGGGAAATGTCGGCACCGAAGTTTCCGCCCGTTTCGGGACGGCGCACTATGTAGTCCAAAACGACTTCGGCATTACCGTAGCGCAGTCCCGGATTGTCATGGTACTCTATACGTATAATGTCGGCAGGGCGAATGGCTTTTATCTCGTCTATTTCGGCTTTGACTCCATTGATGCGTAATTGCAGTTCTCCACCGCCGGACAATCCAATCTCATTGTTCATGGGGTTGACCAGAATACGTGGCAGCATCAGTTCCTGCAACAGATTCACTCCGTTTGTGGAAGTTTTCATTTGTCTTTCGGATGGGAAAACCAGTTTACGGTCGGCACGGCTGATTTGGCTGGAGCCGGTGATAGTCACTCCTTCCAGTGCGATAGAAGCACTGTCTAATACAATTGGTCCAAGGTCGGTATGGCGCTTTACTCCATTGAGGGTGATGTATCCGGTATTATACCCGATGCTGGAAAGAACAAGTCTGTAATCTCCGGCAGCCGTGTTCTTGAAGATGAATTCTCCTTCTGGACTTGTGGTCACACCGGCGACAAAAGTAGAGTCGATGGTCTGTAATACCACATTGACATACTCTATACTCTTGTCGGAAGCATCGCGGACGGTTCCTTTTATTTCTATTTTTTGAGCAAAAGCATTCTGTGCCATACTGCCCAGCAGCATGGTTATAATCATTAATTTTTTCATATTGATACGATGGTTCTAATCCTTATTGCAGTAGGCCTTCCTGTTTTTAGGGTGTTTCTGCTTGTTAGACGAAATGACTGGTGAAAAGGTTGCATCAGACATTGAAAAATGTTGCATGATGCTGTTATTCAAAGCAAACGTAGTGACTGATTTTCTCCAAATCGGTATCGGAGAATTCCTCGTAAAGTGCAAAAGGTTTCAGACTATGAAGGTCGCCTTTCTTCTTCCGGTATTCTACAAAGGCCTTTGCCTGGTAGAAGTTGATGTAAGGATGGTTACGCAGCCTCTCTATGCTACTACGGTTCAGGTTGATGAGGTGGATGGCCCGGGTGTCGATGGAAAACCAGGACTGCAATTGGGTGGTGTCCAAATGGATTTCTTGTAATTGCGTGATGTTGTAGAATCCTCCCAAGCGTTGCCGATAACCGATGATTAGACGGGCAATGCCACTACCGATGCCTGGTATTTTCTTCAGTTCTGTGGTGTCGGCGCGGTTTAGGTCGACAAGGGTCCCAGACGGATATTTTTCCGGTGCAATTCGGAAAGTAACGGCGCTGTCATTGCTTGCAGGAGAGCTGTACAACTGGACGGTTCTTGTTTCTGTGTCTTTCGGAGTGATGTGGATATAGGGTAAGAGTGTCTGATATTGTTTTTCTGTCATTCCATATATTTTCCGGAAATCTTCTGCTTTATGGAACTTCCCTCCTTTACTACGGTAGCGGAGTATGTTCCGCGCCATCCATCCGGGCAGTCCCAGTCGGCAAAAAATGACGGAGTCGGCGGTATTGGGATTGAAACGGGCCAAGGAGACGGTTGTCGGTTGTTTTTGGGAGGAAGGTTTAAGTCTGTTGTCCCATTTTTGTTCCTTTTCTTGTATGGATGCGATGAACGATTCGTATTCTGCCATGGCAGTGGCCTGCCGCCGGATTGCTTCATCGGAAAGGGGGCGGTTCTCTCTTTGGTATATATAAATATACCCGGAGAGAAAGACGAGAATAATGCCGGTAATCAAAACCAGTATTCCGCGCCTTTCTCCCCGGGAGAAATAAAGGAATTCTTTAAAGGGGTTCTGCATGATGACCTATTTCAGAAAACCCAGTTCATTGATAAAAATCAGTGCAATTCCTATCGGAGCAATATATTTCAGGATGAATATCAATAGCTTGTAGACGGATACTTTCAGAGTGCCATTGTTGCTGACTTCTTCCCATACGATTTTCTTGTCCAGATACCAGCCTATGAAGATGGAAATGAAGAAACCGCCTAACGGTAGCATTAGCTTGGCCGTTACAAAGTCGAACAAATCGAATAGGTTTAATCCGAATGCGGTATAGCTCTTGCCGATACCGAGAGACAGTGAGCAGAATACTCCTACGAAAATACAGCCTGCTGTCACGTATCTGGCTGCCTTGCTGCGTGAGAACTTGAACTCTTCATGTAGATAGGCGGTTACCACTTCGTGCAGGGAAATGGTGGAAGTAAGTGCTGCCAATGCCAGTAGGATATAGAACATCAGAGACAGCAGTACCGCCAGCCAGGGAATATTGCCGAACGCTTGCTGAAAGACATTAGGTAAGGTGATGAATAGCAGACTAGGACCCGCATCCGGTTTGATGCCTACAGAGAAGGCGGCAGGGAAGATGATGAATCCTGCCAAAATGGCTACCATGGTGTCGATAGCCGCCACGTTGAGTGCCGTTTTGGGCAGGTTCGTATCATTGCGGAAGTAAGAAGCGTATGTACAGAGACATCCCATCCCCAAGCTCAAGGAGAAAAATGCCTGGCCCATGGCTCCAAGGAACACATTGCCGTCCACTTTGCTGAAGTCCGGTTTCAACAGGAATTCAATGCCTGCTCCTGCTCCGGGCAGGGATATGGAGCAGATGGCAAGGATTATCAATAGGACAAATAGCATCGGCATCATGATTTTGGCTGATTTTTCAATACCTTTTTCCACTCCTTTGACAATGATGAGATGGGTGGCCAGCAGGAACAGCACCAGCCAGATGACCGGACGCCAGGGGTTGCTGACAAAGCTGTTGAAGGATGCGATGAAATCGGCTGCCGACTTCCCGGCAAAACTGTTGGTAGCCGCTTCGCCGATAAACTCAAGCGTCCATCCTGCCACAACGGAGTAATATCCCAGAATAAGGAATCCGGCCAGTACGCCCATACGTCCTACCCAGCGCCAATGCGTGCCGGGTGCCAATTTCTGATAAGCCCTTGCCGTATTGGCACGCGAGCGCCTGCCGATGAGGAATTCTGCAATCATGATGGGGATGCCGAGAATGAGCACGCAAACCAGGTATACAAGGATAAATGCCGCACCTCCGTGATTCCCGGTCTCAAACGGGAAACGCCAGATATTGCCTAAACCGACTGCGGAGCCTGCCGAGGCAAGTATGACGCCTAATTTGCTTCCGAAGTTGGCTCTGTCACTTTTTGTCATAAAACGTAGATTTTTCTTTCAATTCGTTATTAATACCAGCTAAAACATGCAAATATAGAAAATGTTCTGTACTTTTGCGCACAGTTCGTTGATAATTTGGTATATGCTATATTATATTAAGAAATATCCGGTGTCGCTTTTTATTATTCTGACGGTGATTTATCTTTCATTCTTTAAACCGCCTTCTACAGAAATAAGCAAGATTCCCAATATAGACAAGGTGGTGCATATCTGTATGTATTTCGGCATGTCAGGAATGCTGTGGCTGGAGTTTCTTCGCGCTCACCGGAGAGACAACGCCCCTTTATGGCATGCATGGGCAGGGGCGTTTGTCTGTCCCGTTTTGTTCAGCGGAATGGTGGAGTTGCTGCAAGAATACTGCACGACATACCGTGGCGGAGACTGGCTGGATTTTGCGGCCAATACCACGGGAGCGGTGCTTGCATCAATGGTCGGCTATTTTATTTTAAGGCCAAGGATGAAATAGGATTATAAGTATTCAACTGTGGAACTTAGCTTGATGCCGTTCGACCCTTTTATCAGAATAGTTTTCCCACAAGGTTTCTCCCTTTGCAGCTCTGCGATGAGTGCGGTCACATCGGGATAACTCTGATAAGGGTGGCGTGTGGCGGCAAACAATTCCCCTACAAGAACTACATCCTTGAATCCGCATTCTTCCAGATAGTCTGCAATCTTCTGGTGCTCGTCGGCACTGTCTTTACCCAACTCCCGCATATCTCCCAATATCAGCATTTTGTTTTCGGCCTGCATGTTCCGGAAGTTGCTGATGGAAGCCATCATGCTTGTGGGATTGGCATTATAGGCATCGATAATCAGTGTGTTGTCCGCTGTTTTTTTCAGTTGTGAACGGTTGTTTTGCGGGGTATATCCGGCCAGTGCCTTGTCTATTTTCTCCGGTTCCACACCAAAAAAATGTCCGATGGTGACAGCTGCCAGAGCATTGGGGAAGTTATATTCACCGATAAGCCGGGTTTGTACTTCGTGATATTTGCTTTCGTTGTCCGTTTTCCACTCGAAGGTGAGGTAAGGAGAATTGCCGGTGACGTGTCCGTTGATGTACAGCCCGTCCTCACTGCCGTAGGCAATCTGGTGGAGTCCGTAGGCTATCTTTTTCAAGTAGGGGTTGTCGTTATGGATAAAGATGGTAGCTTCTTTCCGCGTCCGCAGATAGTCGTACATCTCTCCTTTGGTCTTGATGATTCCTTCAAAAGAGCCGAATCCCTCCAGATGGGCTTTTCCTACGTTGGTAATGATCCCGTAGTCAGGTTCGGCTATCTCTACCAGCTCCTTGATGTCTCCCGGGTGGCTGGCACCCATTTCCACCACGGCAAGGTCGTGTTCAGGGCGCAGGCGAAGCAAGGTGAGGGGAACACCGATGTGATTGTTCAAATTTCCCAAGGTATAGAGCACGTTGTGAGTTTGCGAAAGTACGGTGGACATCAGTTCCTTGGTAGTAGTCTTTCCGTTTGTACCCGTAATGCCGATGATGGGTGTACGCATCTGCCGACGGTGGTAATTGGCAAGTTGTTGCAAGGTCTTCAAGCTGTTTTCCACCACGATGTATCGTGTATCGCCTGCGGGGGCATAGGCTTCTTCATCTACTATGGCATAAGCACTTCCGCTTTCCAGCGCTCGGGCGGCAAAGGCATTTCCGTTGAACGACTCGCCTTTCAGCGCAATGAATAAAGAGCCTTGGGGGCAGTTACGGCTGTCAGTAGTGACACTGGTGCATGTTAGGAATATCTGATGTATAGCTGTTATATCCATGACTTTATAATTAAATCAATCTGTGTGAATCTGTGTAATCTGTGGTAAACCATCGTGCAAAGATATAGTTTTAATCCTCTCCCTTCCCGGGTACAAGCAAAAAACTTATCAGTTTTATGAGTTTATGTATTTTGAAACCACTTTTTTGTTTACATTTGCAGGTACTATATAGAACAGACTGCCTATGGAAATTACAACTGCCCGATATATAAATGTCAACGGTTCGCTGCTCGACCTCTCTCAGCCTCGTGTCATGGGCATACTGAACGTTACTCCCGATTCCTTTTATGCCGGTAGCCGCACACAGACAGAGGTAGAAATAGCACGCCGGGTGAAACAGATAGTTTCGGAGGGAGCGGCCATTATTGACATAGGCGCTTACTCTTCCCGTCCCAATGCCGACAATGTCTCTGCCAGGGAAGAGATGGAACGGTTGCGTATGGGCCTGAAAATACTTTTTGAGATACAGCCGGATGCTGTGGTGTCGGTAGACACTTTTAGGGCGGATGTGGCAAGAATGTGTGTGGAAGAGTATGGTGTTGCCATCATCAATGATATTGCGGCCGGTGAGATGGATGCGAATATGTTCCATACCGTTGCGGCATTGAACGTACCTTATATTATGATGCACATGCAAGGCACTCCGCAAAGTATGCAGCAGCATCCTCATTACGACAATCTTCTGAAAGAGGTTTTCTTGTATTTTGCGCGCAAGGTGCAGCAATTACGTGACTTAGGTGTAAAAGACATCATTCTGGACCCCGGTTTCGGCTTTGGAAAGACAATGGAGCATAACTATGAATTGCTGTCCCATCTGGAAGAGTTCCGTATTTTTGAGTTGCCTTTGCTGGTAGGCGTTTCACGTAAATCGATGATATACCGCTTGTTGGACATTACTCCTCAGGAGGCGCTGAATGGTACTACGGTGCTCGATACCATCTGTTTGCTGAAAGGTGCTGACATCCTCCGCGTACACGACGTGAAAGAAGCCGTGGAAACCGTACGGATTGTGCAAGCCATGCGAAATAATTCCTAATCCCTAACCCCTAATCATTCAATATCGTGTTTTTTGAATTTGGAATAAAAGATTTTATAGATATTCTGTTAGTGGCTTTCTTGCTGTACTATACGTATAAGCTGATGAAAGCCTCCGGCTCTATCAATGTGTTTACGGGTATCCTGGTGTTTATCCTGATATGGCTGGTGGTGTCGCAGGTGCTGGAGATGAAATTGCTCGGCTCCATCTTCGACAAGCTGGTCAGTGTGGGCGTGCTGGCGCTTATCATTTTGTTTCAGGACGAGATACGGCGCTTCTTGCTGACACTCGGCTCGCATCCGCATGCCAGTGCGCTGGTACGCTTCTTCACCGGCAATAAGAAAGAGAAGTTGGAACATGACGACATCATGCCGGTGGTAATGGCATGTATCAGCATGGGGAAGCAGAAGGTTGGTGCCTTGATTGTCATTGAACATAATTTGCCTTTGGATGATGTGGTGCGTACGGGAGAAATTATCAATGCCGATATAAACCAGCGTCTGATTGAGAATATTTTCTTTAAGAACAGTCCGTTGCACGATGGAGCGATGGTTATCAGTAAGAAACGTATCAAAGCGGCGGGATGTATCCTGCCTGTTTCCCATAATCTGGACATTCCTAAGGAACTGGGGCTGAGGCATCGTGCTGCCATGGGAATTTCCCAGGTGTCTGATGCGCATGCTATCATTGTATCGGAGGAGACCGGAGGTATTTCAGTGGCTTATAAAGGACAATTCTATCTGCGCCTAAATGCTGAGGAATTGGAAAGTTTGTTAACAAAGGAAAGCTGAGGTGTGACAAAATCCCCTATTTTTACGTCATATAACTATGATATAAAATAAAAACAATATCTTATAACTAATAACTGAAAAGGATGGATAGACGAAATTTCTTACGGACGGGAAGTCTGGCGATGTTAGGCTCGCTGGCAGTACCCTCGTTGGCTATGCCTGCGTCAGTACGCGGAGCTTTGGGAGGAGCAGATAATCAGTCTGCCGTAGCTTCGGCAATGGCTCACTTTGGCGTGACGGAAGCTGACTTGAAGAAAGTGATGGCTGCCGCTCTGGAAAAAGGCGGAGATTATGCCGACCTCTATTTTGAGCACACGTTTAATAATAGTGTGGTTCTGATGGACGGTAAAGTAAACAATTGTGGAGCCAACATTGACTTCGGTATGGGCGTGCGCGTATTAGCAGGCGACCAGACTGGCTATGCCTATGTAGAAGGCGTGACCGTAGAAGAAATGCTGCGTGCTGCCCGTACGGCTGCCCGTATAGCTTCTTCGGGTAAGGCCGGAAAGCCTGTGGGGCTGACGGAGAAGACGATTGCCAAAAGCCGTTATGCCGTCACCGAACCTTGGGAAGACGTGAGCCTTAAGGCAAAGATTCCTTATCTGGAGAAACTGAACGAAAAGATTTTTTCTCTGGACAACCGGGTGCGCAAGGTCCAGGCGTCTCTTGTAGACAGTACTTCTCATGTCTTATTCTGTAACTCAGAGGGCGTGAGCTACTATGATTACCGCCCAATGGTCTCTTTCATGGCCGTGTGTATTATGGAAGAGAATGGAAAAATGGAGAACGGTTATGCCGGTCGTTCTTACCGCAAAGGGTTTGAATTCATGACGGACGATATTGTGGATACCCTTGCGCGTGAAGCTGTGGATAAGACCTCCATCTTGTTCAAGGCAGTGAAGCCCAAAGGCGGTGAAATGCCTGTCGTGATGGGAGCGGGTGGTTCGGGCATCTTGTTACACGAAGCCATAGGACATGCTTTTGAGGCTGACTTTAACCGTAAGCGTACTTCCATCTTCTGCGACTTGTTTGGCAAGAAGGTGTGCAACGAGCATATCAATGTGGTGGA
>OGGL01000476.1_pt1 | contig 10244 bp, 8 predicted proteins | sample 1571221 | NCBI WGS metagenome assembly OGGL01 (sample SAMEA2582062, study PRJEB24529) | metagenome | biome: Human gut stool | place: China | collected 2011
TAAATGTGTCTACCTATATCAGGATAAGACATGCTGATTATTAGCTTATATATTGTCGGTCGTAACCTTTAGATGCCTTTCGCTTTGAAGGCCAGCGCATACATTCGCATCTGCTTTACCATAGACAGCAGTCCGTTGCTACGGGTGGGCGACAAGTGTTCCTTCAGTCCTATTTTATCAATGAAATAGAGGTCGGCGTTCAGTATCTCATCCGGTGTGTGCCCGGAGAGTACTTTGATAAGCAGTGAAATGATTCCTTTCACAATCAGTGCGTCGCTTTCGGCCTGGAAAATAATTTTTCCGTCCACTTCGTCTGCCTGCAGCCATACGCGGCTCTGGCAACCTTCAATCAGGTTTTGTTCCGTCTTGTATTTTTCGTCGAGCGGTTCCTGCTCGTTTCCTAAATCAATAAGAAGTTGGTACCGGTCCATCCAATCGTCGAAATCATTGAATTCGGCAATTACTTCATCTTGTACTTCGTTGATACTTATCATGGAATTTACTATTTACGATTTACTATTTGATTGTCTATTTCTCATTGTAGATGACTTCGAGCAAGGTCTGTCCCACTGCGTTGAGAGTGCCCTTGTCGATGATGTCCATGGTGTCGTCTATCGTGTGCCAGAAGTCACCGAAGCCGGTGTCGCAGTTCGGGTCATAGTTGATGATGTCTACGCAGGGAATCTGCCGCAGGTTGTATACATACATATGGTCGTCTGTCACTTCGGTGCCTTTTTCTTTGGGGAAGAAGTTGCCGAAGCCCAGGCGGTGGGCTGTGTTCCATATCTTGTTCACGTACTTACCGGCGGTTCTTTGAGAGAACTGTTCCTTGTAGAAGGTGGCGTTCTTTCCACCTACCATGTCGAGCAGGATGCCGTAGCGGGCATTATAGCCGTCTACATGGGGTACTCGTCCCCAATATTGCGAGCCCAGGCACCAAGTGTCGTTCTTGTATGCACCTTGATAGAAGTAGGGGATGCCATAGTCTTCGGCGTCAAAAAAGATGATGTCGATGCCGATGGCTGGAGCCTGCTGTTGCAGTTGGCGGGCCACTTCGAGCAATACGCCCACACCGCTGGCTCCATCGTTCACACCCAGGATGGGGCTGTGATGCTTCGTCTTGTCAGCATCCTGGTCGGCATAAGGACGGCTGTCCCAATGGGCACAGAGCAGTACACGCCTTTTGCTTTCCGGATTATAGGCGCCGATAACATTGCGCGCTTTCAGGATGGTGTTGTCGTAAGCCACCAGGTCGGCATGCTGGTTGTATACTTTGGCGCCGAATTCTTCCAGCTTCTTGGCAAGGAATTCTCCGCAGGCTTTGTGGGCGGCGGTGTTGGGCACGCGCGGACCAAAATCCGCTTGGGTCTGTATGTATTGATATGCACTGTCTGCACTGAACTGAGGCACTTGGACAGTCGCTTTGGTCGCATCGCCCTCACTGTCATTATCGGCTGCAGACTTGCTGCTGTTGTTGCTGCATGCCACTATCGCTACAATCAGCAACAGCAGCAACGGGATGAATGTATAATTCCGTTTCATTCTCTTTCTGTATTAAAACTTAGTTTCACTTCTTTCTTTCCAACTTTCAGTGTTACCGCAGCGCCGTTTATCAGCGGTACATTCATGCTGACATGTCCGACGGGAAAATCGAAACATATCGGGTAATCGTATTCCTTCACCAAATCGGCCAATGCGCCATATAGGTCTTTTCCCAGGGACTTGTTCTCCTCGTATTCGGTGAATTGTCCGATGATGAGGCCGGAAAGCTTGTCGAGGACACCTCCCAGTTTGAGATTGTACATCATGCGTTCCACCGCATGTGGGCGTTCTCCCACATCTTCGATGAAGAGGATGGTGCCTTCGGCGGGAATATCGTAAGGAGTACCACGCAGCCCGTAGAACACAGACAAATTGCCGCCGCGCAACACACCTTTTCCCTCTCCCTTATGATTTAGTTTGTGCCCCGGGCAGACATAACTGAATGCTTCGGTTCCTCCCAATGCCTGCCCGAATAGTATATCCTTCAGTGCTTGTGTGCAGAAGTCGTCTTCCGGTTCTACTGTGAGATGGCGCGCCATGGGGGCGTGCAACGACGCGAAGCCATTCTGCTGGAACAGATTATGGAGGGCGGTGATGTCACTGAATCCGATGAGCCATTTGGGATGCTGCCTGAACTTGGTAAAATCCAGTTTGCCTATCAGATGCACGGCTCCGTAACCGCCCCGACTACAGAATATGACTTTGGCTTCTTCATCGTCCATGGCTTCCTGCAGGTCCTCGAGGCGTTGCCGGATATTTCCTGCATACGTTCCGTTGGAACTCCCCGCGTGCTTTGCGAATACGACTTCCAGCCCCCAGGACTTCAAACGTTTGTAGGCGCCTTTCAGGAAAGATTTGTCAATCTTGCTGGAAGGGGAGAGAACAATGACACGGTCACCTTCCTGCAGATACGGAGGGAAAATAAGACTACCCATATATATTATCAATCTATTTTGGGCAAAAGTACACAATTCACCACAGATATCACAGATTAACACGGATTTTTAACAGAAGAGAGGGAGGTTATATATGATATATAATCAACAGAGTAATTCAAATTCTGTTCAAATCCGTGTCAATCTGTGTAATCTGTGGTGAACATATCAAAATGATATTAAACATATAAAATTTCAACGGGGCAAATGCTGTATTTCTCGACATTTTTTTAGATATTTGCTAAAAATCTAACGTTATGGAACCGATACGGAACTTTGCCCAGTTAACAGCCCACCTGAAAACCTTGAATAAGAGGAAACGTATTGCGGTAGTCTGTGCCAATGACCCTAATACAGAATATGCCATATCCCGTGCCTTGGAGGAGGGGATTGCGGAATTTCTGATGATTGGCGATTCTGCCATATTGGAAAAATATCCCACTTTGAAGAAATATCCTCAATATGTCAGTACCTTACATATAGAAGATTCCGATGAGGCTGCACGTGAGGCGGTGCGTATCGTACGCGAGGGTGGAGCGGACATCCTGATGAAAGGCATCATCAATACCGACAATTTGCTACGTGCCATTCTGGACAAGGAACATGGTTTGTTGCCTAAAGGAAAGATTCTGACCCATCTGGCCGTGATGCAGATACCTACTTACGATAAACTGCTCTTTTTCTCCGATGCTGCGGTCATTCCCCGCCCGACACTGCAACAGCGCATTGAAATGATTTGGTATGCCATCCATACTTGCCGCCATTTCGGGATAGAGCAGCCACGCATCGCGCTGATTCATTGCACGGAGAAGGTTAGCGTCAAATTCCCCCATTCATTGGACTATGTGAATATTGTAGAACTGGCGGAAGCCGGAGAGTTCGGCAATGTCATCATCGACGGCCCGCTGGATGTGAAGACCTCTTGTGAGAAGACGAGCGGTAACATCAAAGGCATTGTATCACCGATTGACGGGGAGGCGGATGTGTTGATATTCCCAAACATCGAATCGGGCAATGCTTTTTATAAGGCTGTATCTCTGTTTTCTCATGCCGATATGGCCGGGTTGCTGCAAGGACCCTCATGTCCGGTGGTATTACCGTCGCGTAGCGATTCCGGTTTGTCCAAATATTACAGCATTGCCATGGCTTGCCTGACCAGCGGGGTGAAAGAACCTTGATTGTAATTAGTAATTTGTAGTTCGTAATTTGTAAATCGTAATCAATGAAAATACTGGCAGTAAATCCCGGTTCCACCTCGACAAAAATTGCTGTCTATGAGGATGAAACTCCCCGTCTGGTACTCAACATCCGGCATTCGGTGGAGGAGCTTTCCCAATTTCCCCGCATCATCGACCAGTTCGAATTCCGCAAGCACTTGGTGCTGGAAGCGCTGGAGGCCAATGACATTCCCTTTAAGTTCGATGCCATCGTCGGCCGTGGGGGATTGTTGAAACCCATTCCTGGCGGTGTGTATGCCGTGAACGATGCCATGTTGGACGATATGCTCCACGCCATGCGTACCCACGCCTGCAACTTAGGTTGTCTGATAGCCCACGAACTTGCCGCCATGCTGCCCGGCTGCCCCTCTTTCATAGCCGATCCCGGCGTGGTGGACGAACTGGACGATGTGGCACGCATCACCGGTTCGCCTCTGATGCCCAGCATCACCATCTGGCACGCCTTGAACCAGCGAGCCATCGCCCGGCGCTATGCTGCCGAGCGTAGTGCCCTGCAGCCCGAAGCTCCCGTGCATTACGAAGACCTCAATCTGATTGTCTGTCACTTGGGTGGAGGCGTTTCCGTAGGAGTCCACCGCCACGGCCGTGCGGTGGACGTGCCCAATGCCCTCGACGGTTTCGGAACGTGCAGGTACCCTGCCCGCCGGGCAACTGATAGACCTTTGTCACTCGGGGCGTTACACTACCGAAGAACTGAAGAAACGTATTTCCGGCAAGGCGGGACTTGCCGCCCATTTGGGTACTACCGACATTCCCGCCATAGAGAGGCGCATCGCTGAGGGAGACACCCATGCCGCTTTGGTGCTTGATGCCATGATTTACCGCATTGCCAAGGAGATAGGCGGTGCTGCTGTTGTGCTTTATGGCAAGGTGGACGCCATTCTGCTTACGGGAGGTATGGCACATTCCGAGTACATCACTTCGCGGTTGCAGGAGCGCGTGTCTTTCCTTGCTCCCGTCCACGTCTATCCCGGAGAAGACGAATTGGAAGCATTGGTAATGAATGCGCTGGGAGCTTTGCGTGGAGAGCTTCCGGTGCAGGTTTACCGATAATAATCATATCGCTTTTGTTCTTCATGAAAGTGTCATAACTCACCACAGATTACACAGATTCACACAGATAAATATGTCAGATATCAATAAACTAAAAAAATCTGCGTGAATCTGTGTAATCTGTGGTGAGTTATGACATATATGGAATCCCGGTTTACTTACCGTAATCGTCGTACATCATCAACAGATGTGAGGAGCTCCAGCTGAAATGGGGAGCTTTCAGGCGTTCGCCGGTATGGGTTCCGTAGTTCTCGTGGATGGGGGCACCCTCTTTCAGCCCGCTCAGGCGGTCGAAGACTTGCAGCGTATATTCATCTGCCAGCTGGTTGTAGCCGTAGTTGCGCAGTCCACGGATGGCAAAGTAGGTCTGGTCCAGCCAGATGGGGCCACGCCAGTAGCCGCGCGGATTGTATTTGGGATTGTCGGCGGCAATGGTCGGGAAGGGGATATACGTGGAGAACTTTGCCGTATCTTGAAGCATGGGCAGCATGCTGTCCACTTGCGCTTGTGTGGCAATCCGGGTCCACAACGGAGTGTAGGCTTCGCAGCCCGGCTCTTCGATGAATGAACCGTCCTTCAGACGGCGGTCGCAGAAGAAGTTGATGTTCTTGTCAAAGAAATAGTCGGCTACCTGGCTACTGTAGTCCGGTGCGTCGAAAGGTATCTTCAGCAGGCTGGAGAATTTCTTCAGCAGTTTGCATTCCAGTGCCAGATAAGCGTTCAAGTCCACACTCTCCTGATCCATACTCCAGGCATCCTCGTAGCCTTCGTTTTTCAGCATCACGGCGCCGTCAAAACGGATGGCGTTGTCCATACCGCTTTCCCAGGCGGCAGCTTCCAGTGTTCCGTCGGTAGCACCGTATTCGCACATGCCATTGCGGTTGTGGTCGCGTTTTTCGTACCACCATTTATAATAGGAGAGCAGTTGAGGGTACATTTCGGCAACGAAGGCGGTGTCACCCGTATGGGTGAAGATTTCGTCGACAGCCCAGCATACCAAGGGAGGTTTGCTGTCACGGGCATTGTTCTCGGAGGGGTCGGTATAGATACAGTCGATAATCATGCCGTCCGGTTGCTGGTAGTCGAACATGGCGCGGATGTTGTTCTTGGCCAGTTCGGGGTCGAACTTGGCGGTTCCGGCACTGAAGCGCCAACTGTCCCATGCCCAGAAGCCGACGAAATAACCTACGGCATGGCTCGGGATGATGCCTTCGTGAAGCAATCCGCCGCGGTGTGTCCGCCAATTGGAGATGAGCGTGGTGACGGCTTTCACGGCGATGCGGTCGTATTCGGGCTTCATGTCCTTGCGCAGTATCTTGGTGAGGTAACCTTCCCAACGTTCGGCATTGGCTTGCAGGGCGGGGGTGGGATTATTGAGCAAGCCCGGCAGGTTTTGCAGGCCGGCAGTCATCTCTTTTTCGGAAGTGAAGAAAGAGATGGCTACGTTGACGGGGTAGCGCGGAGAGCGGACGAGGGCTGTATAGTTATTGTCAGTCTTGGCCAGCTCTACATTAGGAGTAAAGGTCACGGTTACGGTTTCGCCACTGGGATGACGGGCGATGACGGAGTTCTGTTCTACGCTGACGGTGATGTCTTTGCCCCATTGGCTACCGGAGAACAGCAGGTCTTCAGCCGTGTCGGCTTCGATGCGCAGCAAGGCGGTCGAGGCACTTGTGAAGTTGAGCCGTTGCGTGATGCTCCCGTGGGTGGAATGTGCCGACATATAGAGCTCGCCGGGGTAATAGCAAGTGGAATCCGGAACAAAAATCTCTTGTGTATCTTTGGCAAAGCTTACGACGGCGGCTGACTGTGCCATCCACTGGCGGCGGAACATATCGAGGCTGAAGGGGCCGCAGAAGCCGTTGACCCATTGTTGCCGTTCGGGCAGCGTGAAGCCCATCCACGAGCCGGCGTCGGTGAACCAACCGTAGCAGCGGTGCAGGGTGTCGGGAGTATAGGAGATGTCCAGTATGTCGGCGAAGGTATACCGTTTCTCCGTAGTGCTTTTCATGCCGGGGGTGCAGGCTGCGATGCCTGCGGCCAACAATGTGAAGCAGAGTATGCGTATAAATTTGTATTTCATATGAATGAGGTATTTAACGGTTATTTGTGCGCTTGTTCCGCCGCATCGTCCTCCGGTGCGAGGGGAGCGAGTGTGAAGCTGTATTTCCATTCGTGTGGAGTGATGGTGTACTCGGGATGCACTTGTGCTCCCCAAGTATTGTCACCGCCTACGCCCATCTGCTTGTGGTCGATGTTGAGCCATACCATATCTTTCTTCAAGATGCTTCCACCGTGGCGGCGCTCCATCTGCGAGGGACGGTATTCAATGTCCTCCATCGGGAAGTTCCAGGCGCTTACGCTCAACGGTTCCTCGCCCACTACCAGCAGGCCTTCGCCGGTTGCATTACGTAGGGCCACCCAGCGTACGTCACAATGATTGGCCGTCTCTTGGGCACGTACATACGGATGGAATTGTTCCCACACCGTGGCGTTGTAGAGGCCTATCAATGCTCCCGTCTTGCGGTCGGCATACGTCTCTTGCGGACCACGGCCCAGCCAGGTCATCATTTCATATTCGGCAGGGAGTATCATGCGCATGCCCAGGCGCGGCATTTCACTCAATGGTTTCTTGCCGGGGGTGAAGTGCATGGTTACCTGAACCTTGCCGTCGGGAGTGATTTTGTAGAGAGTCTGCAAATCAGCATCTTGTTCTTCCATGCGGTAGGTCGCAGTGACAGTAGCCGTTTGTCCGGCTTCCGCAACTTCGATATGCTGCAGTTTGGCATCGCGTCCGGCGTTTCTCCAGGTGCCGCAGCGTATCAGGTGCCCATTTGGAATATCATTATCGGTCAACGGGCGCCAGAAGTTGGGTTGCAGCCCTTCCTTAATCAGATTCTTTCCGTTGTAGTTCAGCTCTGTCATTTCACCGTTTCGGGTAGAGAAAGCTACCTGGAAGTTATTGCCTTTCACGGTCAATGCTTCGTTGTTGCGGTTTACGGTCAACGTTCCCTCCACCGGCTGAACGGTTTTGGCTGACGGGACGGAAGGCAGTTCCCATTGTTCGATAGCAACCTCGTGTCCTTTCGGTACTAATGGCGCTTCGTGCTTGGTGAATGCACGCAGTGTGAGGAAATACTCCTTGCCGTCGGCAGGCAGCGCTTTCAGTGGCAATTCTATGTTGGCAGAGTTTCTGGGAGTAATCTTGGGGAAATCCATCTCACCGTTCTGAACGGTCTTGCCGTCGCATTCCACTGCCCAGCGGAGGGTATATCCTTCCAATCCGATGAAATCGTGCCAGTTGGTGACCTTTATCTTGTTCGGGGTGAAGGCGAGCGGTTCGAAATGGATATATTGCAATACCTTCTTCACTTCGTAGATGTGCGGGTGCGGGGTGCGGTCGGCAGCAATCAAGCCGTTGGCACAGAAGTTGGAGTCGTTGACGACGCCTACAAATCCCATGTCGCCGCCAAAAGCCCAGATGTTGCGCTGGTTCTCGTCCTTGATGGCAAACGTCTGGTCTACCCAGTCCCAAATGAAACCGCCTTGCAGCTGGTCGTACTTATAAATCAAGTCCCAGTAGTCCTGGAAGTTTCCTGCGCTGTTACCCATGGCATGGGCATATTCGCAGAGAATCATGGGGCGGGCATCACGCTGGTTCACGTGTTGGCGCAACCTCCAGATGCGTGCGTACATGGGGCAATAGATGTCGCTCTTAGAGTTGTAACCACCCCCTTCGTATTGTACGGGACGGGTGGGGGCTATCTTCTTGGTATAGTCATACAGAGTTTCGAAGTGCTTGCCGTAGCCCGACTCGTTGCCCATGGACCAAGTCACGATGGCGGAGTAGTTACGGTCGCGCGCAATCATACGGCTCATCCGCTGCATGAAAGGCACCTCCCAGTCGGGGTAGTTGGCAAGGGTCTCATCTTTGTGGAACATCATGCCATGGCTCTCGATGTTGGCTTCGTCTACCATATAGAGTCCGAATTCCGTGCAAAGCTCGTACCACGCATAGTTGTTCGGGTAGTGGCAGTTGCGTACACCGTTCAGGTTGAACTGCTTCATCAGCTGGATGTCGTGTATCATGGAAGCTACGCTGACGGTGCGCCCTTTGACGGCTTCGTGCTCGTGGCGGTTCACTCCCTTGAAGAGGACGGCCCGGCCGTTAATCATCTGCATGCCGTTCATCATTTCTACGGTGCGGAAACCGAAAAGATGCGTGAAAGATTCCAACGGTCTGCCTTGTGCGTCGAAGGTGTTGACTACCAGCGTGTAGGTATTCGGCGTTTCGGCATTCCAGGCGCGTGCATTCGGGAACACTTGCTGCTGGGTAAACAAAGTGTCTGTGGCAGAGGTTATGGACTTTTTCCGGTCATAGATAACCTTGTCCTTGTCCATTACCTTGACTTCCACCGTTTCTCCGGCTTTAGGCCAATGGAGGAATACGTCCAGCTTTAGTTCGCCATCCTTGTAGTTGTTTATCAGTTCCGCTGTCATCCGGAAGTCCTTGACGCGGCTCTGGGGGCGGGCGTAGAGATAAACACTCCGTTCGATGCCGCTGTATTTCCAGTAGTCCTGGCCTTCCAGGTAGGAACCGTCGCTATAACGGAATACTTTTACAGCCAGTTTATTGTTGCCCTTCTTCAGCAGGTGGGTGATGTTGAAGTGCGACGGTAGGCGGCTGTCTTCTGCATATCCTGCCAATTCGCCGTTTACCCATACATAGTAGGCAGACTCCACCCCTTCGAAATCAAGAAAGATGTCCATGCCTTCCCAGCTAGCCGGGACGGTGAACTCGCGGATATAAGCACCTACGGGATTGTAGTCGGTAGGCACGTAGGGCGGATTGGGGGGAAACGGATAACGGGTATCTGTATAGATAGGTGCATCGAAGCCTTGCAGTTCCCAGCTTCCTGGAACTTCAATTTTACTCCACTTGCGGGTACTGAATCCGGGCTTGTGAAAGTCTTTGGGGCAGAGGTCATTGTTCTTTGAAAAAAGAAATTTCCAGGTGCCGTCCAGAGTGATACGGCGTTCCGTTGTAGGATTAACGTCGAACCGTACGTCGGCGGGCAAGGCACGTTGTTTCAATGCGTTGGCTTCATTCGTAAACGGAGTGAAGTGGGCGTGCATCGGTTCTCTGTTCATTTCGTTGACTTGCGGGTTCTGCCACGGCTCGTTGTCGGCCAGGGCACCGGTGCAAAGCAGCGAAGAAAGGAGAAAGGTATAAAGTTTGGTTTTCATTATTAATAGGATTTAGTGATATAAAAATGGCTCTTGTCAGAGACCGGTGTCTGTCAAAAGAGGGTAAAAGCCCTATATCGAGCAGAACAATGTCACCAGGAACGGAACGCTGAAATCGACCACAAACCCGTGGAAGATGGAAACTACGACAAACTGCTGTCCGGCTGTCCGTGTGATGATGGGCAGTGTGGTGTCCATCGTCGTGGCTCCTCCGGCAGAGATGGGGGCA
>OGGL01000485.1_pt1 | contig 9986 bp, 8 predicted proteins | sample 1571221 | NCBI WGS metagenome assembly OGGL01 (sample SAMEA2582062, study PRJEB24529) | metagenome | biome: Human gut stool | place: China | collected 2011
GGTTCCAACACAAAATCTCGCATTAATGCGAGATTTTGTATTCTAGAACAACTCCAATTGCTGTCCCGGCGTATTGACATCTTGCACTTTCTTTCCATAAAAAAGCTCTATATCTCCAAATTGTTTATCTGTAATACACATGATTCCGACATGCCCAAATTCTGGGAGAAATGATTTAACTCTTTTTATATGTACTGCTGCATTCTCACTACTGCCACAATGACGCACATAAATGGAAAACTGAAACATCGTAAAACCATCCTTTTGTAGATTCTTTCTGAAATCGGCATAAGCCTTTTTTTCTTTCTTAGTCTCAGTTGGCAAATCAAAAAGAACAAGCACCCACATAATACGATATTCATTAAAACGATCCATAATCTATCGTTCGGGATAGGAAATTCTCCGAAGCTCTCCATTGAAACATTTATAAAGTGAAGCAGTAGTTTGCCCTACCGCAACCATCAACGGACTGCGCTTACCTCCAATTATCACTTCTAATGTCGGAACAGTCAGTAATCGAGTTTTCATCTCTTTTGTCAACTCCGCATTTTTTCCATACTCTTGTATCAAACTAAACACTAACTCATCCACATAAGGACGATAAGGTTCCATTATATCGTCCGCCAAACAATAAGCGTTGTAGCGATTGTGATGATGGATACCCAACGTAGGAAGCAACCCGCTTATTACCAACCCACGCGCCACCACCGCACGAAGAATGGCATATCCATAGTTTAACAAGTTGTTGGGAGGAATTCCCTCACGTTCCCGAGTGAGACTATCAACATCTGAGAATAAAGACTTCCAATAATATGCAGCAGCGCGTGCTTCCAAATTGTCAGGATCGCCACTACGCACATTGGTAGCCCAAATACGCATACACTTTACTTCCTCGTCCATACAATCTTTAAGCACAGATGCCTGATTGTTGATTTTCGCTTGAATAGTTTGTTGCCAGAGTTGTTTCTTCAAAGGAAGCGAAGTATCCAATTGTTTACGAAAACGCTCATTCTGCGTAGTATTTCCATAAAGAGGAAGCATTAATCCGACTGGCATACTCCTGCTATCACAAGTGATTACGGAACAGTTGTTCTCAAGCAAAGCCTCCAGCACACCGGAAGTGATAGTTATCTGCTTGTTATCCAACACGACGATTCCAATATCCTCTATAGGTTTCGTTACTTCCGCCTGCTTTTTCAACGTTTCCGGCAAAACCGTTGCTTTTTCTACATCAGGCAGTTTAATAACTAGCTGCGCATTTCGTAACGATAGATAAACCGGATTTCCGAAATAAAGTGTTTTCTTAATCATGACTCATTCCTTTTAAAAGTTTGTCAAAGTTCAATTTGTAGCTCTGAAGTTGTCTAACATGGAATTTGTCATATTCCTGTTCCGCTAATGCCTTGGCAATCTCATAGCTCACCCGTCCGCTATGTTGTAGGACGGCTTATTCGTTGAACTGCAAAAATGCGTCCAACTTTTTCACCCAATCTCTCGTGTACATCACTTGTCCTTTTTTTTGCTTGACGCTCCGCATAATCCAAATACATCGAAACAATGCGGTTCAAATCATCCATTTCCATTTCATTGAGATAGTTCTTTGCAATAGAAACATCCGGATTGCGTATCATTCCGTTGGGTGCATTCTTCCAAGTAGTTAATGCCATATTAGGCTTATCAGCGTCCACACGAGAAACAATAATCTCAACCGCCGTTTGCCTGGAAATTGCCCAATGCAACTTATTCTGAACAATTGCAAAAAACTTCTTAGTAACATCGCTACCCGCTTCATAGTCGGCACTGCATTACGAATAAATATCGGTTATTTTCTGATAGAAGCGTTGTTCGTTGCCACGAATGTCACGAATACGGGCTAACTGTTCTTCGAAATAATCCTTACCAAACAACATTTGCGGATTCTTCAATCGCTCATCGTTCATGGCACCCCCCTTAATCAGATATTCTTTCAGCACACTGTTCGCCCAAATTCCAAATTGTGTGGCTTGAATACTGTTGACACGGTAGCCTACGGATAAGATAGCGTCGAGATTGTAAAACTCAATCTGTCTTGTGACCTGCCCTGTGCCTTCGATTTGAACTTGTGCAAAAATTGCACAAGTTACCCCTTTTGATAATTCCCCGCTTTTATATACATTCTTCAGATGTTCAGTTACTATGCTTCTGTCCACTCCAAACAATTGTGCGATCTTGTCTTGCGGTAGCCAAACCGTCTCATTAAAAATATAGATTTCGACTTTCACCTCTCCATTGCTGTTTTTATAGAGAAAGAAATCAGATGGAATTGGAGGATTATTATTGTTTTTGTCCATAAATCATTCATTATATTAATATTCTCCTACCGACACTATCTGGCCGATGTGATTAACACGGACTTTAACAATAGTGTCCAGGCCTTTTGAGCTACGAAAATCTATCCATGTAATACCTCTCAAAATAGAACTTGTATCCTTAATTGTTGTTTCTAGATGGTGTCTAAAAACATAATTCTTAAGAGAGAATTTCTGTACCCTAAACAAATTAGGACTTATCAACCCATAATTCTCCACATCAAGTAAATCGATCTCTTTCGGATTAAATCCAGTCTTTTCATTTGGAAAAACAAAATACTCGTTTTGTTTCATACTGAAAAGGAATTGCCAGCCTTCAGTCGTTTTATAATCCTTGTCAATAATCGGCAGACCAAGATTTGCCCTTGTCACTGCTTCAAAGAAACTAACCACAACTTCCTCCAGTTCATACTTGGGATTGCCAGCTTCGTCAACCACTAATTGTCCCCTCTTATCTATAACTGGTCTATAATAAACTGCCACATGATGATTATTGCCTGTATTAACAAAATCCACAGGAATATTTCTACCATTCTCATCCAATATAGGTTTACCGTCCTTATCCTTTTTCACATGTAATGACTGCGCATTACTGATTCCTGAAATTGTAACTCGCTTAATAGATATACCTTTCTCTTTATTCAGCCAAATAGGATTTTTATCAAGATTGGAGAATGCTTTTTTTGCATCATTGCCATACTCGTTTAATCTGTCAATTAGTATTTTACGGACACCTACATCTATTACCTTATCAACTTTTAAATCAGGAGAGATTTCCTTACGTATAGTATAAATCGCTTCAAGTGTTACAATTTTCACTTTTTCAGGCACTTTCCTCATTTGTTCCTTATCTAACCATATGGGCTGTTTATCCAGCGAATTCTTACCGGCAAACGCTTTCTTCGGATCATTATCATTTTCATACAAACGTTTCAACAATGCATCCCTATAAGCTGACTTGCTTACAGTTCCAATTTTTCTCATATCAAACGAAGCATTAACCTTTTCTTCTTTTGTCAGATATTGCTTGCCACTACCATAGATTGTTTCTAAATGCAACTGCCCACGTGGTGTCTGTTGCATATTCTTGTTCACGCCACCCTTTTTCCTTGTCTTGTTAATATTACCCGTAATGACCTTGTTCTTCGCTTTAATCGAAATCAAAGTATTTTCCAGATGCTTTTTAGCTTCTGCGCGAAACTCTCTCAATGGCATGGGCGCAATCGCTCTGCCATTTTGAAAATATTTGTTCTTTATTGCATGCTCATTTGCATTAGGATCCAGACTGGCATTTTTGTTATTAAAATACTGAATGAATACATCCTTTGTAAATGCTACCGTCAACGCATCCATCGCATGATGACGATGATCATTCCGTTTCGTCCAATCCTTGATTCTACCTATTTGCCTTCCATCTCTATCTTCAAAATATTCAACCAGACCTAATGCCTTATACTTTTCCCAGTTCAATTCTTTCATCACATCAATCAATTGCCAATCTTCACGCAACTTGTCAGTTACTGATCCACTTGTAGCAACCACACGATGCGAAATTTCATTCAACATGGACAAAGCCTTTTTGGCAATATACTGCGTATTACGTAGGTCACGTTCAATAAAGCCGTCAGGAATATCCTGCTCAGCCATTTTCAGTTTATTGTATTTTGTTTTCGATATTTTCCCCGACTTAAACAAGTCTTCGATATTATTTAAATAGTGTTCTAAACTATTGTCAGCTCCGCTTTCACCAAATTTTTCTTTCACAAAATCATACGCTGTTTTATTCCCTTTTTCAATATTTACACTACGAGCTTCAAGTGTTTTATTAGAAAAACTATCATCGAAAAGCCGTGCTTGCGGAATGATATGTTCAATATCAAATTCTTTACTAAACAGTTTTTCTCGTGAAATATACGTATTAGAATAAAGTGTTTTATACCCACACGACTCTAACTCTTTGTAAAGTTTGTAACGCAAAATATCAGTACGGCTTACATTGGTTAAACCAAACTCAGTCTGTAAAAGTGTCTTATATTCCTCATGCGCTTTGGTAGTTTGTGCAATAGATTTAGTCAGTTCTTCACGCTCTTTGGCATTCTTCTTCAACTCACGAGCAAGTTCTACACGTATTTCATCCGGTTTACCGTAAATGTCTATAATGACATTAATAACGTTTACCATCTGATTCAGAATCTTTTCCACCACAGGATTGTGCAAACTATTCTTGGGAAGAAGCATAAGTCTGTCTTTCAACACCTTATTTGCTATCTCTTCCCTGGTTAATGACGATTCTGAATGCCTGTATCCGGCATATACCCAAGCCACATCATACCGATTACCTTCTTTCAAATGAGGTAGAATCTTATGAATAGCCTTCGCGCTCAGACTGCCATAATCATCTTGAAAAGAAACATTTGCTAGTATAGTAGCATATTCTTTTTCAAAGCCATATAGTTCTGTCATCTTTTGAATCAAACGACCGTTTCCTGTTGGTGTATTGTCCCCCTCAAAAGAATACAATAAATGCCAGAGTTTGTAATAAGGCTGATTGTCTAACTCTTCATTCGAACCTAGAATGTCCGTATTCCAATTAAGAAGATCAAAGACTGCTTTTATATACTCAACAACCTTCTCAACCGGTTTCTTGAAGTCAACTGGTTCATGCCCAGACATCTCAATCATTTTACTGTAGGCCTGAAACAACGCATATCCCGTTTTATTACCATCAATCGTTTTAAAATTTAAATCCAATTCTTGTGGATTATCAAACAACAATTTTAAAACTTCAGACTTCGTCATCTTATCACGAATAAAAAGTTCTTGGGCAAGCAATTCTTTTTCTTCTTGACATAAACGACGGCTACCATTCAGTTCTAATTGTTCCGCATCGTTAAGTTCCTCAAAAAGAGCAGAATAATTCTCCTTCAGTTTTCTTCGTTTCCTTTTCTTTCCGACAACAGTTACTTCTATATTGTTTAATATCTGCCATATTTTAAATTCTTGAAACAAGGGAGAAGAACGGGATATCACCCTATTACCTACAGTTTTAATCTTTTTCTTACCATCTATATCTACCTCTATCTGCCGACTTTCAAACTCGCAAAAACCGATTAATCCTTTCTGACTCTTCAGTCTGCGTTGATAGAAAATGATAATATCACGGATTTCTTTTTTCAGTTCCTCTGTCAGTTCTTTATGATATACAGCTTGCTTTTCCCAAAGCATATTAAACTCATCCAAATAATCTTGGCGATAGAATACCATATTTCGCAAGCTCGCATTGGGATTCTTATCCAGCATTTCCATTTGATACTGCCCGACAGTCTGTTTATTGAAGTACAACTCCTTACTCCTATCACTGATTGCGCCGAGATAACCGCTTGAGTTATTGATTTGGGTATTCATTTCTTGGAAAACAATAACCAATTGTTCCAACGACAACTTTTCCTTCAAACCATTTACCCGCCATTGCAGATTCTCTCTTTTCGCTTCATCCCTTTTCCGTTTACTATAAATACCTTCCAACTTATGTTCTCTTTCTTGTTGTTCTGTTTTGCCTTTCTCTTTGTTCCATTCCGTATAGTTTTCTTTCCAAACGAAATATTTGGCACAAATAGCCCAAACAGCATCACGTTTTTTCCCTCTCAACTCTTCTTTTAATACATCAGTAAGAATCTCCGGATAATATTCTTTTTGTTTTTCCCAAATTCTGTCAAGTTCATTCTGCAAATCAGAACGATAAAAATCGGGCAAAAATTTCTTACCAGCATCAAGAAGTTGCAGGCATAATTCACCAGGTGTAAGGTTATTGTTATAAAGTTCACGAGCTATATCCATACCGTCAATCAACGTACCTTCTTCCACTCCCTTTGCTTTCCTGCTACTTTTATAACCCCGTTTCTTGTTAATCATGAGCAATACACGCGCAAACTCTTCCAACGAGATTTCCTCTGTTACCGCCTTCGCCCTTAATCGGTATGTCTCAAAAGTTGTTCGGTTACCATTTTCCGAAAGTATTGTATCTTCTGTTATCAATTTGTGTTCTTTCAACACTTCCGTCAAAGTTTCACGACGAAGTTTGTAACGTTGTAGATTACGCCTCATTCCTCTCTTAAGTGTTCTATCTGCGTTAGTCGTAATACTCTTTCCTTTCTCGAAGTTGGTCAATTCATCTACTGTCAGAGGATTTACTCTCACACCAAGCTTAACAATTGACGATCTCTCGTCTTTATTTTCCGCCTCGTTCACCAATGCCCAACCGATACTATTAGTACCCAAATCCAATCCCAATATCCTTTTCATACTTAACTCATTTTATCACAACACCCCAAATATATTAATATTTTTCCATAAATAAACATGATAATAAAAATTATTCATTATCTTTGGGTCACTAATTTGAAGCAAATCACAATAAGGACTATTCCGTTGTGAAAACATTTAGGATGGGGCATTTGCCTCGTCCTTTTTTGTGCTACTAAAGTCTCCAGAACAGCTTGCTTGTAGAAACAGTCAATAACTCGTTTGGCGGTAGGAAAGCAACTACGAACAATCTGCTCCATATTGGGAGTCATATCCAATTTGATGTCACGCACTTGATAACGACGACGGGACAGTCTGAATAACACAGAGCTTACCATATAGATATCCATACCTCTTATTATGGCGACAATACTGCCTTTGCCACCATGGGAAGCCTTGTTGCTGAGTATGGAGAGTTCACCGCGCGAAAGGGCAACTTTATCAATACAGACGTAAGCACCGATATTCTTTTCAAAAAGCAGCTAATCCTGTGCATGGGTAAACTGATCCCAGTGAAGATAACCACTAATGATTGCGGTATTACTGCTTCGGAAGAACACCGTCAACGTTATACGAAATCCTCAATAACTTACAACTAACCGGATAATTATCAATATAACTCTTTTATAAAAAAGACGCAAAATAAATACTGTGCCATACGGATACCTTCAGCCACCATACGCCAGTTACGGTTGATGTACTGATTACTCTGCTTCAAAATCCTGTGACGACAACGGATATTCAGAGTTTTTTTTACTGCAAAGAGGGAAATCTTGAACAACGACAAGATCATAGAATCTCTTGTTGCAGGTTTCCCGTCCAGAATATTGCTCAGGAATAACATTCTTCTATTCAAAATAAATAACAACATCACTAGGACTTTCCTGCATATTGACAAGATCAAAATAAGCTAAAATACTTTCAAGAAGTAAAGGCGATAACTACTAGAACTGGAAATAGATGAACGGCTGAATCTCACTGCTCTTCATCTGGATGACCAGATAAATCATAGCCACCATTACAATAGCTTTACCTAAGAAAGGAAGCTTGATCACTCCACGGCAAACGGCATTTTCCCAACTATCCGGAGCAAAATGGAGCAGGAAACCAACTGCCATCAGTGCAAATACCCGCCAATACCCTTCTATCAGTTGTGGGAAAAGCTGTGGACGGAAAGCAGTAAAAATCTGATTCAGCATGTCCATCGAATTGTGAAAGTCAGCATTACGGAAGAAAATCCAACAAAAGCAGACAAAGTGGAAAGTAATGATAACACCCAATACCCGGCGAATACCGTGACTGGTCTCCCCCTTTTTACGCCCAATAATGGACATCCATGCTTTATGAAGAGCAAGTGCCACTCCGTGAAAAGTACCCCAAAGCACAAAATTCCATGAAGCCCCATGCCATAGTCCACCAAGGAACATGGTAATAATCAGATTGAGGTATTGACGGAACTTCCCGTGACGGTTACCTCCCAAAGAAATATAAAGATAGTCGCGTAACCAACTCGACAAAGAAATATGCCAACGTCTCCAGAACTCAGTGATCGACGCTGATTTATACGGAGAATTAAAGTTCAAATTGAAATGGAAACCAAGTAAAAGAGCAATGCCGATTGCCATATCACTATATCCTGAAAAATCACAATAAATCTGCAAAGCATAACCATAAAGCCCCATCAGGTTCTCGACTCCCGAATAGAGTGTCGGGTTATCAAAAATACGCTCAACAAAGTTAATACTTATGTAATCGGAGATAACCGCTTTCTTGAACAAACCTGCCACAATAAGAAAGATACCCCTGCCGAACATTTCCTGCGACACATAGAGCGGTTTACGAATTTGCGGAATAAAATCACGTGCCCGGACAATGGGCCCGGCCACCAACTGTGGAAAGAAAGAGACATAAAAGGCATAATCCAGCAGACTGGTCAAAGGTTTGATCTCTTTCCTATAGACATCAATGGTGTAGCTTAACGACTGGAATGTGAAAAAGGAGATGCCGACAGGCAAAAAGATGTCAAGTGCCGTAAACTCCCCTCCCATCAGCGAGGCAATGACCCCACCCAGAAAATTGGTATATTTAAAGTAGCAGAGTAATCCCAAATTGACCGATACACTGAGTACCACACAAAACTTACGTTTCCAGCGGACATCGGTTCGATCCATCAGCCAGGCTATCACAAAATCGGTAACAGTAACGATGGCCAACAGGAAAAAATAGGTTCCACTACTCTTGTAATAAAAATAATAGGAGAAAAGAGCAACAAACAGAATCCGTGCCGTATTGCGATGTTGCAACAGTGTATAGATTACCATAAACGCAGCGAACAGCCAAAGAAAAATTCCGCTGCTGAATATCATCGGCGCATCCGGATTATATTTGAAAGCCTCCAACAGGCGGCTGAAATCAATATCAATGGGAAACATATTCATTATAGGCTTTAATAATGGCTTCATATAATAATTCTCCCTGAAGCGTATAGCCTTCAGGCAGATAATGTACGTGATCCGGACGCATTAATTGGGCGTCTGACCAGTTCTTGCAGGCGCGCAGGCTTCCGCCCACAACATTATACATATCCCACACCACCAGTTTATGGCGGCGGGCAAAATCATGAATCGTGTTCACTGCCGTTACCGTTCGGGGATTAATAGCGTATGTGCGACGCCGACGACGTTGACGGAAACTTTCATAAGATCCCGGAGGCGTAGTCATCAGGATAGGAACATCAGGCAGACTGTCATGCAACAGTTCAAGCAATTCCTCCATCTGCCGGTAATGTACATTCGAATTGTATTTTCGGTTATGGCTTTCGTTCGTTCCAAACGAAAGTATTAATAGTTCGGGTTTCAGGGCTGCAATGGCTGCAATACGGTCGGGATGCGTAAAAGTCAGGCAAGTGGCTCCGTTCACCCCCATATCCGTATAGGAGATCGCTCCGAATGTTTCGGTCAGACGGGCACCGGTAGTACGAGGAAAAATATGCCCGCGAATGTGACTGTCACCAATATGAACAATGCGCACAGTATCTTCCGAACTCCCGTTTTGCACCAGCCGCAAATGTTCGAGCACCGGAGCCAGTATCCCAAGACTATCCACGACCTCATTCCTCCCTACACCTTTGAAAGCTACGGGAAAAACAATTTTTACCGAAACAGTATCCCCCAATGATCCCGGTTCACGCATCGGCTTACAAGCCTTCGTGCCTTTATCCACCTGCGGACAGGCTGGCAAAAGGTCCTGTGCCCGAACCGACCAAACACCGGAAAGCAAAAGGATCAACACCCCCAGCCATCTATTCAGCCTCATAGGCCTTTCTCCTTTCATACT
>OGGL01000504.1_pt1 | contig 9527 bp, 8 predicted proteins | sample 1571221 | NCBI WGS metagenome assembly OGGL01 (sample SAMEA2582062, study PRJEB24529) | metagenome | biome: Human gut stool | place: China | collected 2011
CCATACGGCTATGCAACAATGCTTCCATTTGAGAAGCGCTACTTCTCCGGCGGCGCCAACAGTGTGCGCGGATGGTCTGTACGTGATTTGGGGCCCGGTTCTTTCCCCGGCGATAATAACTTCATGAACCAGTCGGGAGACATCAAGCTGGATGCCAGCATTGAATACCGCACACGGTTGTTCTGGAAATTCAGAGGAGCCCTCTTTGTAGATGCCGGGAATATCTGGACAATACGGGATTATAAAGACCAGCCGGGAGGTCAGTTTAAATTTGACAAGTTCTATAAGCAGATTGCCGTGGCATATGGTTTGGGATTGCGTCTTGACCTGGATTTCTTTGTATTGCGTTTCGACGGAGGTATGAAGGCCATCAATCCGGCTTATGAAAAGAAAAAAGACCGTTATCCCATTATTCATCCTAAATTCAGCCGCGATTTTGCTTTCCACTTTGCTGTGGGATATCCGTTCTAATGAAAGTTGAAAATGGAAAGTGAGAAATGCTTATTGGGCATCTATGTACCAGCCACTTTCCATTTTCAATTTTCCATTTTCCATTAATTAAAAGCGTAGTACGTGCCAATCATCGTCGCCTGACGTGCTGCTGCCACACCTGCTGCTGTTTGACATTGGACATCCCGCGTCACTGTCATTTCCTCACCGTTCGGAAGGGTCATTTGTGCAGTGCCGTCATTGTTCATTTGCAGCAATTCTGTGCTGACACCATCGGCAACAACATTCCAAGTATTCAACTCTTTGTTGTAAATGAGTTCCATAGAAGCAGTCTCACCTTCTTTGGTGATAGAATAGCCGTTTTCAAGTGTCTCTACCAGGTAGTCACCGTTTTCGCCTTTCACTTTCTTTACATCACCAATGCTGGCCATAGGGTTTGAACCACTCCAGAATTCGATGGAGTTGATGACCAATGCATCGGCCAGATAGCAAACGCCATATACCGGGATAATATTGAATGCCAGATAAACCAGTTCGTTTACAAACTTGGTACCAATACCTTGATTCCAGCTGACCAGTTTACTATGCAGTCCAAAAGAACCGATACAAGAACTGAAAAGAAACGAGCCGCAAATCATTACGGTCGCAGCCATCTTCAAATTGAACTTTTTCATAATCACTCTTTTTTATTTTACTGTGTTTAATTAGCTTTATAGCTCATCGAGTTATTTTAAGCATCCGCAAATATAGGATTTTTTACGAAAATACATCCTATTTGAGCTTAAAATCTGTTTTCAGTAAAACGGAAGTGTCTATTTACGAGCCTTTTGGAAAAGAGCTTTTCTTATCCAGCGGTCAACGGCAAACTTGCCCGGACCTATGATATACATCAATATGAACACTACCAGATATACAAAAGCCAACTCTTTCGTGGCAAACGGGTCATTACCATGAATTACAAAAAAGGCAACAGCCATTGTAAACACCATTGGTATCATAGCCAAACGATAGAGAAAACCTATAATGAATGCCATGGAACATGCCAATTCACCAAAGATAGCCAGTCCTAAAGACAGCGGACTGCCTACACCCAGCGGGTCAGGGAAAACGGCCGACAGCTCTTGAAAGTTAGTCCACTTCTGGATACCGTGGTTCATTAATAATATACCGAATACAATTCTTGCAATCAATAGCATAGCAGATGTTGCCGTTCCGTCCGGTTTGGCGGGAAATAAAAGTTGTTTTAACATATTCATTCGTTTTTAAGTTCGTATATGAACTATAACAAATATTACTCAATAAAAGTTTACTCCCGCTTCAAGGGTTTGATGATAATCCGTAAAGACGGGTCATAGGTAAAGTAACTCCACATCCAGTCTACGAAGATGAAAAGACGGTTCTTTACACCCACAATACTCATCAAATGGATGAATAGCCACACAGCCCATGCCGGAAAACCGCCAAAACGCAGTTTCTTAAGCTCGACTACGGCATGATTGCGGCCAATGGTCGCCATGGAGCCTTTGTTTTGATATATAAACGGCTGTAACGGCAGGCCTGTTTCTGCACGCTGCAAGTTCCTTATCAAGTTGCAGGCCTGCTGGATGGCTGGTTGCACCACTTGCGGGTGTCCTTTGGGATACTCCTCAGAAATCATAAGGGCCGTATCCCCGATAGCGAAAATATTGGGATATTGAGAAAGACGGTTATAAGTGTCCACCTTCAAGCGGTTTCCCGGTCCATAGGCATCGGCAGGCAATCCTTGAAGGCTGTTTGCCTTGACACCGGCCACCCAGAATACATTTTTGGTATCGATGGCAGTCCCGTCATTCAATGCCAATTGATAATTCTCGTATCCCATCACCCGTTGGTTCAATTTGATTTCCACATCACGCTTCTTCAGATAATCGGCCACTTCTTTGGAAGACTCTTCTGAAAAAGCAGACAAGAGCCGGGAAGAGCCATCCAACAAGATGATACGCATCTCATTGATATTCAAGTCCGGATAGTCTTGAGGAAGGACAAACTTCCTCATCTCGGCCAAAGCACCAGCCAACTCTATTCCCGTAGCTCCACCGCCTACAATGGCAAAGGTCATCAGACGCCTGCGATCTTCTTTATTACCGGTGTTCTGGGCTTGTTCAAAACTATCCAATATCTGGTTTCGGTTGAACAAGGCTTCCGAAGTATTCTTTAGTGCCATGGTCTGTTTCTCCAGCCCGTCGTTTCCAAAATAATTTGTGTTGCAGCCGGTGGCAATGACCAAATAGTCGTATGCCAGCGTGCCGATGGAAGTCTCCAGCAGATTGTGTTCCGGGAAGACTTGCTGTGCTTCACAAATACGTATATGGAAATGCTCTCTTTTTTTGAAGATTTTTCGGTATGGGAATGATATGGCACTCGGTTCAATACCTGCTGTGGCCACTTGATAGAGTAACGGTTGGAAGATGTGATGGTTATTCTTATCCAGTAAAACTATCTGAAACTTGTTGCTTTTCAATTTTCGTGCCAGCTTTAATCCGCCAAAGCCGCCGCCTACGATTACCAGTCGTTTCTGTCCCTCTTTATCGGGAATGTCCATTGCTGTTTTCATAATTCAATATCATGTTGTTCTTTGTAATATTAAAATAACAGTATAAATCGAGGAAAGTTCTATAAATGATGTAGTTAAAAAGAGTAAACCCCACATGCAATGTAGAAATGGACATTAAAAGAGAAAAATTGGAAACAAAAAGAACAGTAACATTGTTGTAATGAAGAACATAAAAACTAACTTTGCCACGGAAGTTTTCTACAAGTAAATGGACACTAAATTGACAAAATGGATATTACCAATATTGATGCTGATTACAGAAACGGCTGTTCATGCACAAACACACCTTGCAGAAGCAAAAAACTCTGTGGACTCAATTTCTACGTATCCGATAGACTCGCTTCCCAAGAAACGCAGTTTTTTCGGAAAAATTTTGAATTACTTCAACGATGCCAACAAAGAAAAGAAAAACAAGAAATTTGATTTCAGCATTATAGGCGGGCCTCATTATTCCAGTGACACCAAATTTGGAATCGGACTGGTGGCGGCAGGACTCTACCGTACCGACCGGAACGATAGTATTCTCCCTCCGTCCAATGTCTCTCTGTATGGGGATGTCTCCACAGTGGGATTCTATTTGCTGGGAGTACGTGGAAACCATCTGTTTCCCCAAGACAAATACCGGTTGAACTACAATCTGTATTTCTATTCTTTCCCAAGCCTTTACTGGGGACAAGGATATGACAATGGAGCCAATGATGACAATGAGAGTGAATACGATCGCTTTCAGGCGCAGGTTAAGGTGGACTTCATGTTCCGGATGGCACGTAACTTTTATATCGGTCCGATGACAACATTTGATTACGTGTATGGACATGACTTTGAAAAACCGGAATTATGGAAAGGAATGAAAGCGCGTAGCACCAACGTGAGCTTGGGGTTTTCCTTGTTGTATGATTCACGCGATTTTCTGACAAATGCCTATAAAGGATATTACCTACGGATAGACCAGCGCTTCAGTCCGGCCTTTTTGGGAAATAAATATGCATTCAGCAATACGGAACTGACGACCAGCTATTACCAGTCCGTGTGGAAGGGTGGGGTGTTGGCAGGCCAGTTCCATACTCTGCTGAACTACGGAAATCCGCCCTGGGGACTGATGGCAACATTGGGAAGTTCCTATTCTATGCGTGGCTATTATGAGGGGCGCTACCGTGACAAGTGTGCAATGGATGCCCAGCTGGAACTACGCCAACATGTATGGAAGCGAAATGGAGTTGCCGTATGGGTAGGGGCGGGAACCATATTCCCGAATTTCTCGGAATTGGAGGCCAGGCATATTCTTCCTAATTATGGTTTCGGCTACCGCTGGGAGTTCAAAAAGAGAGTAAACGTACGTTTGGATTTAGGTTTTGGCAAACACCAGACCGGATTTATATTCAATATCAATGAAGCTTTTTAGAGACATAAAAAAATGGTTCGACAATCAGGAACATTTGTTCTATCTGTTTCTGGTCATTCTGATAGTGCCCAATGTAGTGCTATGCTTTACAGAACCCATATCATGGACGGCAAAGATATGTAATATCCTGCTACCCCTTTCTATATATTATGCTGTAATGGCTTGGTCGAGAAACTGTGGCAGGACATTCTGGCTGCTATTTCCGTTCATCTTCTTCGGAGCCTTCCAGCTTGTATTGCTGTATCTTTTCGGTCAGTCCATTATCGCAGTGGATATGTTTCTGAATCTGGTGACAACCAATTCGAGCGAGGCGCTGGAACTGCTGGACAATCTGATACCTGCCATCGTTATTGTGGTAGTGCTCTATATACCTGCATTAATTCTGGCAACCATATCCATTGTACACAAACGCAGACTGTCCGAAGCATTCATCCGGCAAGCTCGCCGTCGCACTCTGTATGTGTTGTCTGCCGGAATATTATCCTTAGGCACTGCTTATTTGACAGATAACCGGTATGAGCCGAAATCCGAACTGTATCCTGCCAACGTATGCTACAACATAGCACTTGCTTTTCAACGGACGGCCCAGACGCGGAATTATCACAAGACCTCTAAAGATTTTACCTTTCATGCTAGAAGTACTCATCAGGCTGATGAAAGGGAAGTATATGTAATGGTGGTGGGAGAAACCTCACGGGCATGCAACTGGGCTTTGTACGGCTACGAACGGGAGACTAACCCGGGACTGTCGGGCATTGGCGGACTGACAGCTTTCAGCCATGTGCTGACAGAATCAAACACTACCCACAAGAGTGTTCCGATGTTGCTGTCACCGGTCAGTGCTTCCAGTTTTGATTCCATCTATTATCAAAAAGGGATTATCACAGCATTCAAGGAAGCCGGTTACCAGACCGCCTTTTTCTCGAACCAGCGCTATAACCACTCATTTATAGACTTCTTCGGCAAAGAAGCCGACACGTATGATTTCATTAAAGAAGATGTGGGGGATTCCAATTACAACCCCTCTGATAACGAACTGTTGAAACTGGTAGCAAAAGAACTGGGCAAAGGAGTTTCCAGGCAATTTATAGTTCTCCACACTTACGGTTCTCATTTTAATTATAAAGAGCGCTATCCGGCAGAGCAGGCTTTCTTCCTGCCGGACATGCCCGTTGATGCGGAAGTGAAATACAAAGACAACCTGATTAATGCCTATGACAATTCTATCCGCTACACGGATAATTTTCTGGTTCGTCTGATAGATATGCTTCGAGAACAACATGTCAATTCTGCCCTGATATACACTTCAGACCATGGAGAAGATATTTTCGATGACAACCGGCATCTCTTTCTGCATGCTTCACCGGTACCTTCCTATTATCAGATACATGTGCCATTCTTTATTTGGATGTCCGACAACTACCGGCAGAGATACCCATCGTTATTGGAGGCCGCACAAGCCAATAGGCAGAAGAATGTATCTTCCAGTGCCTCATTCTTCCAGACAATGCTGGAAATAGGTGGAGTGGAGACCCCATACCGGAATGACTCTTTATCTGTCACCAGCGCTCTGTTTATCGAAAGACCCAGAGTCTATCTGAACGACCACAATGAAGCCCGCACACTGGATGATGTCGGTATGCTCAAGGAAGACTTCAAGATGCTGGAAGAGAAAGGCATCAGGTAATCAGGGAAAGAGAGCAGGCTGTTGCTATTTTGCCCTGATTCTTGATATAAAATTCTGAATCACCGGATACATCTCCTCTACCGTATTCAGCTCCATGCAAGCCGTCTCCAACGGGCACCAGCCGGTCTTGTCACGGTTAATGATATGGGGAACCTCTTGGGCAAAAGTCGTTTCAATTCCTGCTTCGCACAGCAATGCCAGCGCAGGAGTGCTGATTATATCGGCATAGACCGTTTTAAAGCCTCCCAGTACCATCAAAGCAGCGGCACCTTTCCCTATAACCTTATCGGCAATGGCAGCCCCCTTCATAAATGCAGAATCTGCCTGGTACAAATCATACAAATCCGCTACTCCCCGTTGGGTGAAAGTACGGACTTCCTCCCGGTTCTTCATAACACAAGAGTATCCTCCCTTGTGCAGTATGTCAATGATACTCTCCATTTTATAAAGTCTCTTGTTTCAACTGTTCTACAAATTTGTCAATACGATGCAGTTCTTTGGGAATATCAATCGTTTGCGGGCAATGCGGAGAACACTGGTTGCACCCGGTACAATGGTCGGCCTGCCTCAGTTTGGGTACACTTCGGTCATATCCTACGAGAAAAGCACGGCGTGCTTTCCGATAATTCTCATCCTGGCTGCTTTCCGGCACATTTCCTTCATTGACACATTTATTGTAATGTATCAATATGGCAGGAATGTCAATTCCATACGGGCAAGGCATGCAGTACTTGCAGTCGTTGCAAGGTATGGTGGGGTACTCCATCATCAAATCTGCCGTATCATACAGATACTGAGTTTCCTCTTCCGTGAGTGGTACCAATGGAGAGTAAGTACGGATGTTATCCTGCAAATGTTCCATATAAGTCATGCCGCTCAGCACTGTCAGTACATCCTGGGGAGAACCGGCATAACGGAATGCCCAAGACGCCACACTGCGTTCGGGTTCGCGCTGCTTCAGCCGTGCCACAATATGGTCGGGGACATTGGAGAGCCGCCCACCCAGCAGAGGCTCCATAATGACAGCAGGGATCTTACGCTTGGCCAGCTCGTCATACAGATACTCTGCCTTGAAGTTGCTGCCCGAAGCATGTTTCCAGTCCACATAATTCAACTGTATTTGTACAAAGTCCCAATGAACTTCACCACGGTCATGCATCTGCAAGGCATAGTCATAGACTTCGATATCTCCGTGGAACGACCATCCCAAACGGCGGATGCGTCCTGCTTCACGCTCCTTGACAAGAAAATCAATCATACCGTTGTCTATGTAGCGTTTGCGGAATTGCTCCATGCCACCGCCACCAATCATGTGTAGCAGATAGTAGTCTATATAGTCCACCTGCATATCCTCGAACGACTTACGGTACATGGCGATGGAACCCTCGCGAGTCCAGGTATCAGGATGAAAATTGGATAGTTTGGTGGCAAGATAGAACGATTCGCGTGGATGGCGTTTCAGAGCTATTCCCGTAGACTTCTCACTCCATCCTTGTACATACATCGGAGACGTATCGAAATAATTCACGCCATGGGCAATGGCATAATCCACCAGTTCGTTTACAGCATCCTGGTCTATCATTTCCCCTTTTCCATCCGGAGCAGGAACGGTAGGCCAGCGCATACAGCCGTATCCTAAAATAGAAACTTTGTCACTCCCCAAACCAGGAAAACTACGATAGGTCATTTTATCCGTCGGAATGGGGCCCAATACTTTACTGCCTTCACTGCTTCCTTCCTTAGAACCACATCCATAGAGGGCAGCAGTAGATGTGGCGGTTGTAATTCCCACTATCTTCAAGAAATCACGACGGTTCATATTGTTTTTATGATGTTCTTCCATACTTATAGAAATTCTACTTTGTTATATAATTCGATGTCTTTCATGTCCTTCCACATAGATGGCACTGAACGGACGGGCCGGACAAAGATTCTCACATGCCCCGCAGCCGATACAACGCTCCACATTGATTACCGGAATCTTTGGAGAATCCTTGTCTTCAGGTATACTCGGCACCATTTGTATGGCTCCCGTCGGACAATGGCGTGCACAGTTGCCACACTGCACACCATCCGTCAGTGGTATGCAATTTTTCTTTACCCACACGGCATGCCCTATCTGAACGGATGATTTATCAGCTTTGGTTATCGGACGGATAGCCCCTGCAGGACATACCTCCGAACATTTTGTACATTCCGGTCTACAATAGCCGCGTTCGTATGACATTTCCGGTTGCATCAATTTCCTTAAGTCTGCAGAAGGACGAAGAACCTGATTGGGACATGCCGACACACAGAGCTGGCAGGCCGTGCAGTGTTGCGCCATATTGCGGGCACTCAATGAGCCGGGAGGAGTGAGGGGAGTGCTTCGCTCAAGAATCTTCTTATCTTCAATGGCTGCCAGTCCTCCGTCTACTTTCTTTTCCTGCGCTTTTAAAACAGAAGTGGCTGCAACCAGAGCCGTTGCTGTGAAAAAACTGCGGCGGGTTTCGTTTATCTGTTCCGAATCTGCCTTGCCCGCAGCAGGTTTACCGAAAGGATGATACTTGTAGGAAATGGCTCCATGCTTGCACTTCTCAATGCAGTTCATGCAAACCACACACCGGCTTGCATCAATCTGATGCTCCTTAAAGTTGATGCAGGCTGCCTTGCAGTTGCGTGAACAAAGACTGCATTGGTTGCACTTTTCCGAATCTATTGTGATGCGGAAAAGCGAATAACGTGAAAGGAAGCCCAAGACCGTTCCTACCGGGCAAATCGTATTACAATAGGTTCGTCCGTTGCGTCCGGCCAGAACAACAAGCACAGCCAAAGTAGCGGCAGCAATAATAAAAGTCGGCAGGCTCTTCAACCATACATCCGTTTCATAAAAGGCATAACTGTCTGCCCGTTCAGCCAGATAAGCAAGCAGATTGTTGCCCCATTGCCATATAGGTTGAAAAAGATTATTGGCAATACGTCCGTATGCACTATAGGGTGCAAGTAGAGCAGCCAATGAACCAATTCCGGCAATCAAAGCAATGATAAACACACCCAATACGCCATAGCGCAGCCAAGATAAGGCCGGAGAATAAGAGTAAGGAAGCTTCCTGCGTTTTTTAGGTTGCCGGCCCAGCCATGCCAGTATATCCTGAAATACCCCTAAGGGGCAAATCACAGAACAATAGATACGCCCGCATACCAAAGTGAGAATTACAAGAAACAATATCACTCCCACATTCAGCGCCAATACAGCCGGCAAAAACTGGATTTTGGCTAACCAGCCGAACCACCCATGCAACGTTCCCGTAAAATCAAGGAACAGCAAGGTGATGAGTGCAAAACAAATCATTGCAAAAGTCAGTCTAATCTTCCGTAACATGATAATCCTTTATTTTGAGTTCCTAAACATTCTA
>OGGL01000511.1_pt1 | contig 9419 bp, 8 predicted proteins | sample 1571221 | NCBI WGS metagenome assembly OGGL01 (sample SAMEA2582062, study PRJEB24529) | metagenome | biome: Human gut stool | place: China | collected 2011
GCATTGAATCACTCAATGTATCTGTAGCCGCAGGTATCCTGATTTATGAAGGCGTGAAACAACGTACAAATTAAAAGAAACAACATTCAAATACATGAAAAAGAGCATACTATTCACATTTGTGCTTTGCCTCCTGTCACAATGGAGTGTAGCACAAGCCCCTAAGTGGGTTGAGAAAGCGAAACGATCGGTTTTTTCCATCGTTACGTATGATAAAGACGACAAAATTCAGAATACCGGTAACGGATTCTTTGTAACCGAAGACGGAGTGGCTCTGTCTGACTATTCACTGTTTAAAGGTGCCCAGCGTGCTGTTATCATTAACTCAGAAGGTGAAAAGATGCCTGTTGAGTGTATTCTGGGAGCCAATGATATGTATGATATCATTAAGTTTCGTGTGGGCATTACAGTGAAGAAAGTACCGGCTTTACAAGTGGCTGCTCTTGCTCCGGCTGTGGGTGCTGAAGTTTATTTATTGCCTTATTCCACTCAGAAAGGCGGCAACGTGACCCGTGGTAAAGTGAAAAAGGTAGATAATATCGGTGGTGATAAATATCATTACTATACGCTGGACATGGTATTGAAAGATAAAATGGTCAGTTGTCCGGTCACTACGGCGGACGGTAAAGTGTTTGGAGTGGCACAGAAATCCTCGGGACAAGATACTGCCTCTATCAGCTATGCGGCCGGTGCGGCTTTCGCCATGTCTCAAAATATCAGTGCACTTGCGCTGAGCGACCCTGCCCTGAATGCTATCGGTATAAAGAAGGGGTTGCCCGAAGATGAAGATCAGGCTCTGGTCTATCTCTTTATTGCTTCAACACAATCCACACCTGAGGCTTATGCCATCGCCCTTGACGATTTTATAAAGACTTTCCCGAACAGTGCCGACGGTTATCTTCGCCGTGCCGGAAACTATGTTTTTGCAGACAAGGATGAAAACCACATGGATAAAGCGGCTGCCGACCTGGAACATGCGCTGAAGGTAAACCCGAAACTGTTTATAAAGACTGGACGTATGATAAGGCTTTGGAGAATGTACGGAGTGCGATTGCCATTCAGAGTTTACCCGTCTACCAGCAGTTGGAAGGAGATATTCTTTTTGCCAAGCAGGATTATGCAGGTGCATTTGCCAGCTATGACAAAGTGAATCAGACCGAACTGGCATCTCCTGCCTCTTTCTTCAGTGCTGCCAAAGCGAAGGAGTTGAGTAAAGCTGCTCCTGAAGAAGTAATTGCTTTGTTGGACAGTTGTATAGCCCGTTGCCAGACACCTATAACTTCCGATTTGGCTCCTTACCTGTTGGAACGTGCCCAGATGTATATGAATGTAGAGAAGTATCGTTTGGCACTGGCAGATTATGATGCCTATTTCAATGCAGTGAAGGGTAGTGTCAATGACCTGTTCTATTATTACCGTGAGCAGGCTGCCTTCAAGGCTAAGCAGTTCCAGCGTGCGTTGGATGATATAGCAAAGGCGATCGAACTTAATCCGGAAGATCTCACTTATCGTGCAGAACAGGCTGTGGTAAATCTCCGTGTAGGCCGTTACGAAGAGGCTGAGAAAGTATTGAAAGACGCATTAGCTATCGATCCGAAATATGCTGAAGGGTATCGTTTGCTGGGAATCTGCCAGATTCAGTTAAAGCAAGAGAAAGCGGCTTGCGCAAGCTTTGCCAAGGCAAAAGAGCTTGGAGACCCCAATGTAGACGAACTGATTAAAAAACATTGTAAATAAACTATCCCCGAAATCTAAAAAAGAAGAGGCTGTCGCCATTGCGATAGCCTCTTTCTTTTTATGGAGAGCGTCATTGCGACTTCCTCCGTTCTGTAAAGTTTAGGTCTTATTGAGTTAAAGTTATATCTGGTTCTTTTGTGTATTCATATATATAAATGCGTTTGTTTGCCAAATACTGCATAGCTCTTCCATATTTTTCTTATCTTTGTTCACCTAAGAGTATTTTTGATGGATGCTTTTAGCATCTTCAGGATACTAACTTTGCTATAAATATTAATTATTAATGAATTAAATAAGATGAAAAAAGTAATTTGCAGTGAGAAGGCACCGGGAGCTATCGGGCCTTACAGTCAAGCTATTGAAGCTAATGGAATGGTATTTGTCTCTGGTCAGCTTCCTATTGATGCGGCTACGGGTGTGATGCCTGATGGTGTGGAGGCGCAAGCCCGCCAGTCACTCGAGAATATAAAACATATCCTTGAGGCTGCCGGTCTGACAATGGCAGACATTGTAAAAACAACTGTTTTCCTCCAGGATATGTCTCTGTTTGCCGGAATGAACGGAGTATACGCAACTTATTTTGACGGTGCATTTCCCGCTCGTTCGGCTGTTGCCGTGAAAGCCTTGCCTAAAGATGCCTTAGTCGAGATCGAGTGCATCGCGGCACGATAATAAGTCGGCTACAATAAAGCTACTGCCTCCTACGAAGATCAGGTCTTCCGGGAGGCTTTTTTCTTGTGCGGCCTTTACGGCAGACTGAACATCGGGATAAGCCTTTCCTTGCAGTCCGGCAGAAGCTCCGATCTGTTGTAACTGAGCCTCCGGTAATGCTCTTTTGACGCTCGCTTTTGTGAAATAGTACACTGCGTTTTCAGGAAGTATGGACAATACTCCACTTACGTCTTTGTCGTTCACCATGCCGATGACCATGTGCAGGCGATTGTATTTCATTTGTTTCAGTTGCTCCACGATATAAGAAATCCCTGCTACATTGTGTCCCGTATCGCACATGACAGTGGGAGAGTCACTCAATTTCTGCCAGCGTCCTTGCAAACCGGTCATTTTATCTACTTGCAGGAATCCGTTTCTCACGTCATGATCTTCTATCTTATAACCCAGGCTTTTCAGAACAGGGAGAGCCGACAGTAGTGTATTTGTATTTTTTAGTTGGTACGAGCCTCCCAATACTCCTTCCAACCCGGGATATGCATCATTTTCGTAGATCCAGCCGGTAATATACTCTGTATCTTTTTCTGCTGCGGTATTCGGCTGATGATCTGTATACTGTCCCGGTTTTCGATCCGCGCGAGTTTTGAATTTAGTTGCTCCTTTTAGTCGTTGTTCTTCTTCTGCAAAGGTGACAGGTGCCTCCATCTCTTGTGCTTTCCGATAAAATACAGGCTTGGTCTCTTCTGTCGTCTCACCGACAACGACCGGTATGCCCCTTTTGATGATACCCGCTTTCTCGGTTGCAATTTTGGCCAGCGTATTACCTAAAAACTGCATGTGATCGAAACTGATGTTGGTGATGATGCATACATCCGGACGGATGATATTGGTGCAGTCCAGGCGTCCGCCTAGTCCCACCTCGATTACGGCTACATCCACCTTTTCATCGGCAAAGTAGCGGAAGGCCATGGCGGTGGTCAGCTCAAAGAAAGAGGGATGGAGGGGTTCGAAGAAGCCACGTTCCTGCTCTACAAAACGGATGACGTATTCCTCGGGTATAGGCTGTCCGTTAATCCGGATGCGCTCCCGGAAATCCACCAGATGGGGCGAGGTATAGAGCCCGACCCTGTATCCTGCCTCTTGCAGTATGGCGGCAAGTGTATGTGAGCAGGAACCTTTTCCATTGGTACCGGCCACATGAATACTGCGGAAACTGCGGTGGGGATGTTCGAAGTGTGCGTCCAGGGTCAGAGTGTTTTCCAATCCTTCCTTGTATGCTGAGCCGCCCACTTGCTGAAACATGGGCACACTGTTATATAAGTAAGTTAAAGTGTCCTGATAATCCATCTTTTATAATATTTAACGGAGAAGCAATCCTTTCTCCCTATTAATTTGTTATCTTTAAAAGCGACAAAGATAATGCAGACCGAACGCAATCAAGCTTGCTTGAAATTGCTTGCAGTGTAGCTTATCTTAAGCTTATGCAAAGGTATTAACAATTTAAATCTAACGTGTATGGGAGCTAAGAAAAATTTTGTGATTGATACAAATGTGATTCTTCATGATTATAACTGTTTGAAGAATTTTCAAGAGAATGACATTTATCTTCCCATCGTAGTCCTTGAAGAACTGGACAAATTCAAGAAAGGTAATGAGCAGATTAATTTCAATGCGCGTGAGTTCGTCCGTGAACTAGATTTGATTACCGATGACAATCTGTTCACCAAAGGGGCGCCATTGGGAGAGGGCTTGGGCCGTCTGTTTGTGGTGGCAGGCATGGTGGACTCTCCCCGGGTACGTGATTCCTTTCCCGAACGCATTCCCGACCATCAGATTCTGTCGGTAGTGGACTGGCTTTCTACCAAAAAGCCTAAAATGAAAACCATTCTTGTCACGAAAGACGTGAATCTGCGCATGAAGGCGCGTTCCATCGGTCTGCTGTGCGAAGACTACATCAATGATAAGGTAATCAATGTGGATATATTCGAAAAGTCGAATGAAGTGTTCGAGGGTATTGACCCTGCGCTGATAGACCGCATTTATTCTTCCAAAGAAGGACTGGACATCAACGAGTTTGATTTTAAGGACATCATTCGTCCTAATGAATGCTTTGTGCTGAAGAGTGACCGCAGCAGTGTGCTTGCACGTTATAATCCCTTTACCCATTCGATTTGCCGGGTCAACAAGACAAAGAACTATGGCATTGAACCGCGCAATGCTGAGCAGAGCTTTGCTTTTGAGGTGCTGAATGACCCGAACATCAAGCTGGTTGCCCTGACTGGTAAGGCGGGAACCGGCAAGACCCTGCTGGCACTGGCCGCTGCATTGGGAAAACTTACCGACTACAAGCAGATTCTTCTGGCACGTCCCATCGTAGCCCTATCCAATAAGGACCTTGGATTCCTTCCCGGTGATGCCAATGAGAAAGTGGCTCCTTACATGCAGCCTTTGTTTGATAATTTGAATGTAATCAAGCATCAGTTCGCTGCCAATTCCTCTGAAGTGAAACGCTTGGAGGATATGCAAAAAAGTGAACAATTGGTCATCGAGGCATTGGCCTTTATCCGCGGGCGCAGCTTGAGCGAAACCTACTGTATTATTGATGAAGCCCAGAACCTGACTCCACATGAGATTAAGACCATCATCACCCGTGCCGGTGAGGGCACGAAAATGGTGTTTACCGGTGATATTCAGCAGATAGACCAACCCTATCTGGACAGTCAGTCCAATGGACTTGTCTATATGATAGACCGTATGAGGGACCAGAACTTGTTTGCCCATGTCAATCTGGTGAAAGGAGAACGTAGCCAGTTGAGCGAGTTGGCAAGTAATCTGATGTAGCGGATATCGCATTTTCCGGGGTAAAACTATTTCTATCCCGCTTTCCGGCTGCTAAAACAGGGGAAGGCGGGATGGTTTCTTTATAGAGGATAGATAATTATTATAACATTTTTTTATCGATTTTTTGCCCGTTTTGACTAAAATAGTGTATCTTTGCCTCGCCTAAAACAAAACTGTCAAGCAAAATGAAGCGAAATTTTTTTCATCGGTATCTTTCCGCGAAAGTGCTTCCGATATGGACTATTCTATTAATTGACGTATTTATCATCGTCATATCCAGTCTGTTGGCCTATGCTCTCCGATATGATTTCAGAAGCATTTTTTTGGAATCCTCTACCATTGACAAGACCATTTTATGGACGGTTGTTGTCAACTTGATTTTCTTCCGTGTTTTCCGTACGTATTCCAATGTGTTGCGCTTTTCCTCCTTTGTGGATATCATGCGCATTTTTGTGTCATTAACAGTGTCGTATGCACTGCTGATGATAACAAGCGTCTTGACAGAAAGCTATTTGGAGTTCAACCTGGCTCCGGTCAGCGTGCTGTTCATGTCTTATATCATCAGCTTTGCCATGATGGCATGCTCCCGTGTGATTGTCAAGACTTTCTTCGAGGCGCTGAACTTCGACGGCACCCATAGTGCCAATGTGTTCATTTACGGTGCCAAGGAAGCCGGGGTCAACATTGCCAAGGCATTGCGTGTCAATCTGCGCAACCACTACCGTCTGCGCGGATTCATTGCGGACGAACCTGAGCTTATCAACAAGGTGATGATGGGTGTCAGGGTGTTCCCCAACGATGATACGCTGATTGATGTGCTGAACGACCGCGATGTGCAGACCATCATCATTTCTCCTGCCAAGATGGAGGAACTGAAGAAGTCCGACATGGCTGACCGCCTGCTGGTGCACAACATCAAACTGATGACCGCGCCTCCTTTGAGCGAGTGGAACGGTCAGGCGCTGAGCCGCACACAGTTGAAGGAAATTCAGATTGAGGACCTGCTTCAGCGCAATCCTATCGAGATAGATATCCATAAGGTTGCCTCTCATCTGGAGGGCAAGCGTGTGATGATTACGGGCGCCGCCGGCTCCATCGGCAGTGAAATCATGCGCCAGGTGGCTTCGTTCAATCCCTACAAGCTTATTTTAGTGGACCAAGCCGAGACTCCTCTGCATGACATCCGTCTGGAACTTCAGGACCGTTGGCGCGACATCGATGCCGAGACCATCATAGCCGACATCTCCAATGCCACGCGCATGGAGGATATCTTCAGGGAGTTCAAGCCCCAGTATATTTTCCATGCGGCCGCCTACAAGCATGTGCCGATGATGGAGGACAACGTTTCCGAGTCCATCCAGGTGAACGTATTCGGTACGCGCACCGTTGCCGATCTTGCCGTGAAATACGGTGCCGAGAAGTTTGTGATGATTTCTACGGACAAGGCTGTTAACCCTACAAACGTGATGGGCTGTTCCAAGCGTATTTGCGAGATTTATGTGCAGTCTCTTGCGAAGAAGTTGCAGAAGGAGGGAGGCCATGCCACTCAGTTCATCACTACGCGTTTCGGCAATGTGCTGGGTTCCAACGGTTCTGTCATTCCCCGTTTCCGCGACCAGATTCAGCGTGGCGGCCCGGTGACAGTGACCCATCCTGAGATAATCCGTTACTTCATGACCATTCCCGAAGCTTGCCGCCTTGTCCTTGAGGCCGGCAGTATGGGTAACGGCGGTGAAATCTACATCTTCGACATGGGTAAGCCGGTGAAGATTGTGGACCTTGCCAAGCGTATGATCAGCCTTTCCGGACGTACGGATGTGAAGATTGAATTTACCGGTCTCCGTCATGGCGAGAAGCTCTACGAGGAACTCTTGAATGTGAAGGAGCTTACAAAGCCCACCTATCATGAGAAGATTATGATTGCCACGGTGCGTGAGTATGACTATGACGAGGTGAAGGAGCGTATCCAGAAGCTGATTGATGTAAGTTACACCTATGACCAGATGAAAATTGTTGCTGCCATGAAGGATATTGTTCCGGAATTCGTGAGCAAGAATTCCTGCTTTGAGGCGCTGGATAAGAAGAAATAAAAAGATAGGGTAAGTATAAAATGAAAGGGTGATAACACAGCAATGATGTTATCACCCTTTCATTTTTATTGTCTTCTTGTCACCCTTTTGTCTCATTCATGTGAAGAGAAGTATTTCAAGAACTGTGTACGTTCGAAGGTATTGACTCCCTTCGGGTCGTTTACGTTCAGAATACCTTTGAACTGGCTGATGGTTTCCATACCTTTGCGGTCCATCCACAAGTTGAGGAAGCGGATGTATTCTTCAATGATGGTAGCTGAATTCTGATAAAGCACACTGCATATCTCTACGGCCGAAGCACCTGCCAATATTGCCTTGACAACGCCTTCGGGCGAGTGGATACCACCGGAAGCAGCATAATCGAGTTTGTTTACGGCTGCCGAAGCGATGCCTATCCAGCGCAGGGCTTTGGACAAATCGGCTTCATTGCTGAATACGTTGCCGGATACTTGTATCATTTTCTCAATGTTGATGTCCGGCTGGTAGAAGCGGTTGAACAGCACTACTGCGGCGGCACCGTTGGCATACAGCTGGTCTATCAGAGCTATCGGATTGGTCAGGTTGTCACCCAGCTTCATGATGACGGGTATCTTGACCGTCTTCTTGATGTGGCTCAGAATGTCGATGTGGCGTTGCTCGAAGGTTCCATATGTATACTGTACATCCGTCTGCAGTGCAAGGATATTGATTTCCAGTGCATCTGCACCGGCTTCTTCTATTTTGGTGGCAAATTCCACCCAGTCGGCATTCTGATAGCAGTTGATGCTGGCTATGATGGGGATATTGCAAACCTTTTTGCTTTCCTTAATCAGGTTCAGATATTCACCCAGCTTATGTTCGCGGATATATCCTACAAGGTAGTCACTGCCTTCGGGGTACATGTTCGGGTCTCCCATCCAGTCAGCCTCCATCATGATTTGCTCTTCAAAGAGTGATTTTAGCACAATGGCACCTGCGCCGGCCTCAGATAGTTTCTGATTCTTGGCAGCGCTGTCTGTCAGTCCGGAGCTGCTGACGATAATGGGGTTTCTGAGTTTCAGCCCTGCAAAAGTAGTTTCTAATGTTGCCATGATAATGATTTTTTATGGTTAATAGTTTCTTTCTCCAAAAATCTTGCTTCCTACACGTATCAAGGTGCTCCCGGCTGCAATGGCTTCGTGGTAATCGTGAGACATTCCCATGGACAGTTCCCGGAATGACTCTGCATCGGCAAACCACTTGGCTTTCACTTCATTGAAGAAGCTACTTAAAGAACAAAACTCTGTTTTGATTTGTTCGTCATTGTCCGTATTCGTGGCCATGCCCATCAATCCGCATATCCGGATATGCTTGAGCTCTCTCCATTCACCAGCCGCCAGCATTTCCCGGCATTCGTCAAAGCTGAATCCAAACTTGGTCTCTTCCCGGGCAATGTGCAACTGCAGCAGGCAGTTGACGGTTTTTCCGGCTTTGGCAGCCTGCTTGTCCACTTCGGCCAACAGCTTGTAGGAGTCTATGCCATGAATCAGCGCTACGTAAGGAACGATATATTTTATTTTGTTTGTTTGCAGATGCCCGATGAAATGCCATTCTATGTCTTTGGGCAGACTTTCGCATTTGGCAGTCATTTCCTGCACCTTACTTTCTCCGAACACACGCTGGCCGGCACGATACGCTTCTTCTATCGCCTCGTTGGGGTGAAATTTGGAAACAGCCACCAGCCGTACCTTTTCAGGCAGTTCGCTCAGTACTTGTTTTAAATTCTCTGCAATCATCGTTTTTTTGAGTTATGAGTTATGAGTTATAAGTTATGGCTCGCAATAATAATTCATAACTTATAACTCATCACTTAAATTAAACTTCCGGTTTGTCGTCGGGCTCTGCACTGTACGGATATACATCCATAATGGCGGTTTCCGCTACAGATGCTATCTGATAGTCGGCCATTGTGCCTTTCATGCCCTCATCCAGTTTCTTCACTGCATCACGCAGGTCGGCAGCCTGCACCAATACCTGGGTAGAGGTTTTCTTTTCCGCACCGCTTTTCTCGTCCAGTGTGATGAAAACCAGTTTACATTTAAACCAGCGGTCGGCAGCTTCCTC
>OGGL01000520.1_pt1 | contig 9352 bp, 9 predicted proteins | sample 1571221 | NCBI WGS metagenome assembly OGGL01 (sample SAMEA2582062, study PRJEB24529) | metagenome | biome: Human gut stool | place: China | collected 2011
AAATACGGGCTATTTGAAATATGTTTCGTTCTCAGAATTTTCAGAAAATGGTTTATTGCAGAAATGCATTTCATTTATAAGAGAAGTAGGTTATACTGGTTTGTTTTCAATGGAATTTCTTCGTGACAAATATGGAAACGACTATTTTATGGAAATCAATTTTAGAAATGATGGGAATGCTATTTCTGTTACAGAGGCTGGAGTTAATCTCCCTTATATTTGGTATGCATACAATTCTAGTATTGATTATAACGAAGAAATGCAAAAAAATATTCGTACAGTTTATGTAATGCCAGAGTTTTCGGATTTTAAGGTAGCTCTACGATTATATAATAAGAATATTTTTAGTTGGTTTAATGATGTTTGTAGAACAAATAGATTTATGGAATACGATTCAAGGGATAAAAAACCGTTTTGGGTTGGTTTATATCATGAATTATATGACATGCTATATTATAAATTATTAAAAAATAAAAGATAGTTATTGATGTTACTATTTGACCGTATAAGGAAATACTGCTTATCTTCTGCATGGAATATAGGTTTTGTGGAAGATAAAGTTCAATGTGTTATTCTAAATGATTTGCAGAATATACATTGGATGAAGCATCAATATAGCGACAGATGGTTCGCTGATCCTTTTATTCTGAATGTAGATGAGGAGAATATAATCCTTTTGGTGGAGGAATTTTGTTATTCATTTAGTAAAGGACGTATCGCAAAATTGGTAGTTAGCCGTAAAGATTATATCTTGAAGGAGATGAAAATTGTATTGGAAGAACCATGGCATTTGTCTTTTCCTTTTATATTAAGGAAAAACGACAAGATCTATATTATTCCAGAGAGTTGTAAAGCAGCGGTTACAGCTGTTTACGAATATGATTTGTTGACGGATTCTATGATAAAAAATAACGACCTTTCACATTTACCGTTAACAGATGCAACCGTACTACATTGGAATGACACAAATTATATACTTTCGACAAAACTTCCATTTCCTAATGATAAAGATTTATATTTGTTTAATTTCGATTATGAAAAGATGGTTATTGATGATAAACCGGTTCAAAAAGTAAAATTTGGAGGAAAAGTTGCACGCAATGCCGGTGAAGTGTTTGTCGTTGATGGTCAATATTATAGACCTGCACAGGATTGTAATAAAAATTATGGAAATGGAATTGTAATTCAACGAATAGAATCTGTCGGTGAACGTTTTTTGTTTTCAGAAGTTAAAACATTCTTTTCAACCAATAAAAAAATGGATTTAGGATACCATACTTTCAATATGTATAAAGGTTTGATAGTTGTTGATGGTCATGGACATAGGCGAAAATTATTATTTATGATATATAGCATTTTAGTAAATATCAAAGGAATGTGGAAAAACAAGCGATGATTCAATGTTGCAGAATTAAAAGAAGAGTAAGGAATATAAGATAGTAAACTTCTATTTGTAAAAAGATTTTATTTCTTATTGCTATGAATAAAGGTATAGTAGTTACAATTCTTACTGTTTTATATTTTCTTTGGAATATATTTGCTGGAATTAAATTAACATGGGGTGGAATTTTAATGTTGATTTGGGGAGGTCGTATTAATATCATTTTATTCCTGATTTTTGCTTTATTGTTTATTCTCATTGGGTTAACTGATAAAAAAGGAAGCGTTTTTACATCAAAGTACAAGCGATATGCATTTCCATTTATATTAGCTTATCTTTTTATTTATTTTTATGCAGGTTTTTTCTTGGGAGAATATCCTAGCGGATCTTTTTTAATGAATGCCTTTATGGCGTTTATATTTATACTTCTCAATGACAAATGGAAACTTACGGTTTTTGATTGGTTGGTCAAATCTCTCGTGTTTTTTTTGTCCTTGTCGTTAATTGAATACCTCCTTTATATTTTTACTGATCAGGGTATTCTGATTGCTTATTTCATTCGTGATAATTCTGGTCGCGAACAGCTTTTCGAACAACATCTTTTCAATTTCTTTATTATAAACTCTACTATTCGATTTCAAAGCTTTTGTGAAGAACCTGGAGAACTTGGTACTCTTTGCTATTTGATGTTATTTCTGATAGGGAATAATCCTCGATATAAAATTTATTATTACTGTTTTTGGATTTTTGGTCTAGCTTCATTCTCATTGGGATTTTATATACTTGCAGCCATTTATTTGTTGTCAATTCGTTTCAAGATTCGTACAATTGTTCTTACAGCTGTTTGCGTATTGACAATGCCTTTAATTTTGGGTGAGCAGTTTGAGACTTTAGTCATGGAACGTATTAGTGGAAAGGATATTAGGGATATTGACAATAGAACGGGTGACGCACTTAATAGTGCCCTCAGTACTTCCATTTTCGATGGGTCGATAATTTATGGTCATGGTGGAGTACTTCCTGATAATATGGGATATGATTCAGGGAACACTGGAGGAAAGGTATTTTTGTATAAATATGGTGTTTTAGGGTTGATTTTACTCTTATGTCCGTTTTGGAAATTCATTAATCAGTATTATCGTCAATATCGTGTGCCATATCGGCTTCGAATGTGTTTTGTGATTGCATTCTTCGGAGCATTCTACAAGTCAAATATGCTTGAATTCTATTGGTGCTTATGTCTTCCTTTCTTGTTCCCTATGTTGGCATCTGGAGCTACTTCAAAGACATTTAGTATAGATAACATCAAGTTGTAGCAATTATTATGAATATATTATTTCTGTGCCATCAACTTACTGGTGGGGGGGCTGAACGTGTCTGTGCAGATGTAGCGAATGGCTTGAGCCGTTTGGGACATAAAGTTGCAATTATGATGGATACATCAATAGCTATCGTTTATCCCGTATTACCAGATGTGCAAATTTATTCTTGTCCAGAAAGAAAGGGTAATTCCTGGATCATGTATCGTATCAAAATATTTTGGAAGATATTGGAAGTTTTAAAGAAATATAAACCAGATGTTATAGTAAGTATATTGTACTTTCATGCAACACTTGCTAAATTGGCATCCATGTTGGTACATAAGTGTCCAGTGATAGTTTCTGACCATAATTCTTTTGAACGACCAGAATCAGCTCCTTTCCCATTGAACCAAAAAATAGATAAATTTTTCAGAAACTATTATTTTGATTATCTGACGGTCTTGACACAAGCTGATTATACGTTTTTAAACGGTCGTTTCAAAAAAGTAGTTGTTATGCCTAATCCTTTGACTTGGGAACCGGAAAAAGTAATTCCATCAAAAAGTAAAATAATACTTGCTGTTGGACGTGTGGATATTTGGTACTGCAAAGGCTTTGATATTTTGTTAAAGGCATGGAGCAATCTTGCATGCTTTTATCCTGATTGGACTCTAAGGTTAGTCGGTGCTGGACACAAAAAAAATGTAGATTATTTGAAGTCGTTAGTACAGAATATATCTAATGTAGAGTTTGTTCCATATACCAAGGAGATTAAAACAGAATATCGTGATGCTGAGATATTTGTTCTTAGTAGTCGTTACGAAGGTTTTGGTTTAGTGCTTACTGAAGCTATGTCACAAGGTTGTGCTTGTATTGCTTGCGATTATAACGGTCGCCAATCAGAAATTGTAATTAATAATAAAACAGGTCTTATTTGTGGAATTGATAATCTGTTAGAATTAGAACAGAAATTAAAAATATTATTAGACAATAATGAGTTACGCAAGAGGCTACAACATAATGCATTACATGCACTCGACAGATATAAAGTAGACCATATATCTAAATTGTGGGAGCAGTTGCTTCACAAGTGCATTTATGAGTAATTCTTTTAGTTTATAAATTATGCTGAATCCTTTTAGGAGAATTTTTGATTTTTATTGGAGATTTTTAGTTTCTCCTATTGACTACGCCAGACATATAGGGGTTTTTGTTGGTGAAAATTCTTTTATAGCTACGAGGAAATGGAGTAGTGAACCTTATCTGATTACAATTGGTAATAATGTTCAAATTACGAGTGGCGTAGCTATTCACACACATGGAGGAGGGAACTCTGTGCGTTCTCGAATTCCAGATTTTGATGTATTTGGAAAAGTGCAAATCGAAGATTGGGCTTATATAGGTGCATATTCTCAAATCATGCCAGGTGTTACTATTGGAGAAGGTGCTATTGTAGCAGCAGGTAGTGTAGTAACGAAATCAGTACCTCCTAGGACGGTAGTGGGAGGAAATCCTGCCCGCTATATATGTACAGTAGACGAATACATTCAGAAGAATCTGGAATTTAATTTACAAATACATGGCAAGAATTTATCACTAAAAGAAAAACGGAAATTCTTGTTGACACTTCCTGAAGAAAAATTCTTAAAAAAATAGCTATGAAGATATTTTTCTATATTAATACTATATCTAGTGGGGGGGCTGAGAGAGTGCTGACTAATTTGGCAACAGAAATGTCGACTCGTGGACATGAATGTGTTTTGATAACATCTTTCCCTTGTTCATGGGAATATTCTTATGGAGAAGATGTGCAGCGTATTTCATTAGATTTGAATAAGATAGCCAGATATTCTTGTTTCATTTATGGCAGAACCTAATTTCCGAGCAATAATCGCAAAACTTGGTTCTGGCATAAAGTCCATTCTTTCAGTTCGCAGCAGTCCGGATGTTGAGTATGGCAGTAATTTTACATCTTTTTTGGCCAAAATATTATTTCGTTTTGGAGATGCAATTGTTTTTCAAACTCATGATGCTAAGATATGGTTTCCAGAGGTAATACGGAAGAAATCATTTATTATATATAATCCTATTGATCGGGTTTTCTACAATACGAAACTAAGCGAGTCTCGTTCGGGAATAGTTACGGTCGGTCGAATTGACAAATTCAAAAATCATAGATTACTGATTGAATCATTTGCGAAAATTGCAAATCAAGTGAATGATAATCTTATAATATATGGATCAGGAGATGTTACTTCATTGAAACTATATGCTGAGTCACTTGGTATAGGAGAAAGGGTTCATCTACCTGGCCAAATATCAGATGTTCCTACTTTCATAAAAAGTGCGCGGCTATTTGTTTTGTCTTCGAATGTTGAGGGAATGCCTAATGCATTGATGGAAGCTATGGCTATTGGTCTACCTTGTATATCAACCGATTGCCCTTGTGGAGGTCCTCGAATGCTATTTCCAGAAAGCATTAGGGAGTATCTTGTCCCAGTAGGAGATTCAGATACTTTATCGAAACGAATGTTGGCGGTTCTTACAGATTCTCAAAAAGCAACATTTCTTGCACAAGAATGTAAGAAGGCTTCTTTTGAATTTGAGTCGTGTAGAGTTTTTGACAAATGGGAATTGCTATTCAGGAATACCTAACTTTTATTTACTAATTTCATTATTGATGAATATACGAGGAGTCTGATGAAAATCTTGCATATCATAAATTCATTCATGAGAGGTGGTGGTGCAGAGACATTAGTTTTAACCTTAGCTACTGCATTAAGTAGGATAGAAGGCAATACAGTTCATGTATTAAGCTTGAAAGATCCGGAAGACAAGGAGTTTGTTCAGTTTTTGGAAGAACAAGGAGGAAAATGCTTTGCATTATCTGAAAATTTGAAATCGTTCAAAAATGTTCAATTGTTAGCAAATTTTATTAAAAGAGGTAACTATGATATTGTGAATGTTCATCTTTTCCCATCCCTTTATGTGGCAGCATTAGCTAAAATATTAAAAGGGGTGAATACTCGTTTGGTATATACAGAGCATTCTACGACTAATAGACGTAGAGGGAGATTGATGTTTAGAATTATTGATAAAAGAGTATATCATGTTTATGATTGTATTATAACAATATCAAAAGAGGTAGAGCTGGCACTCAAAAAACACGTTCCAGATGCACGTACTGTAACGATAAATAATGGAATTAATATATCATTATTTGAAAATGCAATTCCTGCCAATATTCGCACAGAAATGGGTTTGAAGCCAGATTGTAAACTAGTTACAATGGTAGCTAGGTTTTGTTTCATGAAAGATTACAAGACTCTTATCAAAGCGATGTCGAGACTTGAGCGTGATATACATTTATTATGTATCGGTGATGGCCCTTTTTTGAACGAGAATAAAGAATATGCGAAGGCAGTAGGCGTAGACTCTCGTATACATTTTCTTGGTTTGAGAAAAGATGTTCCTAATTTGCTACAAGCTTCAGATGTTATAGTTCTTTCTTCGAAACATGAAGGATTTAGTATTTCAATGCTTGAAGCTATGTCATGCAAAAAGCCTTTTATTGGTTCCAATGTACCAGGTATTGGTGATTTGGTAAGAGATGTAGCATTGTTGTTTGAGTTTCAGGATGATGAAGAACTGGCTCTACGCATAAAAGAGGTTTTAACAGACAGAACCTTATATTGTAATGTCGCTGAAAAATGCTATTCTTTTGCCAAACAATATGATATAAACATAATATCACAAAAATATATGAAACTTTATAGAAGTCTATGATTTCTACAGCAAATGTAGGAATAGCTGTTGCTTTTTGGAAATGTAATAATAATTGTAAATATATGGCATATAAACATTTGAAATTTCCCCAAGGTTCTTTATTCTTGGTGACTGGCGGAGCTGGTTTTATTGGTTCCAATCTTTGTGAGGATATTTTAAATCTCGGCTATAAAGTAAGATGTCTTGATGATTTATCCACGGGTAAGCAAGCTAATGTGGATATGCTTTTGAGTAATCCCGACTATGAGTTTATTTATGGTGATATAAAGAATCTTGATTCTTGTATGGTAGCATGTAAAGGAGTGGATTATGTGTTACATCAAGCGGCTTGGGGCAGTGTACCTCGCTCAATAGAGATGCCTCTTTTTTATTGTGGTAACAATATCCAGGGAACTCTCAATATGCTTGAAGCTGCACGGCAAAATAAAGTGAAAAAGTTCGTTTATGCTTCTAGTTCTTCAGTCTATGGTGATGAGCCCCATCTTCCAAAGTCGGAGGGAAAGGAAGGTAACTTGCTTTCTCCTTACGCTGTGACCAAACGTTGTGATGAAGAATGGGCTAAACAATATACTCGTCATTATGGGCTTGATACCTATGGAATGCGCTATTTTAATGTGTTTGGTCGTCGGCAAGATCCTCATGGAGCTTATGCTGCTGTAATACCTAAGTTCATCAAGCAGTTAATTGATAATGAACGTCCTATTATTAATGGAGACGGTAAACAAAGTCGCGATTTTACCTACATTGAAAATGTGATTGAGGCTAATTTAAAGGCATGTCTTGCACCAAGTGAGGTTGCTGGTGATACTTTTAATATTGCATATGGTGGCCGTGAATACCTCATAGACATTTACTATACATTAACAAAAGCTTTAGACAAAGAGATTGAACCGATTTTCAGTACTGAACGCAAGGGAGATATCAAGCATTCTAATGCAGATATTAGTAAGGCAAAACTCTTACTTGGCTATGAGCCAGAATATGATTTTGTGAGAGGTTTAAATGAGGCTATTGAATGGTATAAAAATAATCTGTAAAACAAGAAAAATATAGTCGAATATAATGGAAAGTGAAATTAAAATTGCCGTAATCGGTCTCGGTTACGTAGGGCTTCCTTTGGCTCGTTTGTTCTCTACCAAATACAAAACTGTTGGTTTTGACATGAATAAATCTCGTGTGGATGCATTGATGGCAGGACACGATGCTACCCTTGAAGTTTCGGACGAATTGCTACAGTCTGCCATTGCCAATGGCTTCAAGTGCACGGCTGACATTGAAGACATTCGTGATTGCAACTTTTATATTGTGGCAGTTCCTACCCCTGTGGATCATAACCATAATCCGGACTTGACTCCTCTGTATAGTGCAAGTACCACTGTAGGGAAAGTGATTTCCAAAGGTGATATTGTAGTGTATGAATCTACAGTATATCCGGGTGTGACTGAGGATGAATGTATTCCGGTAGTGGAAAAAATATCCGGTTTGGAATTCAATACGGATTTCTTTGCAGGTTATTCCCCCGAACGCATCAATCCGGGTGACAAGCTACACACAGTCGAGAAGATAAAGAAAGTGACTTCAGGTTCAACTCCTGAAATTGGTAAGAAAGTGAACGAAGTGTATGCTTCTGTTATATCTGCCGGGACACATTTGGCTCCCACGATGAAGGTGGCGGAGGCAGCCAAAGTCATTGAGAATTCGCAACGTGATATCAATATAGCCTTTGTCAATGAGCTTTCCAAGATATTCACGCGTATGGGGATTGATACTCAGGATGTGTTGGAGGCTGCAAGTACCAAATGGAATTTTCTTCCCTTCAAGCCGGGGCTGGTTGGAGGACACTGCATTGGCGTAGACCCTTATTATCTGGCCCAGTGTGCACAGAGTTATGGCTATAATCCTGAAATCATATTGGCCGGTCGTCGTATGAATGATGGTATGGGAGAGTATGTGGCTGGTCAAGTGATAAAACTGATGCTGAAAAAAGGAATTCAGGTTTTGAACTCTAATATACTGATACTCGGTTTTACTTTCAAGGAGAATTGTCCGGATGTACGTAATACGAAAGTGATAGATATTTATGAGGCTTTGATGGGATACAATCTGAATATAACCGTTTATGATCCGTGGGCAAATCCGGATATCGTAAAGCATGAATATGGAATTGAAGTGATCAATGAACTTCCTGAAGAAAAGTTTGATTCGGTTGTGTTGGCGGTTGCCCATCAACTGTTTACGGGAATAGATATCGAAAGTTTGTCGAAGACACGGTCTGTTGTGTTTGATGTTAAAGGTTTCTTGCCCAAAGAATCCGTTGACGGCAGATTATGATAAAATGAAAAAGCTTTTCTTTGTTACCAATGTTGATTGGTTCTTTATTTCCCATCGTTTGCCTATTGCCCTGAATGCTATTCAGCAGGGATATGAAGTTTATTTATTGTCACGGGATACCGGAAGAAAACAGTTTTTACAAGGGAAAGGGATTCGCTTTATCGATATTCCTTTTGACCGTTCCGGAAGTAATCCTTTGCATGAATTGAAATGTATTTTTCAGTTATATACAAACTACAAAAAGTATAGACCTAATATAATTCATCATGTTACTTTAAAGGCTGCATTGTTAGGTTCTGTTGCAGCTAAGCTGTCAGGGCAACATCATGTTGTGAATGCAATAAGTGGATTGGGGTATAACTTTACGAACGGCAGGAATGGGATTTTGCAGAAGTTGATAAGGACTTTGATCCGCATTGCATTCAAAAGTAAGTCTTTTTCCTTTATTCTTCAGAATCCGGATGATGTGGGGATGATCAAAGGCTTCAATCTGGTTCCCTCGTCCCATATTTTTCTGATAAAGGGCTCGGGAGTAGATTTGAATGAATTTGTT
>OGGL01000541.1_pt1 | contig 9022 bp, 8 predicted proteins | sample 1571221 | NCBI WGS metagenome assembly OGGL01 (sample SAMEA2582062, study PRJEB24529) | metagenome | biome: Human gut stool | place: China | collected 2011
ACGAAGACCAGCGCTGGACCCATGTGATCGCACCGTTCACTATCCCGAAGCACTGGCAGATCTACCGCGGGTTCGACTTTGGCTTTTCCAAGCCGTTCTCGGTGGGGTGGTACGCAGCGGACGAGGAGGGACGGCTGTACCGCATCAAGGAGCTGTACGGCTGCACCGGCAGGCCGAACGAGGGCCTGCGCATCGACCCGGTGGAACAGGCCCGGCGCATCCGAGAGGCAGAGCAGAACGACCCGCTTTTGCGCGGCAGGGTGATCCACGGCATTGCCGATCCGGCCATCTTTGATGAGAGCCGCGGCGAAAGCATTGCCGCTATGATGGAGCGCAGCCCGAACTTCCTGCGCTGGTCCCCCGGCGACAACACCCGGCTTGCGGGCAAGATGCAGTTCCACTACCGGCTGAATTTTGATGCGGACGGCAGGCCGATGTTTCAGGTGTTCAATACCTGCAAGCACTTTATCCGCACGATCCCGAACCTTGTGTACGACGAAAGCAACGTGGAGGACATCGACACCCGGCAGGAGGATCACATTTACGACGAGTGCCGCTATGTGCTGATGGAGAACCCTATCAGCCCGCCGGTGCGCTGTGCTGCGCCGCCCATGCCCGACGACCCGCTGAACCTGCACAAGCGGGCAAGATTTTACAGAATTTAAAGGAGAAACGCAATGGACGATTACGAGAACGAAGCTTTGCCCGTGGGTGAAGCACAGGTGGCCGAGGCCATGCAGACTTGCAGCGGTACAAGGCGGGCAAGGCCGCGCTGGACAAGCGTATTGTGGATAACGAGCTGTGGTTCCGCATGGGCCATTGGAAGAACTACCAGAACCCCATGATGCCCGGCAAGGCCCAGCCTTCCAGCGGGTGGCTGTTCAACAGCATTGCCAACAAGCACGCCGATGCCATGGACAACTACCCGGAACCGAACGTGCTGCCCCGAGAGGCAGATGACGAGGACACCGCACGGGCACTTTCCAGCGTATTGCCGGTGGTACTGGAACAGGCCGACTACGAGCAGGTGTACAGCGACTGCTGGTGGCGCAAGCTCAAACAGGGCACCGGCGTGACCGGCATCTTCTGGGACCCTGCAATGCGCGGCGGAATTGGCGACATTGCGGTGCGCAGCGTGAACCTGCTGATGCTCTACTGGGAGCCGGGCGTGGCGGATATTCAGGCATCGCCGGACTTTTTCAGCCTGAGCCTTGAGGACACGGCCCGGCTGTGCGCGCAGTACCCGCAGCTGGCAGGACACACCGCCAGCGTGCTGGACGTGCCCCGGTACATCCACGATGAAGGGCAGGACACCAGCTCCAAGAGCGTGGTGGTGGACTGGTACTATAAGCGCCCGGATGAAACGGGGCGCATGGTGCTGCACTACTGCAAGTTCTGCAACGGCGTAGTACTGTACGCCAGCCAGAACGACCCGGCGCTGGCAGAAAGCGGCCTGTACGACCACGGGCAGTACCCCTTTGTATTTGACCCACTGTTCGTGGAGGAGGACAGCCCGGCGGGCTTTGGCTACATCGATGTGATGAAGGACTGCCAGACCGCCATTGACAAGATGAACCATGCCATGGACGAGAACGTGCTGCTGAGTGCAAAGCAGCGGTATGTGCTCAGCGACACGGCGGGTGTGAACGAGGAAGAGCTGGCCGATTTCAGCCGGGACATCGTGCATGTGGTGGGACGGCTCAATGACGACAGTTTCCGTCCGCTGCAGACGGCGGGCCTGCAGGGCAACAGCCTGAGTTACCGCCAGAGCCGCATTGAAGAGCTGAAGGAGATCAGCGGCAACCGGGACATGACGCAGGGCGGCACTGCCGGAGGTGTGACCGCAGCCAGCGCCATTGCGGCCCTGCAGGAGGCAGGCAGCAAACTCAGCCGCGATATGCTCAAGAGCGCCTACCGTGCTTTTGCAAAGCAGTGCTATCTCATCATCGAGCTGATGCGCCAGTTCTACGACGAGCAGCGAGTGTTCCGCATCGTGGGCGAAAGCGGCGAGAGCCGGTTCGTGCCCTTCTCGGCGCAGGCGCTGCGGGCGGTGCCCGGCGGCAGCGTGGGCGGCGTGGAACTAGGCAGCCGGGAGCCGATCTTTGACATCGTGGTGAGCGCCGCCAAGAAGAGCACCTTCAGCCGTCTTTCCCAGAACGAGACGGCCAAGGAGTGCTATCAGCTGGGCTTTTTCAAGCCGGAAAATGCCGATGCCGCCCTTGCGGCACTGGAAATGATGGACTTTGAAGGCATTGAGAAGGTGCGTCAGCGGGTGCGGCAGAACGGTACCCTTGCCCAGCAGCTGGCTAGGATGCAGCAGCAGATGGCACAGATGGCGGCGGTGATCGCCCAGCAGGGCACCGGGCCTGACGAACCGGCCCGCAGTGCAGGCGGTGCGTCTGCGCAGAAGGACGGGCAGGCGGTAAAGCTGGCGGGCCTTGGCAATGCCCTGCCGGTGGCCGCCGCTGCACGTGCCATGGACATCCATTAAAAAGGAGGTGAATTTTATGATGAAAGTTTGTTACAGCGAGATGGATACCCCCGCCGGGCTGAGCTGCCGGCTGGAAGCTGCCGGTCATGCAGGCTATGCGCCTGCCGGGCAGGACATCGTTTGTGCAGGAGCCAGCACCGTGATGCAGGGCCTTGTGTACCTGCTGGCCGGGGAAGAGAATGCCCACAGCGAAGCCTTTGATGAGCCGGACGGCCCGCGTCTGTCAGTGAGCGTGGATGCGCCCTGCGAAGAATGGGTGCGCGGTGCCTTTGAGCTGGCCAAAGCCTGCTTTGTGCTGCTGGCCGAACGCTACCCGGAGAACGTCCGCTTTGCAGATGTGAGCCGCAGAGGAAAGGAGAGCATGATGGATCTGCAGCTGTTTGCAAGTGAAGGCGGCGATGCTGCGTCTGCTCCCCCTGCCCTGAGCGAAGCGCAGACCCGGCAGGCAGTGGCCTCCGGCACCATGAAGCCGGACGAAGCAAAAGCGCCCGCTGTGCCGCAGACTTCGGCAGAGAAAACCGTAGAGCTGCAGCCGGAAAAGCCCCGGCAGGAACTGCCTGTGCAGCGCCCGGAACTGCCGCCGCTGTCCAGCTTTGCCCGCAGCACACAGGCTGCTGTGCACAGCCTGCATGCCCGCTGGGCGGCAGAGGAAGCGGCCATGCGCCGCAGCCAGCCGGATTTTGATCTGCAGAACGAGCTGCGCAGCCCGGAGATGCGCCGCCTGATGCAGCTGCCCGGCATGAGGGTGCGGGATGCGTACCGTCTGGCCCACTACGACGAAAACCTGCGCACTGCAGCGCAGGCTGTGGAGCAGGGCGTGGTGGAACGCATTCAGCAGCGGGCCGCACGGCCCACCGAAAACGGCATCCGGCCCGGCGGCGCGGCTACCGTCCGCCCGGATGTAGCCAGCATGACCCGCGCCCAGCGAGAAGCACTGGAACGCCGTGTGCTCCACGGAGCACAGATCGAATTGTGACTATTTTACAAGAGAAAGGAATATGAGCATGAACAAGAATTTCAACATCCAGCTGTTTGCGGAAAACCTGAACACCACCGCTACCATGTCGAAAGAGATGAAGACCTTCTACGAGAAGCGTCTCATCGATCAGGCAGAGCCGCGTCTGGTGCACGACCAGTTTGCGGACTACTACCCTGTGCCTCAGAACGGCGGCAAGACCATCGAGTTCCGCAAGTACGACAGCCTGCCCAAGGCATCCACTCCGCTGACCGAGGGCGTGACCCCGAACGGTCAGGCACTGAATGTGACCACCATCACCAGCGATCTGCACCAGTACGGCGGCTGGACTCCGCTGACCGACGTGCTGCAGATGACCGCCATTGACAACAATGTGGTGCAGGCCACCCGTGTGCTGGCAAGTCAGGCAGGCCGCACCATGGACAGCATTACCCGCGATGTGCTGGCGGGCGGCACCAATGTGATCTATGCGCCCAAGCTGGCCGCAGACGGCACCGAGACTGCCGTTGCCAGCCGCAAGGCACTGGACAAGACCTGCACCCTGACCCCGAAGCTGTTCTTTCAGGCGGCGGCACAGCTGGGTGCGATGAACGCCGACCCCATCGGCGACAGCTACATTGCCATCATCCACCCCTACGCTGCCTACGACCTGAAGACCAGCAAGGAGTTCATTGAGGTGCACAAGTACGCCGACCCGGACACCATGTTCCGCGGCGAGATCGGCAAGCTGGGCAACATCCGCTTCATCGAGACCAGCGAGGCCAAGATCTGGAAGGATTCCACCTGCCCGGACGGTCTGGCTGTGTTCGGCACGCTGGTGCTGGGTGCCCACGCCTACGGTGTGACCGAGCTGGAAGGCGGCGGTCTGGAGCACATCGTCAAGCAGCTGGGCTACGGCGACGACCCGCTGAACCAGCGCGCTTCCGTGGGCTGGAAGGGCATGCGTGCGGCAGAGCGTCTGGTGGAGCAGTACATGGTGCGCATTGAAAGTGCGTCCAGCTATTCCGCCACCGCTGCTGCAAACTGAGGAGGCGTGAACCATGGCTGAAAAGAAAAATGTGCGCATCCGGCTGTTCAAGGATAACAGCCGCTACAAGGGCGATCTGTTCGTGAGCGTGAACGGTGTGAACTATAAGATCCGCCGCGGCGTGGAGGTGGAAGTGCCGCCCGAAGTGGCCGAGGTGCTGGAGCACAGCCAGATGCAGGATGAGCTGACCGCCGCCCGCATTGCGGCGGCAGAGAACGCCGCCCAGTAAACCCGAAACAGACAAAAAGCCCGGCTGGGGAGCCTGCCCGGCCGGGCCTTTATAAAAAGGAGAGTGAGCATATGACCGTAGGACAGGCGCTGGAACGCGCCGAAGAGCTGCGCCCGGGCAGCCGCATTGCGCTGGCCACCCGGCAGGCGTGGCTGAAGGAAGCAGACGCGATGCTGCGGGAACGCTTTTTTAAAAACAGCATCACAGATGCATACGACGATGTGGGCGCAGACCTTGCATGGGACGACAGCCTGCAGGACGACGATGTGCTGCTGGCACCGGCACCTTTTGATGCGCTGTATCCGCATTATCTGTGTGCCATGACCGATGCGGCCCTTGGTGAGACCGACCGCTACGTCGGGGAGCAGGCCCAGTACAACAGTCTGCTGGCAGATCTGGCGGCGTGGCTGCGGCGCAGCTACCCGACCCTGACGGGTGCCCAGTGGCGCTGGTAAGGAGGTGAGAGCATGGTTCTGGCAAACAGAGCGAAGCTGCAGAACAGCCGCAGTCTTGTGCGGGTATTCGGCGGGCTGAACGAGACCTATGCCTGCTCGGAAGCAGAGTACAGCGCGGGCGTGAATTTTTCTGCCCGGGATTTCCCGGCGCTGAGCACCCGCAAGCCGCGCCGCAAGCTGAGGGAGTTGACCGGGCTGAACGGCATGTATCACCTGAACGGGCTGCTGACCGTCTGCGGGAAGGATCTGATCTACACGCCGGATGCCGACGGCGAGGACCTGGTGACCTGCACCGAGGCAGTGACCGACGGCAAAAAGGCACTGGTGGGCATTGGTACAAAAATCCTGATCTTCCCGGACAAGGTGGCCTTTGATACAGCGGACGGAAGTGTTTCGGCACTGGGAGCTGTATGGCAGGCAGAGGGACAGAGCGTGCAGTTTGCACCCTGCGATGCCGCGGGTAAGGCCTACGAGGTGAGCGGTTACGGCAAGGAGGAACCGGAGAAGCCTGCAGACGGACAGCTCTTTTTGAAGGTGGAGGACGAGGAGCACCCATGGTCCAGCACCAGCACACTGGAAGAGTACAGCGCATCCTCCGGCAGCTGGACGGCGGTGCCGCTGGAATACTGCCGCATCACAGCGGCGGGCGCGCAGAGGCTATTTGCCCAGTGGGACACCGTGACCGTGCAGGGCACGGCAGCACAGCAGGCTGGCATGTGGACAAAGCTGGACGGGGATCTGGTAGTTTACGATGTGCTGGAAAACGGGCTGCGCGTGCGGGTAAGCCCGGAGGGAGATCATGTTTACGGCACGCTGGTGCAGAGCGCCGAGAGCGCCCAGTGGACCAGCTTGGACGGCAAGGAGACACGCAGCTTTGCGGTGAGCACGCCGGTGCGGATGGAACGCCGCGTGCCGGATCTGGACTACGTTACCGAGTGCGACAACCGGGTATGGGGCTGCAGCAGCAAGGAAAACGTGATCTATGCCTGCCGCTTAGGCGACCCCACCAACTGGTTTTCCTACCGGGGCATTGCGGCAGACAGCTACGCAGTGACGGTGGGCAGCGATGGTGCGTTTACCGGCGCGGCCACATGCATGGGCTATGCACTGTTCTTTAAGGAGAACACACTGCACAAGCTCTATGGCTCCAAGCCTTCGGATTTTCAGCTCACCTCGCTGCGCTGCCGGGGCGTTGCCAAAAACGCGGCGCGCAGCCTGTGTGTGCTGAACGAGACGCTCTATTATCTTTCGCCGGACGGTGTGATGGCATGGGACGGCAGCATTCCAACAAAAGTGTCCGGCGCGTTGGATTCGGGCCGACTGGCCAATGTGCAGAGCGCGGTGGGCAGTGCGCTGGATGGCCGCTATTACCTGCATGTGGCCCGCACGGCGGCAGGCGAAAATACGGCAAGGCTGCTGGTGTACGATACCGAGCGCGCGCTCTGGAGCGAAGAAAACGTGTGCTCCTACGAGATGACCAGCACCGGCGGACAGCTTTATCTGTGGGACGGGCAGGCACTGTGGGCCGCAGATCCCAGCCGCGAAGCGGACTGGCAGGCCACCGACGGTGTGGAGGAAAAGCTGAACTTTGAGCTGACCACTGGTGACATTGGGCTGGACGGGGCCGAGGACCGGTATCTTTCCCGACTGACGCTGCGGCTGGATGCCGAGTGCAGCAGTACGGTGGAGGTGGCCGCCAGCTATGACGGCGGCCCATGGGAGACGGTGGCAAGCCTGACGGCACAGGACAAGCGGCGCAGCTTTGATCTGCCGTTCGTGCCCCGGAGGCACGGCACCCTGCGGCTGCGCCTGAAGGGCAGGGGACAGATCACCCTGCGCAGCATTGCAAAAACAATGGCCGCTGCCAAGGGCGGCATTGCAGGCGGGGAGGTGTGACGAATGGCAAGCGTGATGGGCATTAACAAGATCGGCCTGCCCAAGCTCAGCGAGAACATGGACCCGGAGGATGCCCGCGCCCTGCGCAGCTACCTGTACCAGATGCAGGAACAGCTGCAGTATGTACTGAGCAATCTGGACGTTGAAAACATGTCCGACGAGATGCGCACGAAACTGCAGAATTTATAAGGAAAGGATCATATATGGCAAACAGAAAGAAAAAGGACGAAGCGCTTGCCGCTGTGCAGGCGCAGACGGAGGGCAGCGGCCAGCCTGCCGTGCAGAGCGGCTATTCGGCAGCGGGACTGGACAGCCGTTCGGAGGTGGAAAACGCGCTGGCAAATTCCAGCTACAAGCCCAGCCAGACCGTGACGGATGCTGCAGATGCGCTGAAGGAGTGGCAGACAAACCGCCCGGGCGATTATCAGAGCAGCTATCAGGAGCGGATCGACCAGCTTTTGAACCAGCTGCTGCAGCGTGAGAGCTTCCAGTACAGCTACACCAAGGATCCGCTCTACCGCCAGTACGAGCAGAACTATTTGCAGAACGCCCACAACGCCAGCGCAGATGCTGCGGCGCAGGCTGCAGCCCTGACCGGCGGTTATGGCTCCAGCTATGCCACGAGCGCCGCCCAGCAGGCGTATCAGCAGCAGATCGGTGCGCTGAGCAGCGCCATCCCCACGCTGTACAGTCTGGCGCTGGATACGTATACCAGCGGCGGCAACGAGCTGGTGAGCCAGCTGGATCAGCTGAACAACAGCGAACAGGATGCCCAGCAGCAGTACAACAACAAGCTCTCGGACTACTACACCCAGCTGCAGCAGAAGGGCGAAGCATACAACAACGCCTATGCACAGGACTACGGGCAGTATCAGGATTATCTGAGCCAGCTGGGAACCCTGCACGATTATTACTCCGCGCAGGAACAGCAGCAGGCAGCACGCCGCCAGCAGGTGTTCAGCAATGTGATGACCGTGCTGGGTGTGCTGGGCGATGCGGTGCAGATCGTTCTCAGCGGCACCACGGGCGTTGGCTCCATGCTGAGCGGCCTGCTGAATACCGGCTATAACATCTACTCCGGCAACCGTCAGTACGAGGCAGCCCGTGCGGACACTCAGTGGAACCAGCAGCTGCAGGAGCGTCAGTATCAGGACAGCCTGAACCAGCAGCGCTACGAGAACGAGACGAGCGAGAGGGAGTACCAGGACAAACTCAACCAGCAGAAATTCAACAACGATGTCACAAGCCAGAAGCTGAACATCGCACTGGGCGAGTGGAACCTGAAAAAGTCCAATGCAGCGCAGAAAGCAAGCCGCGCTGGCAGCACGGCGGCAGGCAGTAAGACTGGCGGCCCTGGTACGGGCAGTACGTCCTCCGGTACGGCCAGCCGCAGCACGGGCACTGCCACCCGTCTGGGCAGTGACACCTCCCGGAATGTGACGGTGCCCTACATGGCCATGCTGATGCGCAGCCAGGGCAAGAGCGATACCAGCATCAGCACCGCACTGCGGCAGGATGGCTATTCCAGCGCAGAGATCGCACAGATCCTGCAGCAGATGAAGCGCTGACCGTGCGGATGGATATCAAACAATAAAAAGCATGTGCAGAGCACACAGGAGCCGTTCCGGCCAGAGGTGTTCTGCACATGCTTTTTTAGCAGAAAATAATGGCGTGCTGTTCGAGCCCCACTGGGCACCCCACCAAATAAAAAAATCCGCCGATGCAGAGCATCAGCACAGCATTTGTCTTGGTAGACATTCCTACTGATTGGGACCCGCAGGCTAACCAACAGCCCACTGGGCTGTTGGTTGCTCTGCCGCTGATGCGTCAGAGCCGCCTTGTTCGAGCCCCACTGGGCACCCCGCCAAATAAAAAAATCCGCCGATGCAAAGCATCAGCGGATTTTTTGGTGGGGTGCCCAGTGGGACTCGAACCCACGGTCTCCAGA
>OGGL01000547.1_pt1 | contig 8929 bp, 8 predicted proteins | sample 1571221 | NCBI WGS metagenome assembly OGGL01 (sample SAMEA2582062, study PRJEB24529) | metagenome | biome: Human gut stool | place: China | collected 2011
TTTCAGAAGAAGCCTCCGTGTCTGATAAGGATACGGAGGCTTTGTTCGTTTTATATACCTCTCCTCTAACATTCCGTTTCTACCGCTAATCACTATACCTTATTATATATAATTATTCATCGTATATTCATCAGATTAATTCCCGAATTAAGGTGCTAAATGAATGATTAAAAACGTTTAAAATCAGTATTTTATATCCTATTCCCACTTTCGTATTTCATATATTCTTCGTACCTTTACAGAGTATTAAAAGGTATAGTAAATCCTTTAATCAGTGAACAATTTAATCTTTTTACAAAAGAAAGTAACATAGCTGTAAAACAAATAAGAGAGACATCTGTTATTTATTGTAGAATCATTAGACGACATGAAAACAACTGTAAAGACATTCTGGATATGCATGCTACTGATGTTGACTTGCAGCATTAGCGGTAAAGCCATTGACCTGGTGCAGGTGGATGACAGAATGGCCGGAACTGCTGAAGTTTCCGCTTCTTTATCTTCATGTTCTTCTACTTCCGACAATAGTATTGACAAGAAGAATTCATTGTTCACGAATACCAAGTTCGCATGGACTACGGATGTCGAACTGGGAAACAAACCGGTTTCCGAAACTTACTCTTCTCATCAACAGCGTTTGCGCAGGGTGATTGAAGACAATCTTTTCCTCAGAAACATTCTTTTGATGTTATCCAACCACGAGAATCTACTCGTGCAAGGCCGCTCTAAATTATACTACTCAGATAAAGACCCGTACTATGCATTGACGGGCAGTGATTACTATATTTATACGCTTCGGCGGATTTTGATTTAGCCAACTTTTCTTCTTATTGATTTCCCCCTTTTTCTCCTTATTGTCTTGAAGAGACTGAAGGCAGGTGACCTTTAGTGTACATATATGTTAGTTAAGGTTGCAAGGATGATTACGCCCTGTCGGTTCGTAAGCGGGAAGTCGTATCCCTATGCTTTATTTTCAAAACTCTATTTAAATACCAACAATTAAACTTTTCATCATGGAAACTACTCAAAAAAAAGCAGCCTCTTTTAAAGGCATCAGATCCGCCGGTTGGGTAATCGTAATCTGTTTTATCATCGCCGTGCTTATTTTTCACTTTGTGTTGGGAAATCCCTCCAACTTTATGAACAACGACCCGAACAACCATCCGTTGCCGGGTAACTTCCTCGGTACCATCTATAAAGGTGGATTCATTGTTCCTGTAATTCAAACGCTTTTGCTGACTGTCATCGCACTGAGTATTGAACGTTATATTGCCATTGGCGCTGCCTTTGGTAAGGGGTCATTGGTGAAATTCGTAGCTAACATCAAAGCAGCCTTGGCTGAAGGTGATATGAAGAAGGCACAACAAATCTGCGATTCACAACGTGGTTCTGTAGCCAATGTGGTAAATGCCACTTTGAAGAAGTATGCCGAGATGGAGAATGACACAGAGCTGTCCAAAGACCAGAAACTGCTTGCCATCCAGAAGGAATTGGAAGAAGCCACTGCGCTGGAACTGCCGATGATGGAGCAGAATCTTCCTATTATTGGTACCATCACGACTTTAGGTACATTGATGGGATTGCTCGGTACAGTTATCGGTATGATCCGTTCATTTGCCGCCCTTGCAGCCGGAGGTTCAGCCGACTCCATGGCTCTGTCGCAAGGTATTTCTGAGGCTTTGATTAATACTGCCTTCGGTATCTTGACCGGTGCATTGGCCGTTATCTCCTACAACTATTATACAAACAAGATTGACAAGTTGACTTACAGCCTCGATGAGGTTGGTTTCTCCATCGTGCAGACTTTTGCAGCTACCCATAAATAGTTGACTGCTGATAGTTGGAGCTGCGCTGTGACGTAGGCTTCTATTATCTATTCAACGAATGAATTCTCAATTTTAATTTTCAATGAAACGATTATGGGCAGAGCGAAAATAAAAAAGAAAAGTACGTTCATCGATATGACGGCGATGAGTGACGTAACTGTACTGCTGCTGACCTTCTTCATGCTGACTTCTACGTTCGTGAAGAAAGAGCCGGTACAAGTAACGACTCCCGCCTCTGTATCCGAGATTAAGATTCCGGAGACAAATGTACTCCAGATATTGGTCGATCCGAGCGGAAAAGTATTTATGAGTCTGGACAAGCAGTCCGACTTGCGCGAAGTGCTGGAAGCTATGGGGCAGGAGTATGGAGTGACTTTCACTCCGGAGGAAACTAAAAAATTCATGCTGGCGTCTACCTTTGGTGTGCCGATGAAGAGTATGAAGAAATACCTCGACTTGCCGCAAGACCAGCAAGATGCTGTATTGAAGAATGAGGGGATACCGACAGACAGTATTGACAATCAGTTCAAGGCCTGGGTACGCAACGCCCGTGCAGTGAACAGTGATTTGCGCATTGCCATCAAGGCAGATGCCAATACTCCTTATTCCGTAATAAAAAATGTGATGAACTCACTTCAGGACCTCAGAGAGAACCGGTACAACCTGATTACTTCTCTGAAGACCACAAGTGAAGAGTGACAAGCTACGAGTTACAAGTAGAACAAGAAAGGAAACATTATGGCTGAAATACAAGAAAGCGGCAACAAGAAAGGTGGAAAAAGCAAGCAGAAGAAAATGACTGTCAGGGTGGACTTTACACCTATGGTGGACATGAACATGTTGCTGATTACCTTCTTTATGCTTTGTACCTCACTGAGCAAACCTCAGACCATGGAGATAAGCATGCCGAGCAATGACAAGACCATCACCGAGGAGCAGCAGACCAAAGTCAAGGCTTCCCAAGCCATCACGCTGTTGCTGGGGGATGACAACAAGTTGTATTATTACGAAGGGGAACCTAACTACAAGGACTATACTTCACTGAAGGAAACTACCTATCAGGCGGATGGTCTGCGGGCAATGCTTCTGCAACGTAATAGAGTTGCTGTGAACGAGGTGAACAGACTGAAGCAGCAGAAACTGGATCTTAAGATATCAGAGGATGACTACCGGAAACAGCTTTCCGAGATAAAAAGCGGAAAGGATACGCCGACAGTCATCATCAAGGCTACCGATAAGTCTTCGTACAAGAATCTGATTGATGCTCTCGATGAAATGCAGATATGTAATATAGGTAAGTATGTGATAACGGATATTGCCGAAGCCGACGAGTTCTTGATGAAGAACTACGAAAGCAAGGGCGAATTGTCCCAGAACATTGCTGAATGATGTGTAACACCCAAAGAAAGGAAAGAATATGGCTAAAGTAGATTTAAGCTCCCAAGCATGGTGTGACCTCGTGTTCAGTGGTAAGAACAAAGCATATGGAGCCTATAAGATGCGTGAGACCTCTCCCAGACGGCACAACATTGCCGTGATACTGGTAATTGTAATTGCATTGATAGGTTTCAGTATCCCTACGCTGATAAAGATGGCTACCCCCAAACAGAAAGAGGTGATGACCGAAGTGACTACCCTTTCGCAGCTGGAAGAACCGGAAGTGAAGCAGGAAGAGATGAAGCGGATAGAGCCCGTGGCCCCACCGCCGCCTGCATTGAAAAGCTCCATTAAGTTTACCGCTCCCGTCATCAAAAAGGATGAGGAAGTGAGGGACGAGGATGAAATAAAAAGCCAGACAGAACTGACGGAAACGAAAGTTGCCATCTCCATTGCCGACGTGAAAGGTAATGACGAGGAACACGGCAAGGACATCGCCGACTTGAAACAAGTGGTGACGCAGGCCGAACCGGAACCTGAAAAGGTTTTCGATATGGTAGAGCAGATGCCCCAGTTCCCCGGTGGTCAGGCCGAGATGATGCAGTTCATCAGCAAGAATATGAAGTATCCGACCATTGCCCAGGAAAACGGTACGCAAGGGCGTGTAACCTGCCAGTTTGTGGTAGGTGCCGACGGCAAGGTGCGTGATGTGAAAGTGCTGAGAGGTGTAGACCCCTATCTGGATAAAGAAGCTGTCCGTGTGATTATGTCCATGCCCAAATGGATTCCCGGCAAGCAGAATGGTAAGGCCGTATCGGTGAAATATACGATACCGGTGATGTTTAGATTACAATAAGTGTGTGTGTTATGAAAACGGTGAAACAACTTCAGCTTTCAGGCTTGCTGGTGCTGCTGACTCTGCTGTCTGCCTGCCAAAGCAAGCCCAAGGACGGACAAACGGATACGTATACCTCCGGTGTGATTGCAATTGCTGCGGACGAAAGTTTCCAGCCTATTGTGCAGGAAGAAATTGACGTGTTCGAAGGACTGTTCCCCTTGGCAGGAATTGTGCCCCGTTATGTGACGGAAGTCGATGCCGTCAACCTCTTGCTCAAGGACAGTCTGCGGTTGGCAATAACCAGTCGCAGACTGACTCCCGAAGAGATGAATTCCTTCAATAGCCGGAAGTTTTTTCCGCAGGAGATAAAGATTGCTACGGACGGGCTGGCATTGATAACCCATCTTGGCAATCCAGATTCATTGATTAGTGTGAAGGACATCCGCCGCATCCTGACGGGTGATGCGAAGCAGTGGAAAGATATCTATCCGGCTTCCCGTCTGGGGGATATCAGTCTTGTGTTTGACAACAAGAACTCCAGTACCGTACGTTTTGCTGTCGATTCCATCTGTAAGGGTGTACCGCTTTCCAGTCAGTTGAAAGCGTTGAAAACCAATAGGGAGGTGATTGACTACGTGGCCCGCACGCCTGATGCCATCGGTATTATCGGCGTGAACTGGCTGAGCGACCGGAATGACAGTACGGGGCTCTCTTTCAGTAAAGAGGTGCGGCTGATGTCCGTCAGTGCTGCTGACAAGGCCATGCCGGACAACAGTTACAAACCCTATCAGGCGTATTTGTATTACGGTGATTATCCGTTGGCACGCAGCATCTATGCCTTGTTGAATGATCCGCGGAGCGCACTTCCGTGGGGATTTGCCTCTTTCCTCGCTTCCGACCGGGGACAGCGGATTATATTGAAGTCGGGATTGGTCCCCGCCACCCAACCGGTGCGCGTGGTGAACGTCAAGGATGAATAACTAAAATGAATGCTAACATGAAACGTAGATTTGTATTTTGTTTGGGAGCGATGCTGTTTGCAGGTACGCTCGCCGCACAAACGCCGGTGCCCGAATGGCAGGCGGGGGTGGATAAAGTAAAAAGTCTGATAAAGACGAATCCGGAGCAGGCTTCCGACGCAGCCGGAGAACTGCTGAAGGGCAAGAACAAGAAAAATGTGGAGCTTGTGACTTCCGTGGCCCGTGCCTATCTGGATGTAGGACAGCTGAAAGAGGCGGAAACCTATCTGGAGATGGCAAGAAAGGCCGACAACAAGGCTCCGGCAGTTTCTGTACTCGAGGGTGACATCGCTTTTGCCCGGAAAGATATCGGAAAGGCATGCCAGCTTTATGAGCAAGCCATCTATTTTGATTCGAATTATAAGGATGCGTATCTGAAATATGCGCAGGCATACAAGTCTGCCAGTCCTTCGCAGGCCATAGAGAAGCTGAACCAGCTGAAGGCCATAGCTCCGGATTGCCTGGAAGCAGACAAGGAGCTGGCGGAAGTGTATTACGCCACCAACCGTTTTGGCAAGGCTGCCGACACCTATGCCAAGTTCATCGATACTCCCGTGGCTACGGAAGATGACATCCTGAAATATGCTTTTGCACTATTCCTGAACCACGACTTCGAGAAATCCTTGGCGGTGGCGCAGAAAGGTTTGCAGAAGAATGCCCGCCATGCCGCATTCAACCGGCTTGTGATGTACAACAATGTCGACCTCAAGCGTTATGACGAGGCAGAGAAGGCTGCCGATGCTTTCTTCAATGCTTCGGATAATGCCGATTATTCATGCTTGGATTACCGCTATCACGGTGCTCTGTTGAGTGCTCTGAAGAAATATGACCAGGCCATTGAGGAATATGGTAAGGCATTGGAGAAGGATGAGAGTCAGGTGGATTTGTGGCGTGAGATTGCCGATGCTTATGAATTGAAAAACGACTATACCCAAGCCATTGCTGCTTATAAAAAGTACTATGACTCGCTGGCACAAGATAAAAAGACGTCCGAAAACTTATTCCAGTTAGGGCGTCTGTACTACGGAGAGGGTACGTCCTCGGACACTCTCTCCGTTCAGTCTGCCGACCGCATGGCGGCATTGCAGGCTGCCGACTCTGTGTTCGCACTTGTTGCCGAACAAGCTCCCGACAGTTATTTGGGAGATATGTGGCGCGCCCGCACACACTCTGCCATGGACCCCGAAACTACAGAGGGATTGGCGAAACCTTATTACGAGAAGGTGGTGGACGTACTGCTTGCCAAAAACGAACCGAGGTACAACTCTGCATTGATAGAGTGTTACAGTTATCTGGGCTACTACTATCTGTTGAAGAGTGACTATGCTACTTCGAAAGAGTACTGGAATAAAATTCTGGCTATCGACCCCACCAATGCCACAGCAAACAAGGCATTGGACGGCATCAAATAGCAATAATTTTAGTTGTTTGTCGTGTCGGGAGGAGTGGAGAGTGATTCTTAGCTCCTCCTTTTTTGTTGCAGGGTCCCCCTTGGAGGCAGTGATTGCTTGCGGTAGTCCGTGGGTGAAGTGCCTAAGTGTGTCTTCACATACTTCCCGAAAAAGGAGATGTTGGGGAAATCCTGATGCTCGGAAATCTCCTTGATAGACTTATTGGAATACTTCAGAAAATATTTGATGTCTTCGACCACATAATCGTTTATCCACTCGAAGGCTGTCTTTCCGCTGACCTTTTTGCAGACGGTGGAAAGATATTTGGGAGTAACACACAGCTTACCCGCATAATAGGAAATAGAACGTTTTTTCACCTCGGTGCAGGCCAGCAGGTCGAGGAATCTCTTGAATAGAATGTTGCTCCGCTTCACCATTTGGCTTTCGGGAGGGGTGCTCAACTGGTTTAAATCTGCCAGCAGCTCATACAGCATGGTGCGTATCAGCGACCTGATGACTTCTTTGTAGTAGGGCTGCTCCGCTTGTTTCATTCGGGCACGTATCACCTTATAGTATAAATCGAACAGTTGCACTCTGTCCTTGTCAATGCGTACTACCGGATTCTGGCTGATATAGAAAGCCTTGTTCCATATGTCACTACTTTTATGAAGGTACTTCTGTGTAATCTGGGTCGACAGACAGAACATGGCGCCCTTGAAGTCGGAACTGGTTGTGCAATTGCTCAGAATCATATTGGGCATACAAATCAGCATCTCACCGGGGTAGATAGCATATTTTTGGGTATTGATGTTTATCTGCAGTCTTCCTTTTACACAGACCACATAGATGTTTGCATTCAACTTGAAATACTTGTTGAAAAGCAAGTTCTTGAAATCTCCAAGTATAGCAATATCGTTGTCGGTATAGTCCGTACTTGTATATTCTGCTATATTGTATGTGTTAAGTTGGTAAATCTTTTCTTCGTTTTTCATATTCATGTCTTTAGCTCCTTTGCAAATGTAAAGCAAGTGGCAGGAAATATAGAGTCCTAAATGGATACAGAAGTGTCCTAATCTTCTTGCGTGTGAGGCTAATTTCGAACCAAAGAATAGAATTGTTCCTTTTTCTGAGCATTTTTTTTCTTGAAACGCTTGTCGTATTGAAAAGAATGTCTACTTTTGCGGTGTACTATTATACTAATACACATAAACAATAAGATATTTAATTCATCCAAGCGTATGTTACAAGTAGAAAACATTTCATTTAGTTATCGCAAGGGGCGGAAAGAAGTCCTGAGCGATTTTTCACTTTCGCTGGAAGCCGGCCGGGTTTACGGTCTGTTGGGTAAGAACGGAGCCGGCAAGTCTACGTTGCTCTATCTGATGAGCGGTTTGTTGGCTCCCAAACGTGGGAGAGTGATGTATCATGATACCGACATGCGCCGCCGGTTGCCCGTCACGTTGCAGGACATGTTTCTGGTACCCGAGGAGTTCGAGCTGCCTCCTATTTCCTTGGTCAGCTATATTGAACTGAACAGTAAGTTCTATCCCCGTTTCAGCAAGGAAGACATGGTGAAGTACCTACATTTCTTCGAGATGGATATGGATGCTGATTTGGGAGCCTTGTCCATGGGGCAGAAAAAGAAAATCTTCATGAGTTTTGCGCTGGCCACCAATACTTCCCTGCTGCTGATGGATGACTGGATATTCCGGGAAAGAGCCAGTTCCGCAAATTTCTGGCTTCGGGTATGTCGGACGACAAGACGATTGTCATTTCCACCCATCAGGTGCGTGACATTGACAAAGTACTGGACCATGTGCTGATTATGGACAACAGCCGCGTATTGCTGGACGAATCCACTGCCAGCATTTGCAGTAAGCTGTTCTTCTTGGAGAGTGACGACCGGGAGTTGGCTGCGACTGCCTTGTACACGCTTCCCTCCGTACAAGGCAATTTCTTGATGCTGCCCAATACGGAAGGTGAGGAATCGGAGATTAATCTTGAACTGCTGTTTGGCGCCGTACTTGCAGAGCCTGGGAAGATAGCGGAAATGTTTCACACTAAAACAAATGAATAATGATACGCGATACCTTTTTTAGTTTGCATCGCTTTGTGAACGTATGCCGCAAAGAGATGGTGGAGAATTGGAAGACCTATATACTCCGCTCGGTGATGGTCTACGGAATGTTGGCCATAGTCTTTGTCTGGAATGGATACTATCAGTATCACAATCTGGAAGCGGGAGCTGTGGGCATGGACCCTATCTGGGAGTTTGAGTCCAGATTCTTTCTTTGGGGACTTGTCATTTGGGGATGCATTAGCGCCTCGTTTACCATGGAAAGGATGAAAAGCAAGACGAGTCGTACCGTTGTGCTCATGACACCTGCCACCATGTTCGAGAAATTCTTTGCCCGCTGGCTGGTGGCTACCTGCGGCTTTATCTTGGTCTTTCTGATAGCTTTCAAGCTGGCGGACTTG
>OGGL01000552.1_pt1 | contig 8875 bp, 9 predicted proteins | sample 1571221 | NCBI WGS metagenome assembly OGGL01 (sample SAMEA2582062, study PRJEB24529) | metagenome | biome: Human gut stool | place: China | collected 2011
CGACACAGAACGGATATGCGGTAGTTGTAGACCGTGCTTCCGCATCAAGTATCATTTTTGCCTCGCCGAGTATTGACGTCAGCAATGAAGTACTTGCAAAACTGGGATATTCAAATTAATTTCATACATTTGTTTCAGAATATAGACTGCATTCAAGATTAAAAATAAGCTTGCTTATTTTGTATTGCGTTCAGTTTGCGCTATATTTGCCCCCGACGAATAATCATTCAAATAAATAATAAACATTATGCTTAAAAAAATCGCACTACTCGTAGTTATGTTCGCCCTCCCACTGGGAGCTATGGCGCAAGCTAAATTCGCTCACATGAATTCTCAAGATGTAATCGCTGTTATGCCTGAATTTACCAAAGCCCAAGCTGACTTGGACGCCATGTCTAAAAAATACCAGGATGAAATGCAGCGTACCAACGAAGAATTCCAGAAGAAGTATCAGGAATTCCTGGCACAAGCCGACTCTCTGCCGAAAAACATTGCAGAAAGACGTCAGAAAGAGCTGCAGGATATGGCTCAACGCCAAGAGCAGTTCCAACAAGAAGCTTATCAAAGTATGCAGAAAGCACAGCAAGATGCTATGGCTCCCATCTATCAGAAACTGGACGAAGCCATCCAGGCTGTCGGCAAGGCTGAAGGCGTGGTCTATATCTTCGACTTGGCCCGTACCCCGATACCATTCGTAGGAGCACAGAGCGTTGATGTAACTGCCAAAGTTAAAACGCAATTGGGCATTAAATAATAGAATTATCTATGATAGAGCAAGCGCGGATAGTTTTATCCGCGCTTATTTTTTATACATTACTGAGAAATTTGCATTATCTTTGCATGGTACATAGTCTTTAGAAAGCATGAAACAGACATTACCTTCTGCAGCCGGTCCCATCGGAATATTCGATTCCGGATATGGCGGACTGACCATCCTGAGCAAGATACGGGAAGCCCTTCCCCAATATGATTACATTTATCTGGGCGACAACGCGCGCGCGCCTTACGGAACCCGCTCGTTCGAGATTGTCTATGAGTTCACCTTGCAGGCAGTCACCAAACTGTTCGAGATGGGTTGTCACCTCGTCATTCTGGCATGCAATACAGCTTCGGCAAAAGCTCTGCGCAACATACAAATGAATGATTTGCCTCGCCTCGACCCTATGCGCCGTGTGTTGGGAGTAATTCGCCCAACCGTAGAATGCATAGGGAACATTACCCAAAGCCGCCATGTGGGAGTGCTTGCCACGGCAGGAACCATCAAGTCTGAATCCTATCCGTTGGAAGTGCATAAACTCTTCCCCGACATCAAAGTGAGCGGTGAAGCCTGCCCTCTATGGGTATCCCTCGTAGAAAACAATGAGGCACAAGGTGAGGGTACTGACTACTTCATACGCAAAAACATCGGCAACCTGCTGGCCAAAGACACGCAGATAGACACCGTCATTCTGGGCTGCACGCACTTCCCGTTGCTGCTGCCCAAGATACAGCAATACATGCCCGACGGCATCACGACCGTCACTCAGGGGGAACTGGTAGCAGACAGCCTGAAAGACTATCTTCACCGCCATCCGGAAATGGACAAAAAATGTACCAAAGGTGGAAGATGCGTCTACCGCACCACGGAATCGGAGGAGAAATTCACAGAATCGGCTTCTACTTTCCTGAATGAATCGATAAGAGTTGAGAGGATTGAACTATAAATTCGTCAGCATTAAACATTAAAACAAAAACATTTGTTATATTTGTAAGACAGAAACCTCTAAATTCATACCATCATGAAAGAAGAAGACAAAAGCAAACTCGTTGAGGTGTTCACCGGTTCACCGTGGGAAGCAGAACTCGTAAAGAGCCTGCTGGGAAATAGTGATATTGAAGCTGTAACAAAAGACGGAATGGTAGTAAACGTTGTACTGCCTGCCACTGCGGTAGATGTTTCCGTTCTCGTCAATGAGAAGGACTACGAAGCCGCCATGGAAGTAGTCCGTGAATACGAAAAGAGAGAAAATGGAGATTGATTTCAATAGAATTGCTGTCAAGGTAGGCAGCAATGTTTTAACACGTCGTGACGGCACTCTCGACGTCACCCGCATGTCCGCTTTGGTGGACCAGATAGCCGAGCTGCACAAGGCCGGCATAGAAATAATACTTGTTTCTTCCGGAGCCGTTGCTTCGGGACGTAGTGAAGTGCACCCCACCAAGAAGTTGGACAGCGTAGACCAGCGCCAGCTCTTTTCCGCTGTAGGGCAGGCCAAACTCATCAACCGCTACTACGAGCTGTTCCGGGAGCATGGCATCCCCGTGGGACAAGTGCTCACAATGAAAGAGAACTTTTCCACCCGCCGCCATTACCTCAACCAGAAAAACTGTATGACCGTAATGCTGGAGAACGGCGTCATTCCTATTGTCAATGAGAACGACACCATCTCCGTAAGTGAACTGATGTTCACCGACAACGATGAGCTGTCCGGCCTGATAGCCTCCATGATGGATGCCCAGGCACTAATCATTCTCAGCAATATAGACGGTATCTACAACGGTTCACCCGCCGACCCGGAGTCTCAAGTCATCCGTGAAATAGAACAAGGCAAAGACCTCTCCTCCTACATACAAACTTCCAAATCCAGCTTCGGACGCGGCGGCATGCTGACAAAAACCAACATTGCCCGCAAAGTGGCGGATGAGGGCATCACAGTAATCATAGCCAACGGGAAGCGGGACAACATCCTCGTGAAAATAATGAATAATGAAGAATTAAACTATACCCGTTTCATTCCGTCTCCGGAACCGGTATCGAGCATCAAGAAATGGATTGCGCACAGCGAAGGGTTTGCCAAAGGCGAACTGCACATCAATCATTGTGCCACCGAACTGCTCTTCTCGGACAAAGCAGTAAGCATCCTACCGGTAGGCATCACTGACGTTATAGGCGAGTTCGAGAAGGACGACATCGTACGGATTATCGACTTCGGTAAACCCATCGGTGTGGGAAAAGCCAACTGTGACTCCAGCCAGGCACGGGAAACAATGGGAAAACATGGAAAGAAACCCGTAGTGCACTACGACTACCTATATATAGAATAGGACACAGACGGATACTATCCACGATATTCATACTTGCATATTTATCACTCTATACTCAGTAAGAAAATGAACTTAAACAAAACTTTTGTCGCCGTACAAGATGCCAGCCGTAACATGCTAGCGTTAAGCGACAAAGAAATCAACCAAATATTACTGGCTGTTGCAGACGCTGCCATAAACAAAACAGACTTCATTCTGAGTGAAAACCAGAAGGATTTGGAGCGTATGCCTTCTACCGACCCTAAATACGACCGCCTGAAACTGACAAAAAGCCGTTTGCAGGACATCGCTGCGGACATCCGCAACGTAGCCGCCCTCCCTTCTCCTTTGGGAAAAGTCCTTAAAGAGAACGTATTACCCAACGGATTGAAGATAAAAAGGGTCAGTGTACCTTTCGGTGTCATAGGCATTATCTACGAAGCCCGTCCCAACGTCAGTTTCGATGTATTCTCACTCTGCCTTAAAAGCGGCAATGCCTGTATTCTGAAAGGCGGAAGCGATGCAGACTATTCCAACCGTGCCATAATCAGCGTGATACACGAGGTACTGGAGCATTTCAACGTAGATACACATATCGTGGAACTGCTTCCTGCCGACAGAGAGGCGACTGCCGAACTACTGCATGCCAACGATTATGTAGATTTGATAATTCCGCGCGGCAGCAGCAGCCTGATAAACTTCGTACGCCAGAATGCCACAGTACCGGTTATAGAGACAGGTGCCGGCGTATGCCATACGTTCTTCGACCGCTATGGCGATATAAGCATAGGTCCATCTATCATTGCCAATGCAAAGACACGCCGGGTCAGTGTATGCAACGCTTTGGATTGCCTGATTATCGAAGCCGACAGCCTGGCTAATTTGCCCGACCTATGCCTGCCGCTGCAATCAAGCAATGTAGAGATATTTGCCGATGAACCCGCCTACCACAGTCTGCGTGACAAATATCCCGTCGAGCTGTTGAGACTTGCCACTGAAGACTGCTACGGCAGAGAGTTTCTGGACTACAAGATGGCCATTAAAACCGTGAATTCTTTCCAGGAAGCATTGGCACATATCCGGAAGTACGGTTCCAAACATAGCGAATGCATCATTACGGACGACAAGACACGTGCCGAATGGTTCTGCCGGGAAGTGGACGCCGCTTGCGTATACGTCAATGCACCGACCTCTTTCACCGACGGCGCACAATTCGGACTCGGTGCCGAGATTGGCATCAGCACCCAGAAGCTACACGCCCGCGGTCCGATGGCTCTGGAAGAAATCACCACATACAAATGGATTGTCGAAGGTTCCGGACAGACCAGACCTTGACAGCCGAATAACAAAGATATAGATACACTAAAAAGACTGTAAATATGAAGAACTTTACTTGCGTGCAGGACATCGGTAACCTGAAGTCTGCACTGGACGAAGCATTCGAGATTAAAAAAGACCGTTTCAAATATGTGGAACTGGGACGTAACAAAACGCTGATGATGATTTTCTTCAACTCCAGCCTGCGTACCCGCCTCAGTACACAGAAGGCTGCATTGAATCTGGGCATGAACGTAATTGTACTGGACATCAACCAGGGAGCCTGGAAACTGGAGACAGAGCGTGGTGTCATCATGGACGGTGACAAACCGGAACACTTACTGGAAGCCATTCCCGTGATGGGCTGCTATTGCGACGTCATCGGCGTACGTTCTTTTGCACGCTTCGAAAATAAGGAAGACGATTACAACGAAGTGATACTGGAGCAGTTCATCAAGCATTCCGGCCGGCCGGTATTCTCCATGGAGGCTGCCACACGCCATCCGCTGCAGAGTTTTGCCGACCTGATAACCATTGAGGAATATAAGAAGACGGCACGCCCCAAAGTAGTGATGACATGGGCTCCACATCCGCGTCCATTGCCCCAGGCTGTCCCCAACTCCTTTGCCGAATGGATGAATGCAACTGATTATGACTTTGTGATTACACATCCCGAAGGTTATGAACTCGACCCCAAGTTCGTAGGAAATGCCCGCGTAGAATATGACCAGATGAAAGCTTTTGAAGGAGCCGATTTTGTCTATGCCAAGAACTGGGCGGCCTATACAGGCGACAACTACGGACAAATATTGAGCAAAGACCGCACCTGGACAGTAGGCGAGCGCCAGATGGCCGTTACCAACAATGCCTACTTCATGCACTGCCTGCCGGTTCGACGCAACATGATTGTGACGGATGATGTGATAGAAAGCCCGCAGTCCATCGTAATCCCCGAAGCGGCCAACCGGGAGATTTCAGCAACAGTGGTGCTAAAGAGACTGCTTGAAAGCCTCTAACCAGAGGACAAGACTACTTTATTCTTTTTAGGCGCGGATTACGCGGAAAACGCGGATTCTTTTCTTAAATTTTTTCCGTGAAATCCGCGTAATCCTCGCCTAAAAAGAAATTATAGCAAATGCATTTCAGCTACACCGCTATTACTTTTCCACTTCTTTGCCCGCTTCTTCCCAACCGATGAAACCTTTGTCAAGGTCATAGATTATATATCCTTTTTTGCTCAGTATGGCAGCGGCCTTTTTACTACGCTTACCACTACGACAATATACTGCAACCGGTTTGTCCTTCTGCAAAGTGGAGTCGGCCATCGTTTCAAACGACTCATCCAGCACATTGATATTGATACTATGGGGCACGTGTCCTTCCGAGTATTCGGCAACAGTACGCACATCCAGAAGCTGCACCTCCGGATTGGCTATCAATGTGGAAAAGTCATCTACCGAAACAGACTTGAACTGTCCCTCCTTCTGCTGGCAGGAAAAGAGGGTGGTAAAAACGAGGCAAAGGCCCGCGAACAATGTCTTCATCGAATATTTCATTTTAGTCAGGGTTATAAACAAAATCGTAAGTCTTGATGTCACCGGAATAAGTGTGCACACTGAAATGAACCATAACCTTCTGTATATCCTCTGCCGCATACTGCCGCAAAGGTACGGAAGCGTAGGCACGCCTGGTATAAGACACCACCTCCTCCTTTGCGTCATGATACAGCGTCAGATATACTTCACTACACCCGGTAGCAGTATCCACAATCACTTCATCCTCAATAAAATGGAACTTATGTTCACCATTCTCATTGACTATCAGTGTCATATTGAGATAGTCGAGTCCCATCCAGATACCCAGTACATCAGTAGGGTCTGTCTTGACGCCCTCCTCGAACTTGTCGACCGTTTGGGGAACGACAGAAAGAACACCGCTCAAGGCATACAGCACCGCACCGGCAGTTCCATCGGCAGTTACCTCCGAAGCATAATTACTGATGACACGTACCGAAGCGTTTGCCTCTATTTTCGTCTTTGTCTTGTCCTCCACTACCGGCAAGGTTTCCCCTTCATCCGTCACAACAGACCGCAGATAGCCGTCAGCCCCCGAAAAGGCAGTCAAGAATTCCAGCTTCACGGAAGGATAATGATAATCATCATCGCCACAACCAGCCAACAGACAGGCCAATAAAGGCAAAAGCCACCAATCACAGTACTTCTTCATGTATTCATTCTTTTATAGCCGCCAGATAATTCTTCAACGGGTTGGCATACATCAGCAGCATTTTTCCGCGCAGAAAGTCCACGTCCTTATTAGGAATGGAGATACGCTCCAACTGTTGTTCTATATAGGCCGTGAAGCGCTGCTTATCCTCGGCAGTGTAATGGTCGGAAAAATCCTCCTTCCCCTCGAGAAGGTCGTGTGCCACATAATTATTGGGATACATCCGGTAACTGGCATGAATGCGTTTGTCTATCAGTGCAGACATGCGTGCAAAGAGTTCGGGCTTCGGAAGTGAACGGTCCATCTTCGCCAATTCATCATTCATGCAGGCACCCGTCTGGAAATGTACCCGCCCTTTATAGCCGAACAGTCCGGTCTGCATATTCAGCAAGTCGTCAGCCGTCGTTTTCTTATAGCCTTCAATGTCCCGTTTCAGTTGGAACTCCTGCGCTTTCAGGAAGTCGCAAGGGTCGTATTCATAGGAAATGGCAAGCGGAGCTATATTCATTTCCATTAAGCGGTCAATGACGTCGCCTTCACCGCCTATTGCCAGCATCTTCAGCACACTGTCCTGCGTGCGGTCGTTGGAATCCTTGGCACGCCCTTCACGTTGTGCAATCCAGATAGACTGTTTCTTCTCACTGATGGTATAATGCATATAGCGGGACATGCGTGCGGAAGCCTCCAGCATCTGGCGCATGGTCAACGCACGCAGCACGATGAAGGACTTGTTGACACGCACGAATTTCTTAATCCACGGATAGACAAGCAGGTTGTCGCCAATGGCTATCTCTACCGTATCCATACCCTGGTCTACCAAAAGAATGGACAAGAAACCGGAATCGAGAATAATGTCGCGATGATTGGAGATATAGGTATACGCCGCCGACTTGTCTGCCGGCAACGCGGTATGGTCCAAAGTCAATCCATCCGTAGCCTCCTTCGCCAATTTCCACAGAAGCCCATAGCAGAAGGTCTTCTGAAATTCCAGCTTGGTTTTACACGCGCGCATTTTCTGCGACCAGACTTCAAAAGGTACACCAGGCATCACAGTATCCACTGCCTGCCGGAACGCCGCATCGGCAATCAGTTCCTCATAGACTTGAGGAAGTTCCTCATCATGATAAGGACGGATTTCATCAAATTCCACGTTCGCATTCATAATGAATAATGATTAATCCTTAAACTTGTTTTCTATAATATCTGTCATTACATCCTTCATCTCCATTCCGGCAGCACGAACCTGCTGGGGAATAAAGCTGGTGGCAGTCATTCCGGGGGTGGTATTCACCTCCAGCAGATTGATTTTTTCCCCTTCGGTAATGATATAGTCCACGCGGATAATGCCATAGGCCCCGAGTATATCATAAATGGCAGAAGTCAGCGTCTGCACCCGGCGGGTCAAATCGTCCGAGATGCGGGCGGGAGTAATCTCGTCAGACGCACCATTATACTTAGCTTCATAATCGAAGTACTCGTTGTGGCTCACCACCTCCGTAATGGGGAACACTACGGACTTGTCTTTTGTTTTGTAACAGCCGCAGGTAATCTCGGTTCCGTCCATAAAGGCCTCCACCAGTACTTCCTGCGCTTCCGCAAATGCCTTGGCTATGGCAGGTTGTATCTGCTCTTTCGCCGTCACCTTGGTCACGCCGAAGCTGGAACCTCCCAAGCTGGGCTTAATGAAGCAAGGCAGACCGATTTTCTCCATCACATCTTCATCCGTCACCGACTGTCCGCCGCGCAGCAACAACGATTCGGCAATGCGCACACCGAAACCTTTCAGATACTGGTTGCAGGCAAACTTATCGTACGTGAGCGACGCTGCCAGTACTCCGCAACACGAATAAGGGATGTGGAGCATATCAAAATAGCCCTGCAGACGGCCGTCCTCACCCGGAGTTCCGTGGATGGTGATATAGGCAAAGTCGAATGTCACTTTCTCGCCATCCAGCACGAAGCTGACGTCATTGCGGTCTACCGGAGCCTTAGCGCCGTCGGGCAGCTGTACATGCCAGTCCAGTCCGTGCATTTCTACAATATATAAGGTATACTTCTCCTTGTCGATGAAGGAGTAAATCCCCTGTGCACTACGCAGGGAGACGTGGAATTCGGAGGTATCTCCTCCGGCTACAATAGCAATCGTGCGTTTCATTCTAATTCTCTGTTACTGATATAGCCTCTCCATTTGTCTATCAGCCGGGTCATGTCATCGGGCAATTCCGAAGTGAAGTACATTTCTTCTCCGGTGACGGGATGCACAAACCCC
>OGGL01000562.1_pt1 | contig 8741 bp, 8 predicted proteins | sample 1571221 | NCBI WGS metagenome assembly OGGL01 (sample SAMEA2582062, study PRJEB24529) | metagenome | biome: Human gut stool | place: China | collected 2011
GCCAGCTTTCACCATAGTCGTGGCTCACGAACAGATTTTCCCTTCCCATCAATGAAGCCGCCACATAAATGTCACGGGTACCACGCCCATCTTGAGTACCTTGTACATCGTAGACTATGCAGACAATGCCACTACCGCGATTCCCCCATGCAGCACGGTCGGCAGGATTGAACTTCTCGGAGACATCCGGGAAAGACACCACCCGTGCCCAGCTCTGCCCCTTATCCATACTGCGCCACAAACCATGCAAACGGGTTCCCATATAAATGATATTCCCATTCTGCGGGTCCACCATCATCCGTTCCCCATTACCACGCCCGTTCTCGTTGCCACCCATCGTAAAGGGCACATCGACACGGGCAAAGGTTCTGCCGCCATCATAAGAACAAAGTATGGCCCCATTGGAGCTACTGGTATACGTACCGCAGGCAATATACACGTTCTGCGGATTCTGCGGGTCGATGGCAATGCTCTCCACCCCCTGCAGATTACTTTCATCCAGACTTATCCAGTCCAGCAAGGGCGTCCACTGGTTGGAAGCAGCGTCCCACCGGTAGGCTCCTCCCATATCGGTGCGGCAATAACGGACACCAGGAGCTTCTGGGTGAAAAACGATACCGTCCACAAAGCCTCCTCCCACTATCGGTACGCTCTTCCATTCGTAAGAAACGGAATTCACCGAAGATATATCTTGAGCAAGCATCGGCATGCCGCCCAGTATCAAACTTATTCCTGCTAAAAACAACTGTCTTTTCATAAGCATCAGGGTTCTAAAACAAACGTTCTTGATATTTCCTTCAAAGATAAGAATATTTCATTGATATTTCAGACTGAAACATTTGTGGCAGTACACATACAATCCTAACAACCAACGTTTTAATAAAAACAAGAAACTAAATCAAGCCATAAAAAGATTAAAACGGCACCCATCGCAGTTCTTCCCTCCAACAGTTTTTTGTAACAACAATGCAACATATATGACACAAAAACACAACACGTATGTCCGAACTTTGTCGCCGACAAATCATTCGACAACAACAGATTATGAAAAAAAGTGCATTGACAGTACTGATTGCCCTGCTGCCGTTGGCCGCAATTGCCCAAACGCCCTCCATCAACGAGGACGGAAAAAAGATTGAAAAGGAGAAGATGGAAACCAAAGACTACCTGCCGGAAGTCCACGGAACCATCCGCGCCAAATACGAATATCAGACCACCATGGGTGCAGGACGTTTCGAAGTACGCAATGCCCGCGTCAGCGTGACGGGCAACGTATTGCCCAGCGTAGCCTACAAAGCCGAGATAGACCTCTCCGACGAAGGCCAAATCAAGATGCTGGATGCCTACGCCCGGCTTTTCCCGACAAAAGGACTGACAGTCACCGCCGGACAAATGCGCGTCCCCTTCACCATCGACGCCCACCGCTCGCCGCACCAGCAATACTTTCCCAACCGCTCGTTCATCGCCAAGCAAGTGGGCAATGTACGGGACGTGGGATTCACAGTAGGATATACCCTGCCTACCGATGTACCTATCACCGTGGAAGGAGGACTTTTCAACGGTTCCGGACTGACCAACCAGAAAGAATGGCACAAGGAAGTGAACTACTCCGCCAAAGCCCAGTTTCTCTTCACCAAAGGACTGAACCTGACACTAAGCGTGCAGAGTATCCAACCGGAAGAAGTACGCATGCAGTCCTATGACATCGGCGCTTACTACGAAACCGGCCGTTTCCATATCGAAGGCGAATACTTGTACAAGCAATATTCCGACAACGCTTTCAAAGATGTACACGCCGTCAACACCTTCATCAACTACGACCTGCCTCTACGAAAAGTATTCAACAAGATGTCTTTCCTGCTACGCTACGACATGATGACCGACCAGAGCGACGCCAAAACCGCCGATGAGGAAACCGGCAGATTGACAGTGACCGACTACAAACGCCAACGCCTGACGGGCGGCATCACCTTCAGCCTCAGCAAGGCATTCCGCACAGACCTCCGGCTGAACTACGAGAAATACTTCTATGCCAAAAACAGCATAGCGAAAGAGTCGGAACAAGACAAGGTGGTATTGGAATTGATGGTACGCTTCTGATATTTCCTGACTTCCCCTTGCTTTTTTCATTCCAAAAAGGTATATTTGGAATAAATTATTCCGAGCTATGGCAAATCCAATCATACCCGGCATACCGCAGACTGAACAAGACTTATTGTATAGTAAGCTGAATGCATACAATCAAGGGAGAGCCTCTTATAAGGAAGTGGGCGCCTATCTTGTCGTACTGCCCCGACCGGAGCATCTCCAATATACTTTATGGATTTACTCTCCACTGCCCGGAAGACAGTCCATCTTCTACATTTGCGACCTTTCCACCGACATTCACGAAACGCTGCGGATGGCAAGCACGCTATGCTTCTACTCACCGCGCAGCCTGTTGCTTGTGGAGTACAATGCCAAAAGAATGCAGAGCAAAGGGGACGACATTATCTCCGTAGGCAAATACCACGGACACTTCCTGCACGAAATCCTCCGTATAGACCCTGCCTATCTTACGTGGATAGCTTTCAAATTCCAACCACGCATCCCCAAGCAGGAACGTTTTGTACAGATTGCCAAGATTTACCATTCGGTCCATCTCGACATACAACGGAGAAAAACGTACCAGACCACCGGCGGACGTTTTCTGGGGAAGGAAGGCGAAAAAGTGGAGAACCTGACGCTGACGGTGCTCAGCGTGCGACTGGAGGACAACCCCTACAAGACGCAGCTCAAAGGGACCACTCCTTATTTCTATGTGCGCCAGGTGCTGAAGCTGAAAGACTTCATCGGCAACTTCGTCAGCATCCGGCTGAATGCACGCACGGCAAGCCGGAAATCATGCCAGCTGCCCGCCGTGGAACATGCCTACCAGGTAGGGGAACTGATGGAGATAGCATCGGCACGCATCGCGCGTACCTATATAATAGGAAGTACGAAATACACCCGGTTGACACATGTGAAGCTGCACATCCCTACCGGGTAAAAGATTTTCTATCAGATACGAACCACACGCTGCATACGGCTGCTTTCCCAGCCTGCCTCTATCAAGCGGATGACTCCGACCACCTCGCGGGCATCGCTCTGCAAAGGTTCGCCGTGACAAATATGCCGATAGATATTCTCGTAAAAAGCTGCATAATCACCGGGAAGGCTTGGATAAGGTTCATGCACGATTCTACCGCCCTTTTCCGTATGAAGTATCCCCCAAGAGGATTTGTCCTCCTCGCCCCAGTGCGGAGTGACGGGCAATACGCCTTCGTTCAAGGCGGCTTCCTGCGGGTCGAAACCATATTTCACGTAAGAACCTTCCCTGCCGTGGAGGACGAAACGGGGTTCGCTCGCACACATCAGATAGCTGGATTTCAGCGTTATCTTTACTTCGGGTGCCTTTGAGGGGCGTAGCAAATGAATGATGAAGTAGTCGTCTACCTTGCTGTCCTTGCGCAACGTGGCAATATCTGCAAAGACGGCTTCGGGCATACCGAACAGCTGCACAGCCTGGTCTATGACGTGGGCGCCCAGGTTATAGATCAAGCCACCGCCATCTTGTCCGGTTTCCTTCCAAGTATTCGGCTTGATAAAATTACGATAACGGGGGAAGGTGGATTCAAACTCCACCAGATGTCCCAGCAGGCCTTTGGACAGTATTTCCTTGACCGTCAGAAAATCTCCGTCCCACCGGCGATTCTGGTAAACGCTCAAGGTCAGCCCCCGGCTTGCGGCAAGTGCCACCAGCTCCTCAGCTTCTGCCACGGTGGTAGTGAAAGGCTTCTCCACAACCACATGCTTGCCAGCTTCGAGGGCGCGGCGGGCATACTCATAATGAGTGCTGTCCGGTGGGTTGATGACAACCAAATCCAACCCTTCCAGTCCGATAAGTTCCTCAAAACTCCGCACAATACAAGCGTCGGGATACTTTTCCCGGGAGAGTTCCTTACTGCGCTCCGTAACGGCAGTCAATTCAAAATGAGGGTTGGTGGAGATGAAGGGAGCATGGAAAACACGTCCTGACATTCCGTAAGCGGCTAATCCAGTTCTTATCTTGTCCATATCGTTCTTTTTAAGTTCACCCTTATTCCGTCACCAACGGACGCTTACGCCAATCGTCCTTCATATAGCTGTCGGGGTAGACCGTCTTATCAATGATTTCGCCACCTTTCAGACGAATCCAGGTGGTGAAAGTACGGGCACCTTCCTTCATCACAATGACACGGGCACCGTTGGACAAATGGTTGTACTCGGTATTGCCACCGGTGAAACGGCCGTAAGCCAGCAGAATGCCTTTCCACATTACGGCATAATCGTTGTCATGGTCGTGTCCGACAAACATACCCATCACATCACCGGCCTCTTTCATAGCAGTGAACATGCCCGTATTCAGCTCCGGAGCGCAAGCCTTTTCCATGCGGGTACCTATCAGTATGGCGTTCTCGTCGGAAGCGGCTTCGTTATATTCCGGCAGAGGGATGTGGAAGAATGCCAGTGCAGGCAAAGGTTGGCCACCGTTCTTTGCTTTATAAGCGGCACTCTGCCGACGGTACCAGTTCACCTGGTCGAAAGTGAGCCAGTCGTACCCCTTTACGTCGGGTAGTTTGGAGTAGGAATGAGAATCCATGCAGTAAAGCAGGGCTGCATCCTTCTTGCCGTCCGAGGATTTCAATGTGAGGACATAGTCGGGAGATTCTACTCCACCACGGTCTGGCTGGATATTGAAAGGCATGGAACGGATAACATCATAAAGTTCGGCACGTGTTTTTCCCTGCTCGTTGTCGTGGTTACCAAAAGTTACAACAAAAGGAATCTTACGGTCCGTAGCATAGGAAAGCACCTTGCGCATGGCCGTATCGGCAGGTGCGGCATAGACCACATCGCCGGTAAAGACTACTAAATCGGGGCGCTCAGCATCGAGCACCTCGCCAATACGCTTCAAAGCAATGTCTGAAGCCGGATTACCATACTTAAAGTGGATGTCTGTAAACTGGACGATTTTAAACTCTCCATTCTTGTTGAACTGTAAAGGCGATACTTGTGCCGGGCAGAACAAGGAGGATAAAAATGCCAGACAAAAGGTTAAGGAGATTTTCTTCATATAAGTGGATGATTAAAATTAGTCGGTATCATTTCAGCATAGTATTATTCTTTCACTATCAGCACAGTGGCATAGGCAGATATACCTTCTTCTCTGCCCGTAAAGCCGAGTTTCTCCGTGGTAGTGGCCTTGATGGAGATGTCGTCCTCGTCTATGCCCATCACAGTGGCAAGCGTGCGCTGCATTTCGGGAATATGTGCTTTCAGCTTAGGACGTTCGGCACAGACGGTGGCATCAATGTTGCTCACCGAATAACCTTTGGTAGCTATCAGTTCTATTGTTTTTTTCAGCAGAATCTTGCTGTCTATGTTCTTGAACTCACCGGCAGTATCGGGAAAATGATAGCCGATGTCGCGCATATTCGCCGCACCCAGCAATGCGTCACAGATAGTATGAATGAGCACATCCGCATCCGAATGCCCCAACAATCCCTTTTCATGTCCCAAGCGAATGCCGCCTAGCCAAAGCTCGCGTCCTGCCACCAGCTGGTGGACGTCAAAGCCGAAACCTACACGTATCTTCATATCATTACTTCTTTAAGTTGATACGAAAGTACGGAAAAAAAGCGAGGTAACAAGAAAAAACAAGACGAAGATAATCAGCGGATATGGAAGTCGAGCACTTTCTCCTCTCCAAGATAGCCCTGCAAGTGCTGTCCGATGCTGACAGGGCCTACTCCCACAGGTGTACCCGTAAACAGCAAATCACCGATTTTCAAGGTCATGAAGCGGCTGACATAAGCAATGATTTCATCTACCCGGAACAGCATGTCCGCTGTATGACCGCGTTGCACCTCCTTATCATCAATCGTCAGATGGAAGTCCAGATTTTGCACGTCTCCACCCGCCTGCTCCAACGGGATGAAGGTGCCGATGGCTGCCGAATTGTCGAAACCTTTGCAGAGTTCCCACGGATTACCGGCTTCACGGAACTTACGTTGCAGGTCACGCGCAGTGAAATCAATGCCTACCGTCACTGCATCATAATAGCGGTGCGCAAAGCGGGGTGCAATGTTCTTGCCCAGCCGACAGATACGCACAACTACTTCCGTCTCATAATGCACCTCGTTGGAAAAGTCGGGGATAAAGAAAGGTTTGCCATCTTTCAGTATAGCCGAATCGGGTTTCAAGAAAATAACCGGTTCCTTATTCTCGTGTGTATGTCCCAGCTCCTTGTTGTGCAGAGCATAGTTCATTCCTACAGCAATAATCTTCATTACTTGATCTCATTAAAGTTCAGTCTGTTAAACATCACGGCCAGATGGGCATAAAGGGAAGTGTTCTGCACGACAATGTTCTCGGGAACACGGATCCGGAACGGGGTGAAGTTCCATACGGCCTTGATACCGCCCTCTACCATGGAATCCGTTATCTGCTGGGCTATTTCGATAGGTACCGTCAGCACGCCTATATTGACATCGTACTCCTGCATCTTCTGCTTGAACTTGTCCGAGTGATAGATGGGGATGCCGCTCAGTGTCGTACCCACCAGTTCGGGCTTCACATCGAAAGCAGCTACTATCTCCAAACCGAAATGGCTCAGACCCGAGTCGCGCAGCAAGGCACCTCCCAAGCTTCCGACACCGAACAGAAAGGCTTTGTGTATATTGGTAAATCCCAGGAAATCCTCCAGCACAGCTATCAGTGTGTCCACCTCATAGCCTACACGCGTACGTCCCGAGATATTGACATACGAAAGGTCTTTGGCAATTTGTGAAGCATCAATATTGATTTCCTTGGAAATCTGGGTGGATGATACGAATCGTTCCCCCTTTTGTTTCAGCAACTTTACATTGGAAAGGTACCACGGAAGCCGGCGCAAGGTAGGTTCCGGCACCTTCATGGTTTCTTTTTTCTGTAACGGACTGCTCATAGTTTCTTATTTAAGTTCTCAATATTGCGATTGGCAAAAGTAGTGCTTTTTTTCTAATCAGTAACACGGATGCAACAAAAGCTTAACATAATTTCTAATTGCATAATTCCACATAATATCGTACTTTTGGGAAGTTTAAAAGAAAGAAGTATGAAGAATAATGATTGGAAAGAACGGTTGAATATAGTCTATTCCACCAACCCGGACTACAACTATGAGATGAATGACGATGAGGAGCAAGCTACCCTCCCCCCTGCACAACAACGCCTGCGTGTACAGCTGGACCGCAAGAACCGGGGTGGCAAAGTCGTCACTCTTGTCACAGGTTTCGTGGGCACCGACAATAATCTGAAAGAACTGGGCAAATTGCTGAAAAGTAAATGTGGAGTAGGCGGAAGTGCCAAAGATGGAGAAATCATCGTGCAAGGCGACTTCAAACAACGTGTCATCGACCTCCTGAAGGCAGAAGGATACACGCAAACCAAGCCCGTGGGATAAACGCATCATCCGTCTCACTGCAACTGTAGAGGCATAAAAAAGTGACCGTTTAGGAATTCAACTCCATATACGGCCACTTCTTTTTATAGAATCGTTTCTAAGCGGAATTATTCAGCGCGCAAAGTAAAACGTTTGAAGTCAACAACCTTCAATTCAGGATCAGCTTCTTTCAAGACTTCTCTAACTGTCTTCTTGCCGTCCATGATGTCTTCCTGGTTCAGCAAGCAAACTTCTTTCAAGAACTTGCCAAGACGGCCCTTAGCAATATTCTGAATCATTTGTTCAGGCAGATGTGCAGCTTTCTCGGCAGAAACAGTAGCAATGATTTCCTTTGCCTTTGCCACGTCTTCAGCAGTAATCCAGCCCTTGGCCATGTTGCTTTCCATGTGGTCTTCGCTGTCCACGTGAGCCGGGTTGATACCAGCCTTCTTCAAAGCAGCCTCAACAGCCTTCTGTACCTGTTCAGCTTTTGTCTTCTCGATAGCAACATCTATTTCCTTCTGCTTGATTTCTTCAGATACGCCATCTTCGTCTACTGCAATCGGGTTCATGGCAGCAATCTGCAGGGCAATCTGCTTAGCCAGTCCTTCTTCAACAGCCTTGTTGAAAGCAACAATAGTGCAGAGGCCATTTCTGTTCATGTGGTTATAAACCACAGTGCTTGCGCCTTCTACAGTCATGTAACCATCCAGCTCCATCTTCTCGCCAGTGATACCGCTACGGTCTGTTACAGCATCCTGTACAGTACCGTTGCCCATCGGCAGAGCTTTTACTTCGTCCAGAGTCTTGCACTTGTTAGCTACGGCAAGGTCCAGAATATCCTGAGTCAGTTTCACGAAGTCAGCATTCTGAGCAACAAAGTCAGTTTCGCACTTCAAAGCGATGATAGCACCGAAACCTTCTTCTACTTTTACCAAAACACAACCTTCAGAAGCCTCACGGTCAGAACGTTTTGCAGCAACTGCCTGTCCTTTTTCGCGGATGATCTTCATTGCTTTGGTCATCTTGCGGAGCTTGGTTATATCAGCCATTGTTACAGCCATAATATCTTTTATATTTTAAAATGAATAATCGTTTTGAATAAACAAAATGTGCCAATCTGCCAATCAAAATGCCCACACCCTTACAGATGCGTCGGCACATTAGCAAATTGGCACATTATTATATTAAGCCTCTTCGTCTTCTTTCAGGAAAGCAGCAGCTTTAGCTGCGTTGATTGCTTCTTCGTCAGATTTAT
>OGGL01000579.1_pt1 | contig 8542 bp, 10 predicted proteins | sample 1571221 | NCBI WGS metagenome assembly OGGL01 (sample SAMEA2582062, study PRJEB24529) | metagenome | biome: Human gut stool | place: China | collected 2011
CTTGCGCTCGACTTCAGCGGGCTTTACGAGAGTAGTGCTCATATCTATTTCCTCCTGATAAGCTTTTTGTACGTTTCAGGCGCCTTTCTGGGGCGCGAGTGTCAGTATACATCATAAAAAGGTGCCTGTCAACAGCATTTTTTGATTTTTTCATTGTAATTTTTTCAATCTTTCAAAATCTCACGTTTTCTCTTGAATCCTCATTATTTCTAAAAATGCATTTTCTGCAAAATTTTCTACCCACGGCCGCACATTTTCTGCCGCTGCCCGCTACAATTTTGTCTGCCGGTGTGGTATACTATAAAGGATATGGCAGCTTTTGCTGCGCACTGATACAAGGAGAATTTTTTACATGCCAAACGACATCGACCGCAACGCCTCTGCCCAGCGCCGCACCTCCAAGCTTCTGGCCGCTATGGGCATCTTTGTTGCTCTGGGCATCATTGCTTACATTATTTTAACGCTGCTGGTCAACCGCAGCGTGCCCGCAAACCCGGACACCCACTACACCGGCACAAACGGCGTTTCCGTCTACTATGACAGTTCCATCTGGAAGGTATGCCAGATGACCGAGGACAGCACCCTTGGCACCGTGCTGGAACTCGCCACGGCAGACAGCGCCGACGGTGAGGACTACCAAGCCGTGCTGCTGCAGCGCGGCACTGCCGACAGCTACGCAGACTTTATCGATGCGTCCGAGAAGGATCTCAAGCAGGCCTATGGCGTCATCAAGCCCCGCAAGGTGAACCTGACCGTGGACGGTGCCGAGGTGGAGGCCGTGCGCTGCGACATTCAGGCGTATTATGCGGTGCTGGCCACCATTACCTACCCCAGCGGTGACGTGGTGTATGTTTCCGGCCTGACAAAGCTTGCCTCCATCAACGACATTGTGAACCTTGTGGAAAGTGTGACCCTGTTATGAGCAGTTCCCGTGCAATGCAGCGTCTGTGCGGCCTGATGCGCAAGGCTGTGCAGGACTATGAAATGATCGCACCCGGCGATAAAGTGATGGTGGGCGTTTCCGGCGGCAAGGACAGCGTGGCCCTTACCATCGGCCTTGCCGAGCTGCGCAAGTACATCGGCTTTGATTTTACGGTGCAGGCCGTCACGCTGGATCCGCAGTTCGGCGGCAGGCCCATGGATTACACCGTATTGCAGGAGCTGTTTGCCCAGTACGATATCCCCTATGAGATCCGCCGTACCGAGATCGGCCCTGTGGTGTTCGACTACCGCAAGGAGAAGAACCCCTGCGCCCTGTGCGCCAAGCTGCGGCGCGGTGCACTGCACACGGCAGCGCAGGAACTGGGCTGCAACAAGGTGGCGCTGGGCCACCATCTGGACGATGCCGTGGAGACCTTTTACATGAATCTCTGGCGGGAGGGCCGCATCGGCTGTTTCGCGCCGGGACCTCACCCTCATCCGGCCCATGCTGCTGGCCACCGAGCAGGAGGTCATTTCCGCAGTGAACGCCGAGGGGCTGCCCATCGTCAAGAGCGTCTGCCCTGCCGACGGCGTGACCGTGCGCGAACAGACCAAGGAGTTCGTCAAGGAGCGCTGCCGCACCGACCACGCTTTCCGCCAGAAAACCCTGCACGCACTGCAGGAGAGCGGCATCGATGGCTGGCGGCCCGTCCACACCGGGCGCGGCAGCTTTGCAATTACAAACGAGGAAGAATGAATCATGAAGACTCAACCTTTTGAAAAACACGTCTGGGCCGAAATCGACCTCGATGCCCTGCGGCATAACTTCCGGGCCGTCAAAGCCCGGGCCGGTGACCTGCCGCTGTGCGCGGTGGTCAAGGCCGACAGCTATGGCCACGGCGCTGTGCAGTGTGCCCGCGTTTTTGCGCAGGAGGGTGCAGCATGGCTGGCAGTGAGCTGCCTGACCGAGGCCGTGCAGCTGCGTCAGGACGGGCAGACTCTGCCCATCCTTATTTTGGGCCATGTTCAGCCGGAGTACGCCCAGACCCTCATCCACGAGGATATCACCGTAGCGTGCTACTCCACCGAACAGGCGCAGAACCTTTCCGCTGCTGCCGTAAAGGCAGGCGGCAGAGTAAAGATCCACCTCAAGGCAGATACCGGCATGGGCCGCATCGGCTTTGCCCTGCGCACCGATTTTGATGCCGCCATCCGCGAAATGCTGGCTGTGTGTGAGCTGCCGGGCCTTGAGATGACCGGCCTGTTCCAGCACTTCTCGGTGGCCGACGACACCGCCGAAGAGAACGTTGCCTATACCGCGGAGCAGCACGCGCTGTTCGTCAGAGCGTTCCATGCGCTCAAGGCAGCAGGCCGCGAGCCACAGACCGTCCACTGTGACAACTCTGCGGGCGTGATGCTGCACCCGGACTGGCCCGAGGGATTGGCCCGGGAGCGCTGCATGGCGCGGCCCGGCATCATCCTCTACGGCTACGACCCCAGCGACGAGGTGCGCTTTGGGCAGTTCCGGCCGGTGATGACCCTCAAGACCGTGGTGAGCATGGTCAAGGAAATGCAGCCCGGTCAGAGCGCCAGCTATGGCCGCCGCTTCACCGCCGATAAGCCTACGCTGGTGGCCACCCTGTGCACCGGTTATGCGGACGGTTATCCCCGCCAGCTGAGCTGCGGCAAGGGCATCGTGGAGATCCACGGCAAGGCCTGCCCGGTGCTGGGCCGCGTGTGCATGGACCAGATGATGGTGGATGTGACCGGTATCCCGGACATCCACGAGGGTGACGAAGCCATTCTGTGGGGCGGCAGCGTCAGTGATACTGCCGAGACCATCGCCCGCAAGACCGACACCATTTCCTACGAGGTGCTGTGCGGCGTGTCCCGCCGCGTGCCCCGCGTCTACCTCGAGCACGGAAAGATCGTGGATGTCGAGGATTGGATACTGGAAGCTTAAATTTCTCCCGGAGGAACTACATGGCAAGAGACAATATCCGCAATTTCTGCATCATTGCACACATCGACCACGGCAAATCCACCCTGTCGGACCGTATTCTGGAGCTGACCAAGAGTGTGGACGAGCGCACCATGGAAGACCAGATTTTGGACAACATGGACATTGAGCGCGAGCGCGGCATCACCATCAAGGCCCGCGCTGTCACCATGAACTATACCGCCAAGGACGGCAAGACCTACGAGTTCAACCTCATCGATACCCCGGGCCACGTGGACTTTGCCTACGAGGTCAGCCGCAGTCTGGCCGCCTGCGAGGGTGCCATCCTTGTGGTGGATGCCACCCAGGGCGTGGAAGCTCAGACGCTGGCCAACACCTACATGGCGCTGGAGCATGATCTGGAATTGGTGCCCATCCTGAATAAGATCGACCTGCCCAGCGCCCACCCGGACGAGGTGGCACAGGAGGTGGAGGACGTGATCGGCCTGCCCTGTCTGGATGCGCCCCGCGTCTCTGCCAAGACCGGCCTGAATGTGGATCAGGTGCTGGAGCGTGTCGTCACCGACATTCCTGCTCCCACCGGCGACCCGGATGCCCCGCTGAAGGCGCTGATCTTCGACAGCATCTACGACAGCTACAAGGGCGTTATCGTCTATATCCGTGTGTTTGAGGGCACCGTGAAGCCCGGCGATACCATCCGCATGATGGCCACCGGCGCGGAGTTCACGCTGGTAGAAGTGGGCCACATGGGTGCTACCAACCTTTCTCCCTGTGCCCAGCTGCAGGCTGGTGAGGTCGGCTACCTGACCGCCAGCATCAAGACCGTGCAGGACACCCGTGTGGGCGATACCGTCACGCTGGCCAATAATCCCACCGCCGAAGCACTGCCCGGCTACCGTCAGGTCAAGCCTATGGTGTTCTGCGGCATCTACCCCGCCGACGGTGCCAAGTACCCCGACCTGAAGGATGCACTGGAAAAGCTGCAGCTGAACGATGCTTCCCTCACCTTTGAGCTGGAGACCAGCGCCGCGCTGGGCTTCGGCTTCCGCTGCGGCTTCCTTGGCCTGCTGCACATGGAGATCATCACCGAGCGGTTGGAACGCGAGTTCGATCTGGATATCATCACCACCACGCCCAGCGTGCGCTACCGCCTTACCCTGACCGACGGCACTGTGGAGATGATCGACAATCCTTCCAGCTACCCCGACCCCTCCAACATCGTCAAGCAGGAAGAGCCTTTTGTGGATGTGCACCTGTACACCCCCAACGACTATGTGGGCGGCCTGATGGATCTGTGCCAGAACAAGCGCGGCGTGCTGATCGACATGAAGTATCTGGATGATGTGCGGGTGGACCTGCACTATGCGCTGCCGCTGGGCGAGATCGTGTACGACTTCTTTGATGCCATCAAGAGCCGCAGCCGGGGCTACGCCAGCTACGACTATGAGTTCAAGGAGTACGGCGAGAGCGACCGTGGCAAGCTGGACTTCCTGCTCAATGGCGACCCTGTGGACGCGCTGTCCATGATCGTGTTCCGCGATAACGCCTATGCCAAGGGCCGCCGCATCTGCGAAAAGCTGCGGGATAACATCCCCCGCAACCTGTTCGAGATCCCGGTACAGGCTGCCATCGGCGGCAAGATCATTGCCCGTGAAACGGTCAAGGCCATGCGCAAGGACGTGCTTGCCAAGTGCTACGGCGGCGACATCTCCCGCAAAAAGAAGTTGCTGGAAAAGCAGAAGGAAGGCAAAAAGAAGATGCGTCAGCTGGGCAGCGTTTCCCTGCCCAGTGAAGCCTTTACCGCTGTGCTCAAGCTGGACAGCGACGACGATTAAACTTTATAGATCAAAGAGAATCCGCGCTCTGGTATGCTGCAATGCACTCAGCGCGGGTTCTATCTGTTTTTTTACAATCTCAGTTTACAACAAAAAATGAGATAGGAACCCCCTTTTGGGGAAACCTATCTCATTTTTTTTTGTTGGGACTATTTTGCAACAGTCCCTTTACGTTGGGGCGTTAGGGGGCCGCTTACAGTCTCTTGACTGCTCTTTTCCGATTTGCTTCTGCCCGGATTATACATGATTTCAGTGCAAAAGGCATCGAAACCTGCGCGAAACGTTCTTGAATCTGCGTGAACGAATCATCTGGGCAGCAAAAAAGCCCCGGAAAGGCTGTCTGGGTGCCTTCCGGGGCTGCTGTGAAAGATGACTGCATCAGTAATACTTTTCAGTCAAAAAGTACGACTGATACACTGCTTCGAGGGCTTTCTCACTCACTTTTCTGCTTCAGGCGGGCGTATTCGGCATCGGCCTGAATGGCTGCAGAGGTGAAGCTGTTGTTGTTCCACCAGCTGATCAGCGCGGCCACGGTGGTGATGCCGGCGGTCACCAGCTGTTCCACAGTCTGGCTCTCAATGGGCAGAATAGGTTTGCCCAGAGCGCTCAGCACCTGATTGGTCAGGGCAAGCAGCAGCACAGCGGTGCGGGCGATGGTGGCGGCAGAAATTTTACCAAAGTTCATATCAATTCCTCACTTTCTCATTTTGTTCAAGGTCAGCGATGCGGTGGTTGGCCACCTTCATCTGCTCTTCTAAAATCGGTACGCGGCGGGCAAAATTGTTATGCTCGCGCACCTCGCGGGTCAGCTCTTCGAGCTTGGTGTCGGTCACGGCCTGACTGCGGCTGTTGGCGATCAGCACGCCGATCAGGGTCACGGCCCCGGCAATGACAGCGGATAAGATCGTTTCCATTCCGTTCACCGCCTTTACCCGGCCCACCGGCTTTTTGCTTTGCGCACATCCACATGGACAAAGCCTTTTGCGGGGTAGCGGCCGATGCCGCCGGTGCCGGGCAGCAGGGTCTCGGCGTAGGCGGCAAGCTGCTCCACCGGCACGCCGGACACCCGGATATCCGCGGCACGGCCATACTGATGCTGGCTGTAAACCGCCCCGCCCACAGCCCTGTTGTGTGCAGCGGTGCGGTAGCCGCTGGTAATGACCACCGGAGCACCAAAGTGGTCACGGATGGCCTGCAGCACCTGCACCAGTTCGCTGTCCACAAACAAAGGGTCGGTGCCGTCTTTGCAGGCAAATTCCTTTGCGCGGAAGCTGCGGCTCAGCAGCGTTTCGCCATCCCTTGTGCGGGAGTAAACGTTAAGCATGGCCGTCCTCCTGCAGCAGCGCTGCCACGGCGCCCCGCAGCCGGGCGGGCACATCCTCCAGCGTTTTGATGCCCTTGCGGATCAGGGCCGCATAGATCCTTGCCATTACACACCACCTCCTTCGTACAGTTCACACAGGGCCAGCTGCAGGTCGGTCAGCTGGCGGGTCAGGCTGGCGATCGTTTCGGGCAGACGGGCTGCTTCCTCGGCCTGCTGGCGCTCTTTTTCCCGCGCGGCCAATTCTTCTTCCGTATAGCGGATGTACCGCTGCACCGGCACCTGTTCGGTCCATGCGGCCTGCGCAGTCACGCCCGGCACATCGATGACCTTCCGCACATCCCTGCCGCCGCCGGGATACTCCGTTACGGTCTCGTAGTGGCTCACTTCCTCCACGCCTTCCACGGCGGGGTGCTCCACCGGCTCGGTGCCGCCCACCAGATGCCCAAGCGTCAGGTCAGGGGTCTCAATGGCTGCACCGTTCTCGTCAATGATCTTCATGGTTCAAAACCTCCTTTCTCATGCCACGCGGTGCCAGATGTAAACATAGTAGGCGGCGGGCTGCACGGTATCGCTTGCACCGTAGATCGGGTTCGAGCGGGAAGCGTCAAAAGTGCGGTTATATGTAGATAAGCGACGCACGTCGCCACTTAAATACGACAAACTGCTATCGTAATGCGTGGCTCCAAAAGCTCCATTACTTTGGGGGGTTGACACGGACAATACACCGCCATTGGCTGTACCCGTGATGTTCGGCAGTCCGGCCTTCACGGTGGTGCCCGCTTTGTGGCTGCTGCTGGCACCCATCAGCACGCGCTCCGATGCGATCTGCTCCCATGTGCCGCCAAACAGGGCGGCAGGGCTGGTGGGGTCGGTGCTCTGGTAGATGCTGCCCACCGGGTAGGCAGCGGAGCTGGGTGCGGCCAGCAGAGCATCGACATCTTCCTTTGTATAATAGGAAGAAAAATCGGCACCGAGGGTGCGCAGGGCGTTTGCCTTTTCGGCAGCGGTCCATTTCCCGGCGGCTGCGGCGGTGGTCAGAGCCTTCTTCACGCCATAAGGCAGCAGGGCTGCGGTCAGCGGCAGAAGCGAATCCGTCATGCTGTCCAGCTGTTTGCGGGCAGCGGGTGCGGTGATCAGGGTTCCGTCGCTGCGCACGTTGATGCCGCAGGCAGGGTCCACCCGCACTGCGCCGGGGGCCGAAGCCGTGGGCACCGTGCTGCTGCGCAGGTAGGGCGACAGATCCGGCATGGCGGCAGTATCGGTCAACACGGCCCCGGTGTTGGGGTCCACGCTCAGCACCCGAAGCAGCCGGCCGGAGACCGGAACTGCCGGGCAGGGAAGCGCCCCCACATCCTGCGCCGTCAGTTTTACGATGCCGCTTTTGCCGTTCACGCTCACTACCTGACCGCCGGTAGGCACCAGCTCCTCTGCCCGTGCGGCAGCAGCCTCGGCACGGGCTGCACAGCGGGATGCAGCGGCACTGTCGGCGCTGGTGCGCTGTGCCGCGGTCTGGGCCTGTGCCGCATTGGATGCCGTGCTTGCAGCACTGGCTGCGGCACGCTGCGCGGCGGTGGAAGCGGTACTGGCACTTTCCAGCACACGCGCCACGAACTGCTCATACTGCGAGGGCGGCAGCTCTTCCGCGCCGCCGTCGATGGGCAGGATGGCGTAGGTGTCGTAGCTGCCGGGCCGGGTGTAGGCGGCGTAGCCGCTGGCATCGATGGCTGCCAGCATCCACTGTCCGCCGGTGCTACCGGTCAGGCGGCGGTCCACGGTGACGCAGTGCTGCGTGTCCAGTGAGACCGGTGCCAGCAGGGTGCCGTCACTGCGGCGCAGGTAGAGCGCAACGGTGCACCCGGCCCATGCTTCCGGCAGTGTGAAGCACAGCTCGTCCACACCGGCAGCGTTCTGTGCACCGAGGTGCAGGCGGTGCGGCTGGGACAGAAATTCGGTGCCGCCGCACTGCCTTTGAATGATTTTGATGTTCACTTGAAAACCTTCCTTTCTGTTTTTTGTTTGATTGTACAGCCGCTGCCCGGCAGCTGCCAGTGTGGTCTTTTGCTGCACAAATTTCTGCGCTTCGGCATTTTGCCGGAAGGCGCTTTTCATGGGTAATTCGCACAGTTCTTTGTGGGTGAAAAATGGGATGAAAAAGAGGTGGTTTTGTACGGAAAACCAGCGATTTTTGGCCGCATGCCGCATGGGAAAACGAAACCCAAAAGTGCAGTTTCCGGTGCAAAAAATCCAAAATAAATGTTAAAAATTCGTGAACAAAACACCCCAGAAAACAGGTCAAAAATCGGAAGGAAATAACCGAAAAAACAATATTTTGGAGAAAACAATGTTAAAATTGCACAAAAAATAACGTCAAAAAACTAACAAAGTGTGAGGGGGTGATTTGACAAATGGCCATTGGGCTGGTAAAATAAGACCCGCTCAACGGAACCAACAGACGTTGCAGCGTTTAAAATTTATCTGGATGAAGTAAAAAGCCGGCTTATA
>OGGL01000593.1_pt1 | contig 8329 bp, 4 predicted proteins | sample 1571221 | NCBI WGS metagenome assembly OGGL01 (sample SAMEA2582062, study PRJEB24529) | metagenome | biome: Human gut stool | place: China | collected 2011
CCACCAGCCGGAGCAGGTGAATGTGCTGCCCCGAAACTATTGCAATATGCTTATCTAAGCGGATTAAGCCCCATTGCCATGGCCGAATTCTGGTGGGGGGAATCTCCTAAGACAGAGATCAGACACCACGGTTATTATTATCCGTCTTGCAGAGGAAAATGCGAACCCATTTTGCGACACATGTTGCAAGGTCTCGATGTAGAGCCAGCACCCTCAGAAAGTTGAACTGTTGGAATAGCTTTTGTTGCAATGCTGCCGAACGATTTCTGCGTTCGGCTTTGAGAGCCTCTATCCGTGACGAGAAACTTTCCATTTCTGTCTTTATTTCGGAAATTTGTTCTTTCCAGTATCTTTCCAAACGCTTGAATTCTGCTTTCTGGTATTGGCTTTCGCGAATCATGGCAGCTTGTTCATTTTCGTTCGGTCGGTGAAGTCTGCGCTGTTCCCGTTTCTCTTTTGCTGCTTTCAGAACTTTTCTGGCCTCTGACAATGCCTGCTGTGAGGAAACTGTTTCTCTCTCCATCTTTTGTTGGAGTTCCAAATATCGGTCACAGTTTTGTAACTGTCCGATTTGGTGATTGATAGCCGAGATTTGTTCTTCTTCTATCTTGAAGAAACCATCCGGTTTCAACAGATCGTATACCGGCGGTACAAAGAAAGAGTGTGAATTGCTTCCGCACAAATTACCCGAAAAAGCAGCCAAATATCCCGTTTGTCCGCTAGAAGTACGGACTATCAATACGCCGAACATTTTTCCTTTGTCCAATTCTTCTTTCCATCTTGTCTGCTTATTTATGTAAGCCTGTACTTCTCCTGCTGCCATTACACATAACGGATGAGGAGTGTAATGGAAGGGATAAGTAAACAAGCGGGGCAATTCGATGCCGGCAATGGAGGTCTGGAAGGAATGAAACATGCTACTTTATTGGATTTAAACGGATTCTTGTGTGACGATTTTCAAGAGATCTTCGAAGGAGCTTACTTTATTATATTTAAGCTTCCCACCGTTTGTCTTCGCAAAATGTTTTTTGGCACATTCGATCTTTGCCTCTTCTATTCTCCGATCTTGTAGGGAGGAATCGCTGGCTTTGGTTTCGGCAATAAAATAAGGATACTTCGATAACTTTTGTTTGAAGACGATGGCCCAGTCCGGATGGTATTTTCCCATCGGAGTAGGGATATAGAAATTGCCGGGTAGTTTTACATAAGCTTCTATTTCGTCGTTTTCTTCCAGTCTTTCCATGAATGTTTTTTCATTTTGGGAGTCGAATCTCACATGATCGTACAGATGTTTATCTGCTTTTATTGTGTTTACTCCCAAACGTCCCTGAATAGTTGCCCGGGTAAAGACCGATACATCATAGTACTGGTCGATTGGGGTATATTCGATATGTTTTACTATCAGACATGCTTTTTCTTCGTTAATCAGTTCCGAAGCCTTGATAATAAAATCCTCGGGATTGTTTTTGAATTGGCCGAATACATTCGGTTTTATCCGGGAGAGAATCTGAGCAACTGCCTGTCGGGTCAGATTGGTGGCGTCTGTGAGTTTACCGAGTAAGTCATATTTTACTTGATCGTTTGCCATGGCATCTATCTTTTCATAGTGCGCCTGATTGGCATCTACCTTAAATGCCTCTCCCGAAATTAAAGCTGCTTTGGACTTGATTTTTTCCATTTGGCCCGTAATGACAGAAAGATAGAGCTGGGATACTCTTAACTTTTCATTTAAACTTTCGATCGCTCTCTCTACCAATTCTTTTTCGTCAAACTTTACGGTGTAGGTTGACTTACTGCATAGCAGCTTTAACAGTTCCTGAAGTTTGCTGTTTTCAAGTTTATCTTTCGACAACCGAAGATTTATCTTACTTTTCCTTGCATCGTTCGGCTGCATCTCCCTTGGATTATAGATAGAGGCCAGGATGGTCATGATAGACGCCTTATAATCGGTGAGCTCGTCGTCGAAAATCACTTCTCCCTGTTTACGATCTTCATAGAATTTGTCTGTCAGTTCTCCTTTCTTGATGTACTTGTTTTCAAGTAAAGAGTCGTAGATACTTTGTGCTATATCTTCGGTGGCTATGATGGTTTCACCGTTAGCTAATCGGAGCGACTGGTCCTTGAATAATTGGATGGTTACTTTCTGTGGACGGTCGGCTATGGCTTCCGCCATTTCTGTCTGTAAGCCTTTGGCAAACGATTCGTACGATTCGCTGGCTATCACGGTCAGTAGGTTGACACGATGCACTTCTTCGCCTAAAACGTTGGCGTCCATGCGATCTCCCTGTCCGTTTACACAGAGGCGCAGCCCTCGTCCCACTTCCTGACGCTTGCGTACCTCTGCCGAACTTTGTTTCAGGGTACAGATCTGAAAGACATTCGGGTTGTCCCATCCTTCCCGCAGAGCGGAATGTGAGAAAATAAAGCGGATCGGCTCTTTCCGGTCAAGCAGACGTTCTTTATTCTTCATAATCAAATCGTAAGCATCTTCATCTGCCGATTCTTTGGTTCCCCGCTCGGTTTTACTGTCAATCAGTTTTCCTTTTTTATCTTTGGAGAAGTATCCTTCGTGAGCTTTCGATGCCACAGTCGATTTCAGGTAATCGATATATTCCGGCTGATTGAATAACGAAAGATCCAGGTGTTTTATGATATCGGTATATTCCTGTTCGAAAATCTCGGCATATTCTCCCTTTCCGTCCGGGTTATACCGGCGGTATTTGGCTACTTCATCGATGAAGAAAAGGGAGAGAACTTTGATGTCTTTCTCAAACAGTTCCTGTTCTTTTTCTATGTGTGACAAGATGGTTTCCCGTATCTGGATACGTCGTAGTTGGGTTTCGTTGACGCTACCCGCTACGTCACCTGCATAAAGTTTGATGCCGTTCCGGAAGGTGACGGAGTCTTCAACGCCGTTGATATCTGTAATTACATAGTCGTTCCGGTATTCTTCCAGATGGTTTGATTTAGCATACAAGTCATCATTTATCTTCAGAGCTCGTACTACCTGATTCACTGCTTTGGTTCTTTTTACTTCGAATCCGATATTGGCAGTCGGGTTTTTGTCCGGATACAGGTTCAAACCTTCCAGATAAACGAATCCTTCAGTAGCTGTTGTCCCACTGATAGAGATACCCTTGACAGCGATCTTCTTAACCAGTTGCAGGTTGTAAGCTTCCATTGCGTCCAGGCGATAGACCAGATTATAGAGTTCGCGGTGTGTAGCCGAATAACGCAGTGTGAACAGGGGATTGAATCGTTTCAATCCCTCTTTTGTTTTGACTCCTTCTACTGACTGAGGTTCGTCGATAATCAGTATCGGATTCATCTGCGCAATCACATCGATGGGACAGTTTCCGCCAAAATCATCCAGCTTCATGTAGATGCGGCGGGCATCTTTGTTCGTTGCATTGAACTTCTGTGAATTGATGATCATTACATGGATTTTGCTGTCTGTGACAAATGCGTTCAATTCACCCAACTGTTTGGAGTCGTAGATGAAATAAGACAGAGGGGTGCTGTAATCCGAGGCAAAGTGTTCCTTCATAATCTCCAGGCTTTTGTGGACTCCTTCGCGGATGGCAACACTGGGTACGACAATGATGAACTTGCACCAACCGTAGCGTTTGTTCAGTTCAAAGATGGTTTTGATGTAGGTATACGTTTTACCTACACCCGTCTCCATTTCGATGGTGAGATTGTATTTCCCTTCCAGCGCTTCCGACGGTTTGATTTGTTGGGCACGCTGGATATCCCGGATGTGTTTCAGAACGATCTCATCTGTGAGTTGAGGTACGATAGGGTGGTTACGGAATCCTGTAAACTTTTCAAAGCTGGTCTGTCCGTCTTTCTTCCGGGTCTCTACTTGATAGTCGAACGTCTTGTATGGCTGCCCGCCAAAGACATCACATACCGCTTTTGCTGCGTCTTCCTGAAACTTCTGATGTTTGAATTTTAATTTCATTTCTGTATCTTCCTTCTCTGTTTAAAGAATCTCGATCGTAGTACCGGGAGATAATGTTTTGAATATCTCGTCTATATTGATACGATCGGCACTGTCACGGAATGAGGCGTCGCGGAAGACAACCCGGCGTGGTTGCCTGCCGGCTATTTCACGGAAGACTTTTTCGGGAATCTGTTCTGCGAAACATGCCATTAATTCGGTCTTGTCGACAGAATAAACCGTATATCCATTTATATCCTCTTCATCATGTGGTAGAGACAGGGATAGTCCCAGGTTGGTCAGGCAACCATAAAGCAGATCGAGTCCGGTACGGTCTTCTTTGATATTATCAGTGAAATAGAATAAATCACTCTGTGAATATTCCTTTGCACTGTAGTACACGTCCTTCATATTGCTGTCGGCAATCCGAAAAACACGGAAACCGATGTCCGGGAGGTCCTTTGATTTACGCTGGTTGCATTCCGCCTCAATTGTGTCTCCGGCACGTCGAATACGTTCTTTGGACAGTTCGCAGATGTTCAATGCTTTATGGTTTTCCGTAAGGAAGTCGATTGCATTCTGCATAATCTCTTTTTCACTGGGAGTTTTGGCCTTTTTTATTGTTTCAGTCACATCTTCCGGCAGTTGCACGAGGATGTATTTCACCTTGTTTTTACGTGGTTTCATGTTCATCCGCATAACTGCTTCGGCGGTCGTACCGCTTCCTGAGAAAAAATCCATCACGATGCAATCTTTGTTTTTGGTGTCGATAAACTCACATAAATATTGGATCAGGCTGACAGGTTTCGGAAAGTTGAACACTTTCTTATCAAAGAACTGTAGTTGATGGTTACCGGCCTGTTCATTGGTTTCGACTCCTACTTTGTAATTGATCAGGTTGGGCGGAACTTCCGGATCATATTCCAGCTTTTCGTATGAAGGACTTAACTTGAGAGTCGGTATTTTGATTGTTGTTCCTTTTTGTATCTCTTTGTCCAGATTCGCCTGGCTCCATTTGAATTTGGCTTTCAGTTTGACGGGGGCTGTAAACAGTCCGCCACGTACGGTGGTGTCTTCCAGTAATTCCACATCATAAGCATCTGTTCCGTACATGCCTGCTTTGATCACTCCGTCGGGGATGGAAGTGACTACTTTGTTGGCGGGGAAGGTCAGGATACCGACGGAATTCGGTTGATTCAACAAACCGTTCGAACTGACCGATTCCTTCTTCAGACCCTGGAATTTCATGTCGTTTTTCTTCTTCTGATAGCAGACGATGTATTCGATGATTTGCTTACTTTTTTTTGAGAGATTTTCCGGAGTTTCCGTCTTGGCCCAATTAAATACATCGATGAAATTAGAAGCATTGAATACTTCATTTCCTATTTTGATCAGATTTGCCAATTCGTGATCATCAATGGAAATGAAAATGATGCCATTATCATTTAACAGAGTGCGGGCAAGCATCAGTCGGGCATACATCATGCTACACCAATCGGAGTGAAACTTTCCGTTAGCCTCCGTATTCTGAAACAATCGTTGCCCTTCTTCATTATATCTTCCCTGTTTCTCGTCGGACTCTTCCTGTGAAAGAGCGAATGTATCATTGAAGATAAAGTCTTTACCCGTGTTGTAAGGCGGATCGATATAGATAACGTCTACCTTTCCTGCGTAACTCTTTTTCAGGAGTTTCATTGCGTCCAGATTGTCTCCCTCGATGTATAGGTTTTGGGTCTGTTCCCAATTCCTACTCTCTTCCGGGCAGGGACGCAATGTTTTTCGGATAGGATGCGCCACCTCTCTTATCGCCTGCTTCTTGCCCACCCATGTTAATTCGTAACGTTCGTCGTCATCATATACCACTCCCATTTCTGCTTGGTTGGCTGTAAGCAGGAATTTCAGTTTATCAAAGTCGATAGCTTTATGTAGTTGTCCGTCCTTACCCATCGATTCAGTGACTACGTTTGGGAAGAGTTCGGCTATTTTATTCAGGCTGTCCTCTGCGATGCTCACAGATTCCATTTTTAGCTTTTCCATATATGATTTCATTTTTGTTCTGCAAAGTTAAGATTTTCATTCTGATTGGCTAATTTCCTCTATAAATAATGTGTGTTTAAGGAAGTAGTCTACCGATATCACGAACCGGTTGTTAGCTTACGTAACAAGGCAAGTGCTTTATCTTGCTGACCGGATAGTCTTATGTTCTAATGCCACATAGGAAAACATGGGGATGTTTACTATCAAAACATGGGGATGTTTAGGTGGACAACATGGGGATGTTTAGTATAAGAACATCCCCATGTTTTGAGATTGATGATTAGGAGGAAAGAGGCATAAGGTGCGAAAGTACTTCCTGAATTATAGGAAGCAAGCGTATTTACTTGTATTTATTTTCATAAAATATGTCTTTTATGAATACTTTTGCCTATTTTTGCGTATTCAATCTATTGACAGAATGGAGTAATATTTAGTTGAAATTTTATAGTAAAAATCATGAAAAACGCAATTGGTAATTGTAGGCAGCGAAAAGCAGTGCTGTTCGCCCTCGCTTTGCCTCTGATGTTTTCCGGTTCGCCTGCGCAGGCAATGCACAGGTCCGAAATCGTTAGAGAAGTGACACAACAAAACTTGAAGATCGTTAGTGCAAAGAAAATCAATCCGACAACGATTGAAGTATTATTCTCTAATAATCAGAGAATGACATTCGATTTCTACGGGGAAAACATCTTCAGAGTATTTCAGGACAATGCCGGAGGAATCATCCGTGATCCGGAAGCAAAACCTGAAGCACAAATTCTGGTAAACAATCCCAGAAACACAGTTTCTACACTCAACTTGAATGATGGCAGCAATCTCATCTCTATCACTACGGGGAAAATCAAAGTGGAAATCGACAAGAATACTTCTTTGATGAAAGTGATTGACTTGGAAAAGAATACTGTTGTCTTTGAAGAGGTAGAACCCGTACTGTTCGATAAGGGAAAAGTGACTGTAACCCTGAAAGAAAATCCCAATGAATATTTTTATGGTGGCGGTGTGCAGAACGGACGTTTTTCACACAAAGGAAAAGCCATTAATATTGTAAACGAGAATAGTTGGACTGACGGTGGAGTAGCTTCTCCTGCGCCATTCTATTGGTCGACCAATGGCTATGGTATGATGTGGTATACCTTCAAACCGGGTAAATATGATTTCGGTGCAGACGAGAAGGGAAAAGTGAAACTTACACATGATTCTCCATATCTCGATCTCTTTTATATGGTTAGCGACGGAGCTGTGGGCGTGTTGAATGATTTCTATCAGTTGACCGGTAATCCGGTGTTGCTGCCCAAGTTCGGTTTCTATCAGGGACATTTGAATGCTTACAATCGCGACTATTGGAAAGAAGACGAAAAAGGAATCTTGTTCGAAGATGGAAAGCGTTATAAAGAAAGTCAGAAAGATAATGGCGGAATCAAAGAATCATTGAACGGTGAAAAGAATAATTATCAGTTCTCGGCCCGTGCAGTGATTGACCGTTACAAGAATCATGACATGCCTTTAGGCTGGTTGCTGCCAAACGACGGATATGGTGCCGGATACGGACAGACGGAGACACTCGACGGAAACATTCAGAATCTGAAAAGTCTGGGTGACTATGCCCGTAAGAATGGCGTTGAAATTGGATTGTGGACACAATCGGATTTACATCCGAAAGAAGGCGTCAGTGCATTGCTGCAAAGAGATATCGTGAAAGAAGTTAGAGATGCCGGTGTGCGTGTGTTGAAAACAGACGTAGCATGGGTCGGTTGGGGATATTCGTTCGGATTGAATTGAGTGGCAGATGTGGGTCACCTTATTACGGTAACGATGCACGTCCGTTCATTATTTCACTTGACGGTTGGGCCGGTACGCAACGATATGCCGGAATCTGGTCGGGTGACCAGACAGGCGGTGTATGGGAGTACATCCGTTTCCATATTCCGACCTATATCGGTTCAGGCCTGTCAGGCCAACCTAATATTTCTTCGGATATGGATGGCATCTTTGGCGGCAAGAATATGATTGTCAACACCAGAGACTTCCAGTGGAAAACTTTCACTCCGATGCAGTTGAATATGGACGGATGGGGATCTAATGAAAAGTATCCTCACGCTCTGGGCGAACCTGCCACTTCTATCAATCGCTGGTATCTGAAACTGAAATCGGAATTACTGCCTTACACTTATAGTTTTGCAAAAGAGGCTGTAACCGGTATGCCGCTTATCCGTGCCATGTTCCTGGAATATCCGAATGCTTACACCTTGGGAACAGCTACGCAGTATCAGTTTATGTATGGTACCGATTTTTTAGTAGCCCCCATTTACAAAGCTACCAAAGCAGATGCTGAAGGCAATGATATCCGTG